>Ga0334889_1003242_pt1 | contig 16475 bp, 13 predicted proteins | sample GraSluR1_MG_2_FD_207222 | JGI IMG/M metagenome (GOLD analysis project Ga0334889, IMG submission 207222) | Sludge microbial communities from methane-producing bioreactor in Wageningen University, Netherlands - Granular Sludge_8_08-R1 | ecosystem: Engineered > Bioreactor > Anaerobic > Unclassified... | reverse complement strand
ATCAGCCCTCCGGTCAGCACGCCGAAACGGCGTTGCATGCGCGGCGTGGCAAACCCCGTCCATCCCACTTCCTCGAAAAAGCCTGCCAGCAGCCCCCCCGCCAAGCTCATGCCGATCAGACCGGCCTTGTCACTTACCGTCAGGATGCCCGGACGAAACGCGGGCGAGATAAATGAGAGCACCGTCATGATCACGGCTAACAGCAACGGCGCGGTCAACAATGCTACGCCGTACCACCGCAGTGGCACGCGCCAACGAAGCAAACGCGCCGCCAGGTCGCGCAGACCCTCGCCCCCATCCGCCAGCGCGGTCATCGCCACGCCGGCGATGCTTGGCCCGGCCAACATCGCCAGAAACACCCACATAAAGCCGCGCTCGATCTGCTCCCCGGCGCCTGGAATGTTGCCCGGACCGACGGCGATCAGAATGCCGCCCCAAGCAATGGCGTAGGCCAGAACGAAATAGAGCGGCAACGCATGCCGCTTCACAAAGCTTGTCCCGCCCATCTTCCCCTCCGTTGTTGGCCGCAAGGCTCGCGGCTGCCGATCCCGATCTCGCCTATGATTCCGGCTCACGCCGCCGGTTCGCCTCATTATACTCGCCGTCCGGCACAAGCTTCACACGGCTTATGCCGTGCTTTGTTGCACTCCCCAACAAACTCTGCCGTCGCTATGCATGTCTACGTCGCATCTAGATCCGGCTAATTTGTTGCGCTTCCCAACTAATTGATCGCCAAGACGTTTACGCCGCTTGCACGCGCTGCCCTGCCCGCACACGACCTTTCGCCCGGTCGTGCTACAATAGAAGCGTACAGTCACCCAACCCGTCCGCCAAAGCGAGAAAGAGTACGATGGCCGAATTCGTCCCGCATCTCGAAATTGCCAACCCGGTGGCGGCAGAACGCATCCGCACGCTCGAGACCATTCAGCAGCGCCTGCTCTGGCTGTCCACGCTCATCATCCACCATGCCAACAACGTCCGTCCCAACCCCGCCAAGGCCAAGATCGGCGGGCACCAAGCCTCCTGCGCCTCGGTCGTCTCGATCATGACCGCGCTCTACTTCCATTTCCTGCAAGCGGGCGACCGCGTCGCCATCAAGCCGCACGCCTCGCCGGTCTATCACGCCGTCCAGTACTTGCTTGGCCGCCTTCCCCCGGAATATCTGACCCAATTACGCAGCTATGGCGGGCTGCAAGCCTACCCCAGCCGCACCAAAGACCCTGACCGCGTTGACTTCTCGACCGGCTCGGTCGGCCTCGGCGCAGTGGCCCCGGCCTTCGCCGCCCTAGCCCACACCTACGCCGACCGCCATTTCGACGGCGTCGCGCCGCACCGCTTCATCGCCCTTGTCGGCGACGCCGAGTTGGACGAGGGCAACGTCTGGGAAGCCATTCTCGACACAAATATCGCCGCGGCGCGCAACCTCCTCTGGATCGTAGATCTCAACCGCCAGAGCCTCGACCGCGTGGTGCCCGGCATCCGCGCCGCCCAGCTAAAGCGCCTCTTTGCCGAATGCGGCTGGCGCGTGCTCGAAGTCAAATACGGCCACCTGCTGCAAGAGCAGTTCCAACGCCCCGGCGGCGCCGATCTGCGCCGCTGTATCGACGACATGAACAACGAGGACTACCAAGCGCTGATCGCCCTGCCCGGCCTGGAGGGACGCCAGCGCCTCGGCGAGTTGGCCGGCCCTCGCCGCGACGCCGTCCTTGCTGCGGTCGACAACGTCACCGATGACGACCTGCCGGCAGTCCTCAGCAACCTGGGCGGCCACGACCTGCACGCCCTCATCCAGACGTTTGACCTGGCCCAAGAGGACCTCTCGCGCCCTACCGTCATCTTCGCCTATACCATCAAAGGTTGGGGGCTGCCCATCGCCGGCGATCCGCTCAACCATTCCAAATTGCTCACCGCCGAGCAGATCGACGATCTCCAGCGCGCCCTCTCGATTGAGCCAGGACAAGAATGGCAGCCCTTTGCGCCCTCGTCGCCGGCGGGCGCGTTCTGCCACGCCACGGCGCATCGCCTCTACCCGGACGCGCCGCGCCCCAGCACGCAGACAGACCTGCACCCGGCCACTGTCCCCGATTCACTCTCCGTGCGCTCGCAGGGGCTGTTGAGCACTCAGCAGGCGCTTGGCCAGCTGCTCATGAGCATCAGCCGCGTCGCCGGTCTCAGCGAACGCGTCGTCACCATCTCGCCCGATGTCTCCACATCCACCAACTTGTCGGGCTGGATCATCAAAAACGGCGTGTTCAAGCCGGAAGTAACGGCCCGCCTCAGCACGGACGAACAGCAGACCTTCGCCTGGCGCGAGGGCCCAAACGGCCAGCACATCGAACTGGGCATCTCCGAGATGAACCTCTTCATGGCGCTTGGCATGTTCGGCCTGACCCACGAACTGAGCGGCCAGCGCCTCATCCCCATCGGCACCGTCTATGACCCCTTCATCTGTCGCGGGCTGGATTCGCTGATCTACGCGCTCTATTCAGGCGCCAAGTTCATCTTCGCCGGCACGCCCTCCGGCATCAGTCTCTCGCCGGAAGGCGGCGCGCACCAATCCACCGTGACGCCGTCTCTGGGCATAGAGTTGCCCGGCCTCGTTTCCTTTGAACCGGCCTTCGCCAAAGAGATGGAATGGATGATGATCGAAGCGCTGCGCCAGTGTTGCGCCGGTGCAGACGGCCGCGCCGTCTACTTTCGGCTGACGACTAAGCAACTGGATCAAAGTCTAATGGCGGAAGCCCTGGCGCGCTTGGGAGAAGAGGCGCTGCGCCGCCAGGTTTTGGCCGGCGGCTATCGCATCGTAGATTGGCGCACCGCAGCCCCCTCCTTGCCGCGCTCGCGCCTGGTGCACTTGGCATCGGCTGGGGCGATGATGCCGGACGCCATCGACGCTGCCGCGCAACTGAGCGAACAGGGCATTCCGGCCAACGTGCTGAACCTGACCAGCGCCCAACTTCTCTATGAAGCGTGGCGCGAGGGCGGCGGCAGCGCCCGGCAGGACGACTCGCCCTTCGCCTGGCTCATCCCGCCTGACGAACGCCACGCCCCCATCATCACCGTGTTGGACGGCGCCTCACACGCCCTGGCCTGGCTGGGCGGCGTCTATGGCATGCGCACCTACCCGCTTGGCGTCGACGCCTTCGGCCAGTCCGGTGCGCGCGCCGACCTCTACCGCCACTACGGCATCGACGCAGCCAGCATCATAGACGCGGCGCGCCGCGCCCTCATCCGCAACGGCATCGCGCTATAGTTCCTCTCATAGAGAATCGGACCGCTCCCCCTGGAAGCTCGCAATCTGCAGGAGGAGCGGTCCGCGATCTAATCGGCCTGATCGCCCAATTCGCGCACTGTCAGTACAACGAGATTCCTCAGTTCGCTAACGCTCGCTTCAGAATGACAGACGCTGAGCGTCACGAGTCAAAAATGACGGATGACGCATGGCTCGTGACGTGAGATGAGATTCTTCGGCTGGCTATCGCTCGCCTCACAATGACAACCGCTTGACGTACATACCGCTAATACCGCAGCACCGCGATTACGGGCGAGCCCGCCGGCATCTCTTTCTGTGACAGCGCATAGACTGTCCCGCCGTTCTGCAAGGTCTGGGTGGCGGCAAAGTCGACCAGCGCCAAGTCGTCATCCTCGCTCAGCCCTTCTTGGTGATGCAGCACCTTGCCGCTTTCTCGGTCGAAGACGCCCCACACCGGTGTATCTGCCGCCAGAATGAGCTTGTCCACACGCCCGAAATGGGCCGCGGCGACGACTTCCTCGATCTGGCTCGACACCCGGCCTGTGCCGGCCAATTGCTGATACTGAGCAAGCGTATCTTCCGTCTCGCGCCGGAAATAGGGTTCGATGATCCGCCAGGCTCTTTCCTGCAATTCATCGGCGCGCATCCGCTCAGCGCTCCCCTCGATGCCGTCCGGCATGATCTTGGCGTATTCGCTGACCTTGCGATAGATCGGCAGCAGATAATCCACCCCGGCCAGAATCAGCGGCGCCTGCTGCGCCTGCAACAACTCGCGCAGCCCGTGGTCTACCAGGTTGAAATACCGTTCAATCCGCACCTTTTGGTCTTCGTCACCGGCGCCGTGCCCGTGGAACATGGCATCGCGACCGCCGCCCTGCGGCGTTCCGGTGTGAAACTGCAACTGCTTCTCAGGATCGTCGTACTGGAGAGCTTCGTCCATACTCTGCGGCGCGCCCTCCGGCAGATCGATCTGCCCGATGCTGTGGCGCGTTCCCTCAAACAGCCTCACGTCGTTCTGGCTGATCGCCAAAATATAGTAGTGCCCGTTATTCGTAAACAGCGGCAGGATCGGCTTAACGTAATACGAACGCGCCACCGTCAGCATCTCCTCCACCCGAAACGGCAGGCGGAACGCGTGAAAGTCGCCGGCGGCCAGGAATACAGCTAGCCCATCATATTGATGTCGCCAAAAGCTTGAGTCTTCCAGCAACGCCTGCGCGGCTTGCAGAAAATCAGCCGCATCGCGCGCGCCCATCCCCTTCTCCTGTAGCCGCCGCTCCGCCTCGCGCAAGAGATTCCTGAAGCGGATCGGGTCTTGTTGCGTCTCCGGACCGGCGCGATGCGTCGGCAGATAGATGGAGACGCTCGGGTCCTGTGTCTGCTGTGCCAGCGCTTTCAACTGCTCGAGAGTCAGATCTTCCATAGCTCTTCCTTTGGGACCTTTCTGCCGTTCGGCGATTCTGCTGCGTCTGAATGCATCCCAATTTATGCTGTTCGGCGCATTGCCCTACGTACGGTTGCACAGAGGGGCGGCCTCTTTGCCGCCTGCGCCCCCACTAGGGTGCAACATCGTCAAACGACTCGACAAGGGTCAGCAGTTCCCGCGTCGAGCCTTCCGTGATGGCGTTCCACCGTTTCAAGAACGCCGCGCTATCGGGGTCGTTGCGCCACGCATCCCAGGTCTCTTCGCATTCTGCTAGGCTGGCAAACTCCCACTCGATCACGATCTGCCCGACTGTGCCGGTCTCGCTGAGGTATACCCGTCCCCGCCTGCGAAATGCGCGCTGGTACTCGACAATGCCTATCGCCAACGCCTCCTCGGCATGTCCTCGCACAACCTGAAACACTCTGCGGTCGACAATCGTCACATCTCTCTCCTCTCCGCCTGCGGCAAGACAGCCCGCGTCCGCCTTATCTGGGAGGATTATACACCGACCTCGACCTCGCGCTGGGGTGAATCCCCACGCCGCCCATCCTCAAAATCGGCGGCGCAACATATTGACACGCGCAGTATAATAGACATGCACCCGATTCACACCCACACAGCAGATTACTACGCCTCCTGGCACATCGGAACAGCCGCTCGGGTGCAGCAACAGCGCGTCGGTTGACCAGTGTGCGCCCCCGGCTCTTCCGGGGGAGAGAGGAAACCCTCCATGTTATTCGTGTCGATCTGCAAGGAGAAGAACTCCACGGCCAAGGAGAGGATTGCGCGCCGCGCCAAGTGGCAATACCCGCCCGGCTTGAACGTGCTGGCCGAGTATTGGCCGCAAGGCAGCGACATCGTCGTCATCAATGTGGTGGAAAGCGACAACGTCGGTTTGCTCATGGCTGCGCTGTCGGACTGGGATGACTTGATGCAGATCACCGTTGTTCCGGCTGTGACCGCGGAAGACGGGCTGAAACTCGCCGCCAACATGCTGAAATAGCCCGCTACTCCCTTTTGTTGCGCTATGCAGACAGGCGCCCGTTCCTTTCCGGAGCGGACGTCTGTCTTTCCTACCTGCATCGCATATTCCGGCGGATGCGTCCCAGAGCTATTGCTTACTGACCCTATGCCGGCCGGTTCATGGCATACCGGCGATCCTATGGTATGGTATTAGCAGATAACGTGATCGCCTGACGCCGTCAGGTCGGGAGTCTGTCAAACCGCCATGAAAATACGCCGCCCCGCCAACCGCACGCGCATGCTCCTGTTGGCCGCGGGCCTCAGTGGAACGCTCTGCTGTGCGGCCTGTCAGGTCGAACCGGCCGGCATCGCCGCTCTGCCTAACTCTTCCACGCCAACCATGACAGGACACGCCGCAAACAGCCGCATCAAACTGCCCGCCCCCGCGCTCGCCGGTACGACGAGCGTCGAGGAGGCGTTGGCGGCGCGCCGCTCCGTGCGCGCCTACACCGCCGAGCCGCTCACCCTGGCTGACTGCGCCCAACTCCTGTGGGCCGCCCAGGGCGTCACCAGCCCCGAAGGCCTGCGCACCGCGCCGTCCGCCGGCGCGCTCTATCCGCTGGAAGTCTTCCTCGTGGCAGGCCGCGTGACAGACTTGCCCGCGGGCGTATACCGCTACGATGCGCATGCCCACGAGCTGGCGCTCGCCGCTGCGGGTGACCGTCGCGCCGCGTTGAGCGAGGCGGCGTTGGGCCAGTCGCCGCTGCACGAAGCCCCAGCCGTGTTCGTAATCGCCGGCATCCACGCACGCACAACCGGTAAATACGGAGACCGCGGCGTCGACTATGTCTATGTCGAAGCAGGAGCTGCCGCCCAGAATATGGCGCTGCAAGGCGTCGCCCGCAACATAGGGACTGTCTACATCGGCGCCTTCGACGACTTAGCTGTCAAGCAGGCCCTAGACCTGGCGGAAGACGAAGAGCCGCTCGGCCTGATGCCCGCCGGCATATCCCTCTCCCCGTAACCCGATCCATGCAGGGGGCCTGCATACCCCCTACGTAATCCGGCTTGTTTGGACGTCTGAAAGCGTCGTTTTTCGGCCATCCGCCCGGCCATACCGTTACGCGAAGCCTCTGCCGATTCAAACGCCTCCCGAAGCCTGGTATAATACCCGCATGACTCAACGCATCGTCGTCAAGTTCGGCACCAGCGTGCTCACCGGCGGGGCTCGCCACCTCGACAGGCCACGGCTGGTCGAGTTCGTCCGCCAGTTATCCGACCTCCACAGCCGCGGCCACGACATTATCGTCTGCACTTCCGGCGCGGTAGCCGCCGGGCGCGCCCACCTCGGCTTCCCCAAACTGGCGCCGACCATCGTCAACAAACAGCTTTTTGCCGCCGTCGGTCAAACTCGCCTCATGCTCCAATGGGAGCGCATCTTCGACATCTACGGCATACGCGTCGGCCAAATCCTTCTCACCCGCGCCGATACCGAAAACCGCCGCCGCTATCTCAACGCGCGCGACACTCTCTCCGCGCTGCTCGAAAATCGCATCGTCCCCGTCGTCAACGAGAACGACGCCGTCGCCACCGAAGAGATCAAAGTCGGCGACAACGACAACCTCTCCGCCCTCGTCGCCACCCTAGTCAGCGCCGACCTCCTGCTCATCCTCACCGACCAGGCCGGCCTCTTTACCGCCGACCCGCGCACCGACCCTAGCGCAGAACTGATCCCCGAAGTCCACCACTTCGACGATCTGCAGGGCATCCACGCCGGGGACAGCGTCACAGGGCTGGGGGTGGGCGGCATGTCCACCAAGATCGCCGCGGCCAACACGGCCCGCCATGCCGGCATCGACGTCGTGATCGCCGCCGGCGCCGAGCCGAACGTCATCCTGCGCGTGGCGCAGGGCGAGTCCGTAGGCACGCGCTTCCCCGCCCTCGAATCGCGCATCGAAAGCCGCAAGCGCTGGATCCTCGCCGGGCCGAAGCCGGCGGGCCGCATCGTGATCGACGCCGGGGCCGTGCGCGCGCTCTGTCGCCGCGGGCGCAGCCTCCTGCCCGCGGGCATCACCGCGGTCGAAGGTCGCTTCCAGCGCGGTGACACTGTGATCATCGTCGACGCCGAACGCCACGAACTGGCCCGCGGCCTCACCGCCTACAACAGTGATGACCTGGCCCGCATCGCCGGCTGCCATTCCCACGAGATCGAAGACCGCCTCGGCTATACCTACGGCGACGAAGCTATCCACCGCAACAACTTGGTGCTGCTCACGGAATAAGAACACAAGGTGCAGAGGCGTTTTTCCGGGGGAGTGAAGCGCCTGCTAAAGCGGCTGCCTTAGCAGGCTATATTTCGTTATGCTCGCCGAGCGCTATCTTGCCCAGCAACAGAGGGGATATCCCAAGCGCTCTCAGCCGGCGGTCAAGTCCGCAGACGGACGCAATCAATACAGCCCATAAGCCTGCTTCACGCCCAGCGTGAACAGAATCCCGCGCCCAGGCTCGTCGATCTGCAGTGCCTCTCGGATCGCCGAGACGATCGGCTCGGTCAGGCCGTCCTCCGACAAAATCATGACGATTTCCTTCTCCGGTTCAATCGCCATAGCAAAAAGCATGTGCGTCTCATGAATGCCCGAACCTCTGGCGTTGATGATCGTGGCGCCCCTAGAACCCGCTTTCGTCGCCGCATCCAGCACGGCTTCCGCGCTTCCCCTGTCGACAACTACGAAAATGGCATTGTACATTGTGTCTTCAACACCTCTGCTTCCCTGGATATCGCGGTATTCGCAGCCTCTGGCGCCCAAGAAATTTATAACCGGCATTAAGAAGGCGATGCCGTGATGCGGCTTATCAAAGGCCAACTCCTTATGCAGCCCTTCAATCGCGCCGTGTGCCGTTGCACTCTCGGCAATCATAAATATGATCTCTTTTTCTACATTATTTAGACCCAGGAACTCCAATACGCGGCTCTTGACCGTTCCCCGGCCTAAACAAATCGTGCCTCCGGACACGCCATATTGCCTGGCGATCTTGAGGACTTTGCTGCCCGAACCGTGGCTCACGATGGCGCACAGCAGCTCATACTCATCTCTATCAGGAGGCATCGTCATGCGCTTCTATTCCTTCTTTTGCAGACTTCACCTTAAAGATATACCCCAGCGTCTGTAATGCGATCAGCGGCGCCAGAGTAACCAATGCAATCACGCCGAAGCCGTCTATCAACACGTTCGCCCCTTCAATCGCTTCAGCGGCCCCCTGCGCAAACGCCAGTACGAACGTTACCGTCATCGGACCCGAGGCGACCGGACCCGAATCAAAGGCGATGCCCACAAAGAGCGGCGGCGCCAGATAGGTCGCGGCGATCGCAATGACATAGCCCGGCAACAGAAAATGCCACAACTGAACTTGGGGGATGACAATCTTCACCATCGCCAGAGCAACCGCAATCCCCACTGAAAGAGAAAACGAAACCATCACCATCTTGGCCTTCACATACCCGCTGGTGACCGTCTCGATCTGATGCGTCAAAACATGCACAGCCGGCTCGGCGAGAACTACTGTTAGGCCCAACACCAATCCAATGACGACGACGAGCGAAGGATTGTTCAACGCTGCAATACTGTACCCCACAACGTTGCCGACGTCCATAAAGCCCGCATTGACGCCGGTTAGAAACAGCACCAAGCCGGCGAACGTATATACCAAGCCCTTCACAATATTCATAAAGGACCTGCGCGAAAGGCGAAAAGACCTTATCTGCAAGACCAGAAACACCGCAAAGATCGGAAATAGCGCCTGAGAAATCTCGCCGGCAATGATCGGCAACTCGTGGATATAGGGCGCCAGGATCGAAGCTGAATGTGTCTCTGACAGATCGAGGCCGGCGGCTATTTCGCCTGGCCGCATAAGAATGCTCATCATCATGACCGTCATGAGCGCGCCGGTTGATACGATGCCTACAAGCCCAAAGCTGTCTTCCTCGGCAGACTTGCTGTCCTTCTTGACCGAGGCTACGCCGTATGCGAGCGCCAATATAAACGGCACGACCAAGACGCCCGTCACAGCGCCTGCGGCGTCGAACGACATCGGTAGGAAATCGGGCGAAGTGAATATCGCCAGCGCCAAGATAATCAGATATGCCACGGTAAGGAAGCCGCGCAGCGACACATTGTAGACGATGCGCAACAGCCCCAGCGCAAGCATCGCTGCAATCCCGAGGGAGACCACGACGACGAGGCTCAATTTGGAGATCGCGCCGGAAGTCACAAAATCCACCTGATCAGCCACAACGCGCAGATTCGGCTCTGCGATGGAAATGAAGAAGCCGAGCATCAGACCGGCTACGGCGATGATCCACGCTTTGTTTCTCTCCGTGATCGGCCCTCGCATAAGGACGCCGATCGGCGTGATGCCGATATCCACCCCGAACAAAAACACAGCCAGCCCGATCACGATCAACACTGCGCCAATTGCGAACCTCATTAGCAGGTAATTTTCCAGCGGGGCGATCGTGAAATGCAGAAGCAAGACAATCACCGTAACCGGAAGCACTGCATAGAGAACCTCGCGGAGTTTCTCGACGAGAATATTCACAATTGCTTATGTCCTTATCGAATCATATGCGATGTTAGGAAAGGCGATTCGCCAGACAACAGCCGAATGATAGACATCTAGAGCAAGGTTCGACCGGCCTTTCTCACCCAGGGCAGAACCCGCCCGGCGCATGCCGCGCTCTATACGGCCATCAGCCGCTTCTGCACCGAACGGTTGTGACAGGCGATGCCCTCGCCGAATGCATTCGGCCAGCACTGGCTGCAACTGGCGCAAATCGCCTTGTCGGTCGCGCCTTCTTGCAGCAGGCGCGGCAGATGCGGCTCTACAATCAGAGGTCGGCACAGGCTGATGACCTGCGCCGCGCCGCTCGCCAGCGTGCGCTGCATCACCGCCAGATGGCGAAAACCGTTGACCAGCGCCAGCGGATAATCCGGCCCTACCGCCACCCGCACCGCCTCCGCCATGCGCAGAAAGGGCGGCTCCGGCGCCTTCTTCGTCCAGGACGGCGTCCCTAGTGCGTGGCTGATCTCGATGGCGTCGACGCCTCCCGCCACGCACGCCTGCGCCGCCTGCGCACCCTCGTCCAAGGTCAGGCCGGAATCCTCACGCCCCGCCACGCCCAACTTGATCCAGACCGGGTAGTCCGGGCCGACCTGCGCCCGCGCCGCGGCGATCACCGCGTTCAGGAACGCCCGCCGCCGTTCAGGGTCGCCGCCCCAGCGGTCCTGGCGCAGGTTCGTCGCCGGCGTCAGGAACTGCGACGTAAGATAGCCGTGCGCGCCGTGGATCTGCACCCCGTCGAAACCTGCCGCTTTCGCCCGTCGCGCCGTCTGGCCGAAGGCGTCCACAGCCTGCGCGATCTCCTCGTCCGTCATCACATTCGCATGTTTCGTGCGCGTGCCGGACGGAACGCCCGACGGCGAGAGCGGCTCCGGCGTCTCGACCGGGTCGCAGCTTGCCCCGCCGTGGTTGATCTGCACCATCACCTTGGCGCCCGCGGCCTGCGCCGCGGCGATCGTCTCACGCCATACCGGGATCAACTCGTCGCTGTCCAGGGCGGCCATCTCCGGGTGCGCCTTGCCCGTACGCATCACATAGGCGTGCCCCGTCACAATCAAGCCGACGCCGCCCTCTGCCAAGTCGCGGTAGAGCGTCGCCAGCTTGGGCAGCGGCGCGCCCGTAGCGTTGTCGGCCATTCTTTCAGCCGTAGCGGATCGCATTAGGCGGTTGCGCAGACGCAGGCCGCCAATCGTGACCGGCTCGAATAGCCCCGGTTTCTCGTGTGAAATCGCCATGCTTGCGTTGTCCTTCCAAATCGCCGGCGTGCGGCGGGTTTTCTCAATGGCGGGCGTTGCACGAGCCAACGCGCGTCGCCCTAACGCTTCTATAGATGAAACTGCAACAGCCAGTTGTACAAATCTTCGCCCGCATACACGCGGTCCCAGCAGTTGTGCGGCAGGTCTTCGTGGATGGTCAGCCGCACTGACTGGTGGCCCGCCTCCTCCAACGCGTTCGCCATCTCGTACGAGTACTTGGGCGCCACCACCTCGTCGCGGCCGCCATGAAAGATCCACACCGGCATCTGCACGTCGGCCAGGCGCGCCGCCAAAGCAGGATTGCCTCCGCCGCACATAGGCGCAATCGCGGCCCAACGCTGCGGATGCGCCGTCGCCATATACCACGTGCCGTAGCCGCCATAGCTCAGCCCGGTCAAGTACACGCGCGCCGGGTCCGCCCGGTATTCGCTCAACGTTGCGTCGACCATCGTCAGCAGATCGGCTTCGCAATTCTGCCAGCCGCCCGGCGCTCCTTCCACGCCCCATGCGTCGAGCGAGCCGAACTTGGGCGGGCGCGGGCTTTCACCTCGCACCATGGGGAAGCCGGCGCGTTCGACGGCGCGCCGCGGCGGAACGCCTTCCAGTTGGCGCGCCGGCCTGGCCGCGTCCTTGCGCAGCTCAATCTGGTGGTCCTTATCGAACACGGGCAGTTGCGGCCCGATGATGATGAAGGGCAGATCGTGCCGGTAGATCCAGGCTTCGCCCAGCGGCCCGTTGTGCAGCACCCAATCCAGGTCGGCGCGACCGTCGCCGCGCTCGCCGCCGCCGTGCAAAAAGAGCATCACCGGCCACAGCCGTTCCGAGTCCGCCTCATAACCGGCGGGCAGGTACAGAAAATACTCGCGCTCCTCGTCCAGCGCCGTACACCGGTAGGACTTGCGCAGCAGCTGGGCTTGCGAGATATGCGGGCTGGTCTGGTCCATCATGACATCTCCTAGTGGGGGATTGGCGATTGACAGTCATTCACTTTTTCCCATAATAACACAACTGCCTGTTTCATCGGGTCGGAGGCTCCCCTCTTGCTGGACGCTCTGCGCCGGAGTTGCGGCGGGCGGCTTATAACGCGCCGGCGGCGATTTTCTGGTAAACTTAGAGGCGGAATCGCCCGCTCATCGCTGTAACCTTTACAGACCGGCCGCATCTAAACGTGTGGCGGAACAGCCGCTCGTCGCGGCTTCCGCCGGATTTTCGCCTACCCTTGCCGCTGCACCGTCGCCCCGTCGCACTGGCCGGCGCAGCCTGATCACATTGTCGAAAGGACGATCCGCCATGCAGGCAACTGTCACCTGGGACCACGGCCTCACCTTTAGCGGCTCTGCGGACACCGGCTTCACCGTGCCGCTCGGTGCCGAACGCTCCGTCGGCGGCGATGAAGACGGCTTCCGCCCCCTCGAACTCATGCTCATCAGTCTCGCCGGCTGCACGGCGATGGACGTGATCTCCATCCTCACCAAAAAGCGCCAAGACGTGACCGGCTTCAACGTGCAGGTCGACGCCGAACGCGCCGAGGAACACCCGCGCGTCTTCACCGCCATCACCGTGGTCTACACCGTGCGCGGACGCAACATCGATCCGGTCGCGGTCGAGCGCGCCATCGATCTCTCCGAGACGCGCTACTGCCCGGCGCAGGCCATGCTCGTCCAGGCAGTCCCCATCCGCCACACCTTCCGCATCGAGGAAGAAGCGTAGCTCGCTCACTGCCGGCGTGAACGGGAAATGAGCCGCGCATTGCACGAAAGAGACAGGTAGGGTATTTTCGTTCGCAGTATTCGTGTAATGCGCGGCCATAACGAAAGTCCGCGCCGCCGCATCCGTACGCCCAGGGAGGGGACCATGGACACCGCGAGCCAGAGCGAGAAGCTGCCCTTTTGGACAAAATTCGCCTATGGGTCCGGCGACCTGGGCACGGCCATCTCCGCCGCGCTGCGCGGCTTCTTCCTGATCTTCTTCCTCACCGACGTGGCGCGGCTCAACCCCGTGGCGGTCGGCGTGATCTTCTTCGTCAACCGCTTTTGGGACGCCGTCAACGACCCCATCATCGGCTGGCTCAGCGACCGCACGCACACGCGCTGGGGCCGCAGGCGTCCCTGGCTGTTATGGGGCGCTGTGCCTTTCGGCCTGCTCTACTTCATGCTCTGGCTCGTCCCGCCCCTCGGCCCGACCGGCCTGTTTATCTATTACATGCTGGTGCTGCTGGTGCTGGACACGACCTATACCGTGGTCAACGTGCCGTATACGGCGCTGACGCCCGAACTGACGCGCGACTATGACGAGCGCACCAGCCTCAACAGCTACCGCTTCGGCTTCTCGGTCGGCGGCGCGCTGGTCAGCGCTGTGCTGCACCCCATCATCGTCGACCAGTTTGCGGACCCGCGCACCGGCTACATGGCGTCGGGCGCGCTGTGGGGCGTCATCGGCACGATCTCGATCCTCGTCGCCTTCTTCTTCACGCGCGAGCGGCCGGAGTCCGCCGAGGAGATGACGGCCACCGAGCGCATGCCCTATCTGCAGCAGGTGCGCACCGCGTTGTCGAACCGGCCTTATCTCTACGTGATGGGCCTCTACCTCTTCTCCTGGCTCTCGCTGCAACTCATCCAGGTGGTGCTGGTCTACTACGCCACCTATTACATGGGCATTGCCGATCGCATGCCCATGATCCTGGGCGCGGTGCAGAGCGCATCGCTCATCTTCCTCTTTGTGTGGGCCGCGTTGAGCCGCAAGCTGGAGAAGCGCACCGTCTACATGATCGGCGCGACGCTCTGGCTGAGCGTGATGCTTGCCCTCTCCTTCCTCAGGCCGGACCAGGATCACCTGGTGATCCCGCTGGCGCTGCTGGCCGGCGCGGGGGTGAGCGTGGCCTACCTCATCCCCTGGGCGATGATGCCGGATGTGATGGAGGCGGATGAACTAGAGACGGGCATGCGGCGCGAAGGCATCTTCTACGGCTTTATGGTTTTCCTACAGAAGGCAAGCATTGCGCTAGCCGGGCTGGCCGTAACCTGGTCGCTTTCGTTCACGGGCTATGTCACGCCCACCGACGCCATGCCCACGCCTGTGCAGCCGGAAGGCGCGCTGGCCACGATTCGTTTCTTCATCGGCCCTGTGCCCGCCATCATCCTGGCGGCTAGTCTGCTGATCGCATGGCGCTACCCGATCACGCGGGCGACGCATGCCGGCATGGTGGAGGCGCTGCGAGCGCGGCGCGCGGCGCAGAAAGCCCTACCCACGGAGGGGTAGGATCAAGCGTCGACGCCAGGAGCCAAAGCGCATGCAAAAACTGCCCGGAGCGCGCCGTCAGGGAGACGGCGCTAGGGCGGCTTGGGCCGGGGCGTAGGCAGGGTTAAGGTCGAGTGCGGCTTGCCAGGCGGCGCGGGCCGCAGCGTCATCGTCCAGCCCGGCCAGCGCCAGACCTCGCCAGTAGTGGATCTCCTCGATGCTCGTCGTGGCGGCAAGAACCGCATCGGCCAGGCTCAGTATGTCGGCGTACCGGCCCACGGCGTGATAAGCGGCGAACGGGCCGAACTGGTACCAGAGCATGCGCCAGGGCAGGCCGATGGCGCGCGCTTGGTCATAGGCCGCAGCCGCCGCAGCGTGATCGCCAACATGGACGAGGTTTGTACCCAGGTTGAACCAGGCGAAGGGATTCTGTGCGTCCGCGGCGACCTCAGCCTGGGCTTGGGCCAGCGCGGCCTGCCACATGGCGTCATCCTCGAACGCGTCGCCCAGGATGTCACGGATCGCAGCTTCTTGTTCGGGCGGATAGACGAGGAGATAGGTGCGGTTGAAGACGGCCCAGAGTGCATCCATCTCGGCATAGGGCAGATAGATGCCTTCGTAGACGCCGGGCTCGGCGCTGACGGGGTTGGTCGCGTCGTAACTGTCGAAGGCGATCCAGCGCTGTGCGGCGTGGTCATAGCCGGTGAGGAGGCGATAGTGCCCCATGCCGTCGTCGGGCTCCGGCTCCAGCCATGTCTCGATTAACACGGGAAAACCGTTGCTGAGGAGCTGGCGCAACGTCTCTGCGTCTCCGTTGACGCGCACCTGGGCATAGAAGCCCTGCGCCTGCGCGTACACGGCCATCTCGTCCGGGCTGACGTTTTTATCGTCTTCGAAGGGGCGCAAGGCGGCGCCGACAGCGGCCTGGTCCAGCGAGCTGCCGTAGAAACTCAAGTTCATTGCCAGCGTGGCAGGACCGCAGTTGTTCCAGGTCTGCCAAGCATGGCGCACGCCAGCCAAGGCGACCTCGTTCCGTAAGGGAAGGCCCTGCGACGCAGCGGATGACGGGACTGGAGACGGCGTCGCGGGGAGCAGCGTAGGTGTGACAGTCGGCAGCAGAACAGGCGCAGCGGCGGCAATCGGCGTCGCCGCCTCAGTAGCGGGGACTGCCGCCGCCGCAATCTGGGACGGAGCATCCGCCGAAACCGGTTCCTGCGCGGGCGCGGGGAAATCCGGCGTTTGTGCAGGAGAGACACTCGCCGCGGGCGTCGCCAACCAGGCGGCGGGCGCGACAAATGCGCCGATCAGCGCCTGCCTGGCGAACAGAAGCCCCGCCGCGACAATTATCAACAGAATGGCAACCTTGATCCCTGCCATGCTCCCTTCCGTAACTACATCCGAACCTATCCGCCCGCATCCGAGGCAGAGACAAGACGAGACACAGCCCGGCAAGGTTCCGCCAACCAATTTGTTGTAGTTCCCAACAAACTAACACCCAACTCGGCGCAAAGGGCTTAGGATCTGGAAACGCGTTCTACGTTTGTCGCGGTTGGGCTGCGCCCTTTGCCGGTGTTGTGCCGCCGGGAAAGGGCGTAAAGTGGGCGCAGGCGGTCGCAGGCGGCGGCTCGCCACCTGCAAGAGAGGCTTGCCTATGACCATCATCGAAGTGATCCTGCCCGACGGCTCGATCCACGCGCACTTGACAGACGAGCGCGAGGCGGCT
>Ga0334889_1003221_pt1 | contig 16580 bp, 9 predicted proteins | sample GraSluR1_MG_2_FD_207222 | JGI IMG/M metagenome (GOLD analysis project Ga0334889, IMG submission 207222) | Sludge microbial communities from methane-producing bioreactor in Wageningen University, Netherlands - Granular Sludge_8_08-R1 | ecosystem: Engineered > Bioreactor > Anaerobic > Unclassified ... | reverse complement strand
CCCTGGTAACAAGCCAGAGCCGTCAGGTCTCCTTCCCGGGCTGGCTCGTGAACTTCCAGCCCGTAACCGAGTTCCCGGTGCCGGACTACGCCTCGAAAACACTGGCCATCCCGCCCCTCCTCGAACTTCTGAGGTTCCTGGAAGAGAACGAATTCGGGATGATCTACATCTCAACCCCGGGCCCCATGGGCTTCGCCGTCCTGGGTGCCGCGAAGATCCTCGGCATCCCCACCGTGGGGATCTATCACACCGACTTCCCCAGGCACATCAGGGAGATAGTTGAGGACGCCTGGATGGGCGAGTTCGCAGCAGGCGGCATGACATGGTTCTACAGCATGGTGGACCGGGTAATGGTCCCAAGCCAGTACTACATGGACGACCTGGCCAGCCTGGGCGTTGACCGGAAGAAGATGGAACCCTTCCCCAGGGGCACCGACCCGGAAACCTTCTCACCGAAGTGGAGGAGGGAAGACTTCCTCACAAGGTTCGGTGGAACCAGAGAGGCGGTAAAACTCCTCTACACCGGCAGAGTCAGCAGGGAGAAAGACCTCGACATCCTCGCCGATGCATTCAACATCGTGACAAAAACAAGGAAAAACATCGAACTCTTCGTAGTCGGCGACGGCCCATACATGGGAGAACTGGGAAGCAGGATCCTCGGCAACGGCGGTTACCTCGCCGGCCGCATGTCCGGCGAAGACCTCTCCAAAGCCTACGCGTCCGCGGACATCTTCGTCTTCCCATCCACCACCGACACCTACGGCAACAGCGTTCTCGAGGCCCAGGCATCGGGACTACCAGCCATAGTAACCGACATGGGCGGCCCCCAGGAGATCATCAGACCCAATGAGACAGGCCTCACCTACCACGGCAGAGACGCCGCAGACCTCGCCCAGAAGATCATTGAACTTACCGACAACGAACAAGCAAGAAAAGCGATGGCACAAAAGGCCAGGCAACTCGGTGAATCAAAGAGCTGGCAATCCGCCTTCGACCAGATCTGGAGAAGTGTGCCGGAGAGGTGGTAGGGGGAGGGAAGAAGCAGCGATGCCTAACCCTTCCCAAACAATGTGACAAGCCGGTCGCAAAATGCGACCACCTCAGAAGCAGAAGGTGATGTGAGTCAGTGAAATCAAGTGCTGCAACCCGCCAACACAGAAAACCTGATTCTCTCCACAGCCAGCATTCCGTAAGGCCGACCCTGGGACAGCTGAGTTGGCTCCCCTATGTAGACAGGGGTGATTCACTTTGACACGCACGCAGGCATTTGTATAATGGGTAAATTTTACGCATGATATCCGAGTAGCACATAGTCTTATTGTACATTAGTGAGAACGGCAAGAAGCCATGCCGCAAAAGATCGGTCAACTTTAGAGGTTCTATTTATAAAAGAAGTTAACGAGTGGATTAAGTTTGGTGGAGCCGAAGAGGCCAAGTGCAAAAACATACCATGATACATAGTATCGTAAACCTCGGTTGTAAGGAGAACACGACAAAATGAGAACAGAGTTTCTGGAAATCAGACAAGTTGCTAGCGCAAGGGAAAGAATGTGGTGAGTGTCAGAGTGTGTCTAGTATATACTAGAACTATATATTGCCAATTATATAAATAATTGTTCTATATTCGTGGAGAAAATGTAGTGAATGCGCACACATTTATTGATTTATTTTCTGGATGTGGTGGTCTATCGCTCGGTTTAATGAACGCCGGGTGGTATGGTCTTTTAGCAATCGAGCAAAGTCCCGATGCATTCAAAACCCTTCGTCACAACTTAGTCGAGGAAGGTGAGCATAACATTGAAAAACCTTGTTTCATCTGGCCTGATTGGTGCGAAAAAAAACCACATGAGGTAGCCGAATTCGTCCGAACACAATCCCATCGACTCATGAACATGCGTGGAGATATACAGCTTGTGGCCGGCGGCCCACCCTGCCAGGGTTTTTCTTTTGCGGGTAAAAGGACAGGTAAAGACCCGAGGAACGAGTTGTTTAAACATCACCTCGAAGTCGTGGACATCCTCAAGCCTGAACTGGTGCTAATGGAGAATGTTCAGGGTATAGTCACGGCATTCGGGGCTGACAGGAAAAAGCAATTTGGTGGACCGAGGAAAAGCTACTCGAATCGTATCCGTGAAGCACTTGAAAGACATGGTTACGAAGTTCAACAGTATTTGCTAAAGGCAGTTGATTTTGGTGTGCCTCAGATTCGACCGAGATATTTTACCCTTGGGATTCGTCAAGATCTTTTTAACGGGTATAGAGGACCTAGTTTTCAAGAAACGCTTACTAGTATTAGGACTGATTTCCTTATAGAGCATGGATTGCCGATTTGGCAACCCGTGACTGTGGCTGATGCAATTTCTGACCTTTCAACAACCGGTAAACAGCTCATCGAATGCCTAGACGAAGAATCCCCACCGGGGTTCAAGGAGATTTATTACCAGGGACCAGAAACATATTACCAAAGACTGATGCATTCTGGCATGAACAACCGGGCACTGAATAGCCTCCGATTGGTTAAGCATCGTCCTGAAACCGTCGAGCGCTTTCAACAAATCCATCGCACTTGCCGAAAAGGAGTGCACCTCTCGTACGAAGATAGGCTACGCCTTGGAATTAGTAAAACTGCAATAACGCCTCTAGCCCCAGACCAACCATCGCACACCCTTACCACGCTTCCAGATGACTTGCTTCATTATGCTGAGCCCAGGATTCACACTGTCCGAGAACACGCCAGATTGCAATCCTTCCCAGACTGGTTCGAATTCCGGGGCAAGTATACAACCGGAGGAGATAGGCGAACGAGGGAGTGTCCACGCTACACTCAGGTGGGAAATGCAGTGCCTCCCTTGTTGGCGGAAGCTATCGGGAAAGCGCTACTGGCGATTCTCAGTGAACTCAAAGGAGCACCATGTTCCATTCACCTGCCCGGAAAGACGTCGAGAATAGGTAGAGTTCTTCGCAATGGGGATTCACGATGACGATAGAAGGCAAGAGAAACGATTTCCTGGGTGATTTGCTTGCACTTCAACAAGATGGAAGGTATGCCATAAGCGCACCTACGAATTGGACCCATGAACCCCTTCTGGAAGTGGAGACCGAAGTAGACGGGATTGTAAACGATTTGGAAGACACCATCCTCGTGGGAAGCAATGGCAACTGTACTGCGCGTTGGCACTTCTTCATAGGTTCACCCGGCAACGGGAAGTCTGCGGCGATGGGCAAGCTATGCAGGGGACTCATGTCTGCCAAAAAATGCCAAGTCCGCGATGAAAATAACGTTGTTATCAGCGAACTCAAACCCACGGCGATTCCTTATGCCTTGAATGTCTACGAGAACGACAACAGGTATGCGACGGCTCAGATTGTCCAGGATGCCTCGGTTGTCCGGAACCCATTTTCGCCGGATGTGGACCCGGCAACCGAACTGTTATGCACGATGGAAAACGCCTGGGAAAAAGGTATTTCCTTGGTCGTCTGTACGAACCGCGGTGTCCTGGAAAAGGTACACAGGGATCACCATACCAACAGTGATGTCAATTCGAAGCCGTGGTTTAAAATGCTTTCGGTTGTGGTCTCGGCAGGTGCGGCTCTCCATGGGACAATTGAGAGCACGCGCGCTTTCGATGGGAAGAAGACTGTTTTCCGAGAGGTCAAGGTTGGCTATAGCCACCTAGATAACCGCAGCCTTCTCCTTGGACAGAGTACTTTCGAACGCCTCATCCAAGGGGCGACAAGCGCGGATCATTGGGAGCCCTGCATTTCATGCTCTTCCAAGGACATGTGTCCCTTTAAAGCGAACCGGGACTGGCTCGTGGACGACGAGGCAAGAACCCGCGTTCTTCAGCTTCTGAAAAGGGCCGAAGTCTTGTCTGGTCAAGTTATCGTATTCCGGGAGGCGTTGGCCATTATCTCTCTGGTTCTCGCCGGTTGCCCTAGGGATTACAACCATGGGCATCCCTGCGAATGGGTACGGGAGGCGATTGTCCACAACGATGTTTTCTCACTGGCAACTCGCCGTATCTACATGTGCCTTTTTGCATCGTATTCCCCGCATGGTCTGGAACCAGTGGTTGTTTTGCGGAAACGACAGCTGACCGCATTGCGCTGGTTATGCAAGGCGATGGATGAAGGTAACGCGGAAAGCCGGGCAGCCATGATACGTGTCGTCACGCCCCAGCCGCCTTCAACGGATGTCGGGGTCACACGAATTCTGGGAGCACCCGGAATAATGGCCAGCCTCGATCCTTGTCGAGAATCACTCCCTGCAGACTTCTACGGTAGATGGGATGCCGATTTCGAGGCCATGCCCGACGAGGGGGGATCACTGTTTACCCTGATTGAACAGGCCTGTGTTACGGTCTGGAAAGAACTGGAGGAATGCCTGGAGCTGGCCTCGGAGTACTCCGTACCAGAAGCCCACTGGGCGCTCCGAAGATGGAGTAGCAATTTCCTCTTGCATTTTGGGTCCCTCATCGAAGGACGGTCAGCATGGTCCAAGGAACTGGATGTCTTTGCCGAGTTATTGACTCTCGTGGCCACGTCTCCTGAGAATCGGACCCTCGAGCAGAAGCGGAGCATTCGACAGTTGGACACTCAGGTAGAGAGCCTTCTTAATACGGTTGCCGGACGACAGGCCGAAAGCATCGTTCAACTTTCCGAGGCGGTTACGCTTTCAGGGCAATGGGTTCGTGACAACCTGAAGCCAAGAACTATCGCCAGCGAAGAATCGGGGAGTGTCTCGCTGGCAGTTGAATTCGAAGGTGGAGAACGAGCTGTGTTCGGTGCCCCCATGTACCTCTGGTTGACTCGACGCGCGGATGGGAAACTAGACGCGCGCTGTTTTCCGCAGGAACTACTCTCGGGGGCAACGGACGCAAGGGTGCGCGCGGCTTCCAAGGGGAAGTACGCTTTTGAGAGCAACGACGTCGAGCTGGTAGTGGACACGGGTAAGGGGCAAGTGTTCAGGCTCGCAAGGTTTGATGGCGAGGTAGACGTAGGCCATGATTGAGCCGCTTTACAGGCAGGAGGAGTTCCGGACAGCGAATGAACCAAAGGTTCATCCGCTGGTCAGGAAGAGCTTTGTCTTTGTTCCTTCCGCGGGCATGCGGCTTGCCCCGGAGATATTGGCCTTGGAGCTAATGCGGGAAGTGTTCTTTGAGAGGCACTACGGGGAAACCACCGCCACGCGGGACTTGGACCCTGATGAACTCGACGACGAGCGTCGCCATCGGTTCACGGATAGGCAGCGGGCAGTCTTGCACGCCTTGAGAGGTCGGAGAAAGAAGAGCAAGAACTCGCTTGCCCAGCGCTTCTTCGCACCGGCCTATCCCAGCCTTGCCGAGTCGGGCTGGCTTGGCAAGAACCGTGAGCGCGTTATCTGCAATTTCCTTCTGTCAGGTCCCGTCGCCCAGTACCTTTGGGGACGGGGGCCGAATACGGAGGAAGGGAAGCGTCAACAGCAAGAGCTGGCTTCCGGTATCCGCGATGCACTTCTTGGGAAGAGGTCTTGCCTTGATGCGGCCCTCGAAGGGAAAGATATTCTGGCTGCAACTCTGGGTCCTAATGGGTTCGATGCTGACCCCGATGTGCCGATCCGCAATGTGGTTGAAAAGACTGGGCACTCGGACGCGGTAATGCATGCAAGCAATGACCAGTTAGCGACTCGGATTACTCGGGACTTTCTGGCGATATGCAGCATAGAGGGAGAGATTCCCCGCATGCAGTGGCTCCAGCTTCTCATGACCTTTCTCCGTTTTGCTCTGCCCATGTGGTTGCTCGCACAGATGCAGATAACGAGGCTCCTACACCACTGGTTGATAGAGGCAGTAGATAATGGCCGCATCGTTGACACTACAGCAATCGATGCTGGATTGTCGGCGAGAAACCAGGGACTCTTGCATCCCACACTCACTGCAACGCGAGAACTGTTTGAGCACATAGAGTGCTACATGAAGTGCCGGGTCGAGGTCAACATACTCCTGTACTGTCTGGAACAGGCTAGGGCAGAACAGGTCAGGGATAAGAGGCTGACTCGTGGCGGAGCGGGAAGCGACGTGCTGACTTTCGAAGCCCTTCTGTCGTTGGCAAGGGACGCGTCAGGTGACATCCGTGGTTCGGCCCGATTTAGAGAAATCGCTGCGGACCTGAACGTCCAAACATTTCTGACACGTGAGGGAGAGCAGTTCTCCGCTTGGCGAAATCCCTTGATGAAGGGTCAGGGCAAGAACATTGACGAGTTCTTCCGGGTACTGTACCGGGCGGAGCTCGGAGACGAGGAGGGTGGATACCTTCTGGCTCCAGAAGGACGGGGTGCGAAGCGCGGATTCCGTGTCTTCCCAGGCCAACTTCTTCTGAAGACGGCGACGTATATGGCTGCCCAAGACAAGTGGTCGTGCCAGCCGCGCGGAGGGGCAGGCAAGCTTGTACTCCAGGATGTCGAGGAGTTGTTTGGGCAGTACGGAATTGACTTCTCGACTGCCGCCGATGCGCGCCCACTTCTCATGAACGAGTTACAGGCAATGGGATTGTTGACCGGAAGCCCGGACGCGGGAAGCAGCGTGGCCGTTGCTTGCCCGTACTGATGGCATGGTGACGATGAGCATGGACAGGCTTACGATATCAAGTGTTCTTGGCGAGCTGATCAAGGGATACGTTCGCTTAGCTGCAGACGGGAACAGGGATTGCCGCTTGCTGGTCCCGGGCCTCACTCGGAAGATCGCACGCGAAGTGCACGAGTACCTGCGAGAACAGGGAATCAAATCCTACCTTGTCATTGGTGGGGACGAGGAACCCAGCGAAAGCGAACACCTCATTCGTGCGGTGGGCCTAACGAGCAAGCGCATCGGGTCCTTCGTGTCCATTGCCAACCCCGGCCAACTGGTGCATATCCAAGACTCCATCCGGGGATCTGGCGGCACAGTCCGATCCCTGGCATTCTCGGAGGAATGGCCATGGATAGACAATGGCAGCGAGCCCTTCCGTTTCGATGGACCGGTACTGGAAGCACTGGTGCAGCGTTGGTCCGGCGACGTCGGTGAGCAGAACTGGCTGCGTGACTTTGTTCTCGACGCGTTAGTTGAACATACGCGGTCGAGCTCAAGACGTGCGCACATTCTTCTCGAGGACATCCTGGGATCGTTTCGCCCGGAACTGTACCCAGAGATTCCTGGAACAAGAGAAAAGTTCCTCTGCCACGCTGGTGTGCCCTGCCCCCCGGGGACATTACCCACGGTCTCTGGGCTGATCAGGGATACATCTCGCCTATGCCAGAGAATCGTGGGGCGTTGCCAAAAGGAAGAGGACGTTCGCGAGCAGGCAAGGGACATGGTTGTCGAGGTTGTCGAGGAGGCCGAGCAAGAAGAAACACGGTTCTCACTGGACCGCATCCTCGATGGAATTGGGGGAAGCACGACGCTTGACCTTGGCATGTTGGCCTTTTACGGCTGCTGGGGCCCAGACAGGAACGACACGAGCCATTGGCGCAAGCTCGACGCCCAGTTACTTGCCGACCTCTTTGGTGTAAGGGGCCGCGAGAAGGCAGAGGTGTCTTACAACGTCGCATGCCAACGCGGGATCATCGCCGATGGTGGCAAGAAACTCGCCACGTTTGTGGGCGATCAACTAGAACTCCATGTCACCTACAGGATACCAGAAGATCAATTCGCGTCGGGACAGTGGGTCGTGCGGGTGCTTAACCGGCAACGCGTTGTATTGGAGCGGCCACTCGTGGAGCCAGAGGGAGATGTTCACCTCGAATTTGACACTGCCAGTGGCACCAGTAATTACTCGCGCAAGATTCCCCTTCGCATTGCCCTGGTGTCGGGAAGTGACGTTGAGGCTGATGCAAGGCTTGATCTGCACCTTTGCGGAGAAGACCGGCCCGCCTTTGCAGTCGTTGATTCCGCTTTCGAGGTAGTGGATGCGGCACCTGGCGACGAGGAAGAAACTCCTGATAAGAAGCTCACCGTGGATGAGCCTGTCCACCTGTTCCTCTTCAGCCACGCCGCCAATGATGTCTCTTTGTGTGACGAGAACGACGAGGAGATTGGCCTCATTGAGACCGAGATGGCAGGAGTGTGGAGATCGGCCCAGCGAGTCGACGTAAGCTCCGAGCCGAGCGGTTTGGCGATAAGGATATGCAGGTTCGGGACGTTGACAGCGGTCATCTGCTTCGAAGCCAGCGACCTGGAGAAGGGCGAGTTCACGGTTGAGGACGAATTGCGCGTAGCGATTTCCGGTGGAAGGGAAAAGAGACTCAAGAATCTCGTCGACCTGTTCCAAGGGCAGAGCGACGAACCCTACCCAGCGCTGGGACGGATTGACGAGGTCGCCCGCCGCAGGATGCTTCTCGCCAAGATAGTAACGTCCCGCATGGGATGGCGACCCCTCTTAGCGAACCTATTGGCGGTAGACTATGAGTCATCGGGGTCCATCGGCGACTTTGTTAATTACCTTGGACCTGTCGAGGGAGCAACGTTCCAAACCCTTTCCTTCCCCGATGATGCCCTGTCACTCCTCAAGACCTATTCCGACGCGAGGGATGCCGTGCGGAAGGAAGTGGAGGCTGTTTTCGGCGGTAAGGCAGTCAGCATCGAGCATCCGACCTATGCTAGTCATCCTGTCTTTGTGCACGAGCGTTCCGTGCAAATTGAAGCGCTCCTGAAGAACTACCTCGATGCTTACCGAAGCATCCTTGTTTACTTGCAGGACAAGAAAAAGAGTCTGGAATGGAGTCAACTGTTTGTGCTCGCCCACCTCGACTGTGTGGTTCATTGGGACGGCAGCCGCTTACGGAACGCCATCTTCCTTGTTGGGCCATGGCATCCACTCGTGCTGGCAAGGCGATTCATGGTGCAAGCGGCCCTCTTTTCTCGCGCGTTTCGACTGCTGCATGACAAAGAGGGAAAGGCTTTCAGGCATCTCTCCTTCTTGCTTGCCAACGTGCAGGGCTTCAGGTGGACTCTCGGGATGTCGGCCGACGAAAGGCTGATCGAACCGGCATACGTGACGGTCACGTCCGATCCCGGTTGGCACCTTGCCTTGAAGGTCAGCACCCCGGATTTAGCGGCCAGAGAAGATATCGGAAGCCTCGCCGGGGTGGCGCAGGCGCTTCGGCTAAACCTTGGATTGTCAATAATGGCTGCCACTGGCGGCAACAACACCTTGGCTGTTACATGCCTCTCGAACTACCTACGGGCTTTTCCCTCGCGGCGTTCAATTGGAATTCGAGTCCGGCGAGGCTACGCGGGAAGCGATATCGTTAGGACTGTCGATGGTCACATTCACGCGGAGGACGGGCCAACGGACCATGGGCAACAACTGCCCGGTGGCGTTCGGTTGTACTTCGAGGAACCGCTTGACGACAACGGGGATGCCCGGTGGACAGATCCGCCACTTTACGTCTACCGCTTTGAGAATGACGAGGAATGCCTGCGCGAGGGCCATCCGGACATCTACATGTTACCCCCGGCAGGTGACCTTTCGTTCAGAACCGGCGCAACTCGCTACCAACTTCCCCGTGGCCATGGCAGAGAAGCCGCCTTCAGCAAGCGGTTGGGGTGGCTTACCGAGGGGCACACCCAAGTACCGAAGAGCATCACTTACGAGTACGATGGTCCGTGCGACGGGCCCGACAACATTGGTGGGGCCTTCACTAACGTGACGGGACAGGTCGGTGCCATTCTCGGGGAGCCGCTTGCAACGGTCTGCGACGTTGCCCTTCCCCAGAAACTCAGTGCGCCATGGGTAGTGATACCGGGTTACTCAATCGATCCTGCAACTCTCGTCAAGTACGTCCGGGATGGTGCCGACCGTGCTATCCAGGAACGAGCACTGTGGGACTACAAGCTGGACGTGACGGGCCGGGATAGCTCCTACTTCGTGTTGTCCACTATCCCCAAGGGTTTCCAGGTAGCCGTCAACGGTTTCTTCAGCCGGGACGATATTGCAGGCGGCTTCATCGTAGAGCTTGGGAGGATTGGGATAGCCATCGGTGGCGAGGCCCTCAGGTCTGGGCGTCATGCGCTTGGTATCATTGGTCTCATCGGTGCGGTCCGGTTGCTGGTAGGCACGACAAGTGATGGCAAAGCGCCCCTTCAATGCTCTACCAGCACCATTGGGTTCCTCGTGCCCGTGGACTCGTTCTCATCTTTCTTTGGGAAGACCGGTTCGGGAGACGGCAAGCGAACGGACCTTCTTGGAGTCCAACTGGTTTTGCCCAGTCCCGAGTCTGGTCACCTGCGCATATCCGTGTGCGGCGTGGAGTCCAAGCTGGTTTCCGGGGCATTTGGAATCACGCGCGCTCACGCGGCCATGGCGCAGGCAAGGGCAACGGGTGACGAATTCAAGAAGCTTGTCGCAGCCAGCCTTCGCCAAGGAGCAATGCCTGAGCGTCTGGCCCTCCTGGACATCCTGACTTTTGGTCTGCGTATCACGAGCCCGAGCACACCTAGTGAAATCGAGGATTGGGTCGCCAAGGAAAAGGCTGTCTATGACGCGGTCCTCGCTGGCAACTACGAGTATTCCGAGGCACGTCATGGGGGGCTGCTCGTTTCGACCGAGGGTGAACTCCCAGGGGTCGCCGAGCACGTCGTGCTGGAAGAGGGCCTGTGGGTGCGGCTGACCAAGGGCCATTGGCCTGGAATATCGGAGACGCCCCAGGTGGAGAGCATACGGCAAGTGCTTTGCCACCTCTTTGCCACCCCTGATGATTCGTTGCCGCCTGTTACTTCGGCACCGGATCCCCCTCCAGAGGTGCCTCCTTTTACTCCGCCTGGAGACGACGCCACGGAACCCGAAGTTATCCCGCCAACCGAGGAACGGGTTGAGGGACCTGTGCCCGGCGACGTTTGTCCCGAGGAAGAACAAGTTTCTGGCGAACCCGAGCGAGAAGAAGCTGGAGTTCCACTTGAGAGAATATTCATTGGTGTTGACGATGCTCGAAGCGCGGTGTACTTCGACCCGCAATCACCGGTTGACCCGCTGGACAACATGAACGTCATGGTAACGGGCTCCTCCGGCACCGGGAAGACTCAGCTGCTGAAATATATGATCTGCCGACTTCGCGAGCAAGGGAAGAACGTTCTTGTTCTTGACATGAAGAATGATTTCGCCAGTGATGGCCCGTTCTGCGAGAAGGCGGGACTCGATAGGGTATTCGTCGCGTTTGATGGGCTACCCCTCAACCCGCTAATTCCCTATCCTGTTCGACATCCGGTCACCGGCGACCTTTTTGTGCAGTGTGCACAGTACATTGCAGGCGTCTCTTCTGTTCTCAAGAGGACGTATGGTCTCGGCGCACAGCAGCAAGCCGCCGTTAAGAATGCTATCGTGGCGGCGTTTACCGCTGTCGGGGTTCCCACGACGGGCTCCACTCCATTCAACGACGATCTTCGTTTCCCTGATTTCTCGAATGTAGGGGACACTCTACAGAATGACAACGCTGCGGCGTATAATCGTCTTGATCCCCTGTTCACTCTAGGGCTCTTTCGTTCGGAATTTCGGGCACAGTCTTTCCATGGCCTCGTCAGCCGCGCGGCCGTACTGGATCTGAGCCAGATTCCCAGCGACGAGATCAAGAATACCCTTGCCCAGCTGGTCGTTTTGTCTTCCCACGCGTACTACAATGCCCAGCCTCATTCTGGAACCATCCGGCAGTTTTTAGTCTTCGACGAAGGACATCGTGTTCTCGCGTCGGACTACATGCTACGCCTCGTTCGCGAGTGCCGTGCATACGGCGTTGGGACAATTTTGTCGTCCCAGTACCCGACGGACTTCCCAGGCGATATATCGGCCTCGATGGCCACCAAGATAGTACATGGCAATGGCCGGGATGTCGACCGGGTCAAGGGCATTGTTCAGTTGCTTGGTTGCGAGGGCAAGGAAGGAGACATCGCTAATCTGGAACGCTTTCAGGCTTTCGTGGATAACCGCCATTCCCCACACATGATTCTTCGCACCATGAATTTCCCTCTATACCTTGTATGGTCGAAGCTCCGGGAGCTCGGTAGCGCCACACGGGAAGAGTTATCCCATGTCGAGGGCCTTGACGTTTCAAAGCTCCCAATAATAAACATTATACGCCAGCTTGAACGCTTGGGCTTGGCAGAGGAGCGGGATGGACGGGTGTTCCTCTTGGAGAGAAGTATACGCATGGAGTGAACAGTAACAGGAAGAGGTGTACATTCAACCAAGCGGCGAGATAAGGAAAGCCATGGGCTTCCTGATCATCTATCTGTCATATCGAGTTTAGACGACGATTACTTGGATGGTTTGAATAGAATGGGTGAAAACTCCCGTAGGCTTCCCCGTTTTGAGGACATTTGTTAGAGTGAGACTTCCTGCCAACCCAGGAGGTCGAGATGAAGCAATCTAGATTCACCAAAACGCAGATCGTGGCGATCCTGCGGGAAGCTGATGAGGGAGTCGCTGTCACCGATGTTTGCCGCAGATACGGTATCAGCGGTAACACATTCTACAACTGGAAGAAGAAGTACAGCGGGATGGGCGTCCCGGAGCTCAAGCGGATGAAGGAGCTCGAGACAGAGAACACCCGATTGAAGCGGATGTACTCGGAGAAGAGCCTCGAAAACCATGCACTGAAGGAGCTTATCTCAAAAATGCTCTGACGCCACCGGAACGCCGGGAAGCAGCGGCGTTTCTGGTTGCGGAACAGAGAATGGCGGTGAGAACCTCATGCGAGCTTGTTGGCCTGTCGAGATCTGCATGGTCCAAGCCTGTCCGGGACTGGCTTGAGTACGACAGGGAGCTTATTGAGGCACTGCAGGAGTTGGTTGTGCTTTACAACCGCTGGGGCTTCTGGAAGTACCATGACCGACTTCGTCTCGACGGCCGTCATGGAATCACAAGAGGGTTCGCCGGGTGTACCGGGAGCTCGGCCTGAACATTCGGATGGTTCTGAAGCGGCTTGAAATGCTTGCTTCAGTGGAGGATTGTGGAAAATGTAACCGTTGATGCCATTGTTCCGGAGATGATCGCTCCCTGCGGGATGAACTGCGCTCTGTGCAGCGGTTTTCTGCGGGAGAAGAGGATCTGTTCCGGTTGCGGGAGTTCCTCGCCGAAGCCAGCCTACTGCGCTTCCTGCAGGATCAGGAACTGCACGGAGAGAGTGGGGGAGTTCTGTTCCTGCGATTCCCCGTGTCGCCGTTTGCGAGACCTTGATAGGCGGTATCGTACCAGGTACGGCATGAGCATGCTTGAGAATCTGGCCGCTATTCGGGATGAGGGGATTGATGCCTTTGTTCTTGCCGAGCGGCGGCGGTGGGAGTGTCCCCAGTGCAAGGGGGTACTCTCTGTTCATCGCGCTGTGTGTGTTTTCTGCGGGTGTGGAGCATCATGAGTCGTGAGAGCTGTGCCCTGTTGAAAAAGGCAGCGGGCTGACCCGCCAGTACCTTCCCCAAAATGCTGGAATCTCAAGCATGTTGAGGTGCGGTAAACTGAAGACCGCCTTGGCAACAGACCAATAAAGAGCTTGGACTTCCAATCTCCTCATGTGGTATTGTCTTGGTTGGAAAACGGTCGGTTCAGCTCGAAACCAGGAATGATGTTCAGGGGGGTTTGGCAATGAAACGGCTTTGCTTGGTTTTTCTGATGCTATCGGTGTGTAACGCATTTTCCGACTCAATGAGCATTCAGAGCTTCGCCGAAATTCGGGCTGCAATGCCGATGGCCAACGCGGATGTGGAGATGGTTGCGGAGAGCGTGCTGATAGTTCCCGCAGCCACCGCAGGTCCACGGAACTACCATGAATACTCGATGCAGGTTACTTGCGTGTTCCATCTCAGGAACCTTACCAGCAAGCATCTTCGAATAGAGATTGGTTTTCCGTTCGAAACCTTCGACCCAATGGATTCAAGGCACGAGTTCGAGGGCCGATTCCGTCACCGGAATGACATGCTTCAGTTCGTCGACTCTCCAGACCCCGCGGATTCCCGTCTGCCGGAATGGCTTGATTTCAGAGCCTTTGCGAACGGGAGTGAACTGACTGTTCAGTACCTGAAGGGTATTCCAGATGTGGACAACAGGCTTCTGTTCTGGCCTTTGATAGCCGCATGGGAGATGGAGTTCAAGCCAGGTGAAACCGTAAGGCTCGTGAACACATATTACACGAAGTGGGATTACATCAGCTATAGAGAGTGGGAGTGTCACGATGTTTCATACATCGTGCGTTCGGGCAGTTACTGGAACGGGTCCATTGGAAATGCCGTGATTCAACTCGTGGTGCCTGAAGAGCTGCCACTTCCCTACATCGGGCGAGATTGCGGCGCCTGGTGGGAATGGACCGGAAGCCCATCGATCGAGGGCAGAACCGTCACATGGAGTTACGCGGACTGGCACCCGGATCAGGACCTGGGCGTCAAGATTGTGCAATCCAACATTAGCGCGTTTGAATGCTTCCAGGAGCATGCTTTTGATCCATCGCCCATCGTGTGGACCAGGGAAGGCCTTGTTCCATCGCTTAAGCAGGTTATGAGGCTCCGCTACCTTTACCCGCCCATGAGCAATGAGTCCGTTGCTAAGTTCGCAATGGCGGCCCTGAGAGCCCTTTCCGGACTGGAAGACCCAGACACGTCTTGGCCCAGAGGCTCCGACTCTCATCTGTACTACTCCTTTCCAGGAGACAGAGATGACAATGCGGGCCTGTTTTTCCTGGCTGGCTCCCATCCCTTCGATGCAAGTCGTTTTGATTTGATTGACGCCTGGAAGGAAGATCTCGCTCTCTATCGCGAAACAATCATGAACTCTCACTTCGAAGGGTTTCTGCCACATCTGTCCTATCGCAGGGTATGGTCTCACGCGAATCTGTCAATGTATTCCGCTGACCCATCCGCACAGATAGAGTACCTTCTGATGCTGGAGAATCTTGAACCCGCCCTCCTGGGGCATCCTTTGGGGGACCCCAGAATGGCTGCCCTCTATGAACTTGCCGGCTGGTATGTTGAGGGGCACCCATTCGAGTTCGTTGTCCGGCCGCACCATGTAATGTTCTACAGCAGCTCTTTGCCGGGCGATGCCATTCTTGAAAGACGCAGGGTCAGAGAGTTCTGGCACAACGGAGGGGGATGCGGCGTTCCGCTGATTTGCGCGAGTTTGGACGAGGAAAAGGAACCAGTTGCCATCAGACTGGCCATAGCCGCCACCTCTGAACTGCCTGCCCTTCATGGATTATCCTACCATGCCGAAAACCTTATTGACGGTAACTTCGAAACGGCCTGGGTGGAGGGGGCCGAGGGCCACGGGTACGGGGAAAGTGTCATCATGACAGTTCTTGAAAACTTCGATCTTTCAGGGTTCTCGTTCCTGAACGGCTATGCCGGAAACGCTGATACATGGAACAGAAACGGCAGGATAGCAAAACTTGTGGTGTCCCTTAACGGCTCGCCGATGTTTGTTGCTGAACTGCTGGACGATGACCGTCCCCAATCCCTTGACATGATTGAAGGATGCAGTCTCCGGAAAGGTGACATCCTGGAACTGGCCATACTCGAGGTTTATCCTGGCAGCGCTTACAGTGACACAGCCTTATCGGAGCTGCTGCTTAACTGACCTGCGTTGCATGACCCTTCCGCCGGGAGTATTGACCGGCTGACATGCCGACCCGCAACTCACACTGGTGTTGCGAAATACGGACAAGAGCAACCCCGGGAGGCAGCAAGCCTCTCCAAAAGCAGGCAACTGGTCGGGAAAGGTCAAGCCCGGATGTATCTTTGAACTGCCGGGGACAAGTCTGGCCAGGCCCGGGGTCCCTTCCCGCTTCACAGGGAGAGATCAGCACCGCCTTCTGGTTGTGAACCCCTGCCTGTGTAACCACCCTTACCAGGCAGCATCCCGTGGGCAGGCCTGATGTGTTCCAGAGCACCAACCCGGTTGAAACAGAGTGTCTGACCAGCCTTCCCAGGTAATCATAGAGAGAGGCTTCAAACTGGCCTTCAATGCCGGTGACAGCTACTGAGAGGGATTCCGAGAAGGGGTTGGGGGGGGCGGAAATGCATTGTCGGTTCCCCGAACCAGGGCGTGTCCATTCCGCTACCCAGGTAGTACATGTACAGCATCAGGGAGTCGCCCATGGTAATGCCGCCGTCCTCCGACACGGTGTACTCCCTGGTGAACCAGAAAAACTCGGGCTGACTGCCAAGGTATTTTCCAGGAACCTGCCAGCTTCCGAGAACAGAACCCCAGAGAAACATGGCAACCAATACTTGACACGTATAACGATATACGTTATAGCATGGGCGGCCAGGAGATGAGCTGCAGGGATGCTTTAAGTTGGCTGGTATGAGGTTGTGTTTTCTTGAGCAGTGTCTTAAGCTGGATCGAAAAAGGCGGCCTTATGATAGAATCGTTTCATGACAGCGGTACTGAGGACGTTTTCGACAGAAGCAATACAAATGCAGCACGACGTGTTTGTCCACAACAACTTTGGAAAATAGCGCAGCGAAAACTTGATCAGCTTAACACGGTCGACAGGCTTGAGGCATTGAGAGTCCCGCCGGGTAATTTTCTTGAAGCCTTGAGGGGCGACAGGGATGGACAGTTCAGCATAAGGATAAACAGCCAAT
>Ga0334889_1003217_pt1 | contig 16590 bp, 12 predicted proteins | sample GraSluR1_MG_2_FD_207222 | JGI IMG/M metagenome (GOLD analysis project Ga0334889, IMG submission 207222) | Sludge microbial communities from methane-producing bioreactor in Wageningen University, Netherlands - Granular Sludge_8_08-R1 | ecosystem: Engineered > Bioreactor > Anaerobic > Unclassified... | reverse complement strand
CTCCCATCAGAGTTATCAAATCTGGCGGAATGCTGGGGCTGACCGCTATTTATTAAAACACGAAACTGCTGACCCAATTCTCTACCAGAAACTAAGACCAGGGAAAAACCTTCAAGATCGAATCGAATGTTTGTTGGATTTAAAAGACCTCGGTTACCAAGTTGGTTCGGGAAATATGGTCGGGCTTCCTGGTCAAACTTTAACATCACTTATGGAAGATGTTCTCTTGATGCAAAAATTAAATGTTGAAATGGCCGGTATTGGCCCTTTTCTCCCCCATCCCGACACACCACTGGGATGTTATCCGGCTGGTTCTCTCTCACAAACCTTAAAAATTCTGGCTATTACCCGAATCGTTCTTCCGATCATCCATCTTCCAGCCACCACCGCTATTAGTACGGTAAATGATGATGCTCGTCGCTTAGCTTTAGAATCGGGAGCAAACGTCATCATGCCCAACTTCACGCCTTTAACAGTTCGCGACCAATATGTCATTTATCCTCAAAAAATCGACATTATCGAAGACCCCGAGCAAAGTATGACCAAGCTAAAAAAACTCTTGAAAGAAATGAATCGGACCATTTCGATGAGTTATGGTCACGCGGTAAAAATAAAAACATATTCTTTAGACAATAAGGAGGCTTATCATGGTTTTGGTTCTCAATGAAAGAAAAAAAGCTGATTTTATCGACGAAAAAAGTATTGAGGATTTATTAGAAAAGGGGAAAAATCGTCATCGAAAAGAAATTATGGATATCATCGAGAAAGCCCGAATGGCTCATGGTCTTTCTCCTGAAGAATGCGCCGTTCTCCTTCAGGTTAAAGACCATGAAATATTAACCGAGATTTATAAAGTTGCTCAGGAGATTAAATTAAAAATTTACGGAAAAAGACTGGTTTTTTTTGCTCCTCTTTACATAAGCAATTACTGTATTAATAATTGCCGATATTGTGGGTATCGACAAGACAACGATTTTCATCGCCGTCGCTTAAGTCAAGAAGAAGTCATCGAAGAAGTGAAGATCCTTGAGTCCATGGGCCACAAAAGATTAGCCTTAGAAGCCGGAGAAGATCTGGTGAACTGTCCCTTGGATTACATACTTGAAACCATTCATACTATATATGGAGTCAACGAGGGAAAAGGAAGCATTCGGAGGGTGAACGTCAATATTGCCGCTACCACCGTCAATAACTACCGAAAATTGAAAGAAGCCAAAATTGGAACTTACATTCTTTTCCAGGAAACCTACCATCGTGAAACCTATCAATACATGCATCCTCGAGGACCAAAAAGCGATTATGATTATCACACCACTGCTTTGGACCGGGCTATGGAAGCTGGCATCGATGATGTTGGCGCAGGAGTATTATTTGGCCTCTACGATTATAAATTTGAAGTACTTGGCTTGCTACAGCATGCCCTTCATCTGGAAGAAGTATTTGGAGTTGGTCCGCACACCATTTCAGTGCCTCGGTTACGGCCGGCTTTGGGTGTTGATTCACTCCTCTCCCAACACCTGGTCAATGACGATGAATTTCGTAAAATCATTACCGTGCTCCGTCTATCAGTTCCCTATACCGGAATCATCCTTTCCACCCGGGAAAAAGCCTCTTTTCGAGATGAGTTAGCTTCGTTGGGGATTTCTCAGCTTAGCGCCGGTTCTTGTACCGGAGTTGGTGGATATCGGGAAGAATATGATCAAATAAAGGAAAGTGCTGGAATCATTCAGGATTCTCCACAATTTCAAGTGGAAGACCACCGTAGCCCCGATGAAGTCTTGAGGAGCGTATGCCAATCGGGTTATATTCCCAGCTTTTGTACCGCTTGCTACCGTAAAGGGCGAACTGGAGATCGTTTCATGCCTTTAGCAAAATCCGGACAAATTCAGAATGTATGTCAGCCTAATGCTATCCTTACCTTTAAGGAATTTTTAGAAGATTATGCTTCGGAGGAAACTAAAAAAATAGGCGAAAAAACGATCAAGGAACATCTTGAAGCCATTCCCAATTTACAAGTGAGAAAACTAACTGAGGAACGCCTAAAACTCATCGAAAATGGCGAACGAGATTTATATTTTTAATAGGAGATTGTTATATTTTTTAGAATTTCCTTCTGATCTATTTTTCCTTCTCCCTTGATGGGAGAAGGCGAGGATGAGGGTGAAAACCCAAAATTCGACAAGCCATGGCAAGTTGTTCCATTAATCGGACGCAATAAAGGCTGAGGGGGCGAGGGGGGTGAATGAAAAAAGAATTAAAGGATAAAAGAAAAAATTACAAGATGAGATCCTCACGCCCTCAAAAAGCGAGGGCTCAGGATGACCGATGAAAGGCACACCCCCCCCCTTAATCCCCCCTCAATGGGGGAATTTATAAGATGGTATTTTCAGGATAAAAATAATTGGAGGTTACAGTTATGAACGGAACTCCTCGAAGCCTTCGACCCCATATTGGTATTTTTGGCCGGAGAAACGTCGGTAAATCATCACTGATCAATGCTCTGACCAATCAAGAAGTTGCCATTGTTTCTAGTGAGCCAGGAACTACCACCGATCCGGTTTTTAAGTCTATGGAACTCTTGCCTTTTGGACCAGTGGTTTTTATCGATACTGCTGGATTGGATGACCAAGGGTTTTTAGGTGAATTAAGAAAAAAGAAATCATTGGAAATCCTTCGCCGTTGTGATGTTGCTATATTGGTTTGGGATAACCTGGGGGGAGATTTTTTCTTTGAAAAAGAACTGATCGCCTTGCTCAAAGAAAACAAAATTTGCACCATTGGGGTTCAAAACAAAACCAATGGAAAAACTCTCCAGAATTCAGAACTCGATCAGTTTCAGATTCCTCTTTTTCAAACCGATGCTCAAACCGGAAAAGGCATCGATCTATTAAAAAATTCATTGGTTGAAATCCTAAAACGTCAGTATGAAGAAAAACCCTTGATCAAAGATTTAATTCAGCCTGGTGATATAGTACTTTTGGTCGTCCCCATAGATCTCGGTGCTCCCAAGGGGCGGTTGATCCTCCCCCAGGTCCAAACCATACGTGAAATATTAGATACCGGAGCTTCAGCTATCATTGCCAAAGAAAGTGAATTAGCCGAAATTTTGGATAAGCAAAAATATCCCCCTCGTTTGGTGGTCACCGACTCTCAGGTGTTTCACAAGGTTGCCACTGTCCTCCCCCCTGATCAACCTTTGACCAGTTTTTCGATTTTATTCGCTCGAAACAAAGGAGATTTAACCACTTTAGTTGAAGGAGTTCAGGTGATTGACTCTCTCAAGTCGACGGACAAAGTTCTGATAGCTGAAGCTTGTACCCACCATCCTCAGGCTGATGATATTGGACGACTAAAAATACCCCGCTGGCTTCGACAAAAAGTTGGCTTTGATATTGAAGTTGATATTATCGCCGGTAACGACTTTCCGGAAAACATCAATGAATATCGGCTTATTATCCACTGCGGAGGATGCATGATCAATCAGAAGGAGATGTTGTATCGTCTTCATTCTGCTCGAGAATCGGGAGTGGCAATCACCAATTACGGCGTTTTTATCGCCTATGTTCAAGGGTTAATTCCTCGAGTGTTAGAAGTTTTTCCGGAATTTAACCCTCTCTTCACTTCCAGGGTTGGTTAGTAACCCGACGAACATTGATTTCATCAATCATGGCATTTCCTCGGTGTTGAAGGAGGTAGAGAATAAGGTCAGTAATTTCTTGAGGTGAGATGAGAATGGATCGATCGAGATCTGGTCTCATATTCCAAGCCAGGTCGGTATCAACCCCTCCTGGAGATATCACATAGACTCGAATACCATCCTGGTGCACTTCCTGGGCTAACACCTTGGTCATTCCCATGAGAGCATGCTTTGATGCTGTATAGGCTCCCTGGAGAACATATCCTTTATAGCCAACAACCGAAGAAATATTTACTATTGAGGGCGTATCAGATTTTTTTAAATAAGGAATAGCTTCTCGGGAGAATAAAAAAGGAGCTCGAGCGTTGACCATCATTTGTCGATCCCATTCCTCAACGGTGGTTTCAACCAAGGGTTTGGAGAGAGCAATACCCGCGTTATTGATAAGAAAATCCAATCTTCCAAATTCTTCGATGGTTTCTTTAACTACTTTTTCGGGAACATCTGGGTCAGCAATATCAACTGGAAAAATACGAACTTTTATCCCCTTGGTCTGGATTTCCTGTTCTAGGGTTTTCATCTTTTCCAGCGAGCGCGCAACCAGTGCCAAATGAACTCCTTCATCAGCTAAGGATTTGGCTATTGACCTCCCTATTCCCCGACTGGCACCTGTCACAATGGCTACTCTATTTTTTAAAGATATGATATGAGACAGATCAATCTCTCCTTACATCTTCGCTATTTCTTGCTTATTATACCATGCACTTTTTGGATTATCAGGAAAAACCTCCATGTTGCTTACATGGTACTAAAAAAACTTCGAAAACTTAGGATATGTCAAACCATAGCATGTCATTACAACAAAAAAATTGGGCGCAATTAATTGCCCCCCTAAAATTTTAATCATTTTTTGTGGTTTGATTTTTCCAGCTATAAGATGCATCTACGGGGTTGCCAGCAAAACCACCTTCCCAACAACAGATGAGGATGATAATATTTACTTAGAATTCAATCTTCCTCTTTAGCATAGAGAAGCAAAAGAGGAAACACTCAATTCACTCACTTTTATATATTTTAAGCTTGGCGACAGACCCGTTCCGTAAAAAATGGAAGAAATCGTTTCTCATCAAGTGAAACCCCAACCTCAGTATTACTTCTATCTTTTTGGTCGGTCACCAGAGTGAAGCCAGTTGTACAAATACCATTGGTTTCGATTTCTACAAATAATTTTCTGGTTTTAACTAAAGAACGATCAATGGCAAAAGCCAGAGCCAGGGCATCGTGCATCCAACTCCCATCTTTTCGAAGATAATCCCAATAAATCTCAAGCAGGGTTGCCGCCATAAGATGAACTGGAGTTCCAACCTCTCTAATTTTCTTTAAATCTTTACTATTGATAAAAGTTGCATTTCTTCGGGTTACATCCATGCCTAACATAACCTTTGGAACACCCGAACGGAAGACGAATCTTGCAGCTTCTGGATCACAACGAACATTGTATTCTATAGCTGGTACGTCCAAGCTATTATCACTCACCCGAGCCATTCCGCCAATAAAAATGATCTCTTTTATCTTCGGAATGATAGTTGGATCTTTAATTAAGGCAACTGCGAGATTGGTTAAAGGCCCTATAGCAACCAAAACAATTTCTCCAGGATTTTCATGGACCATTCGAATGATAAAATCCACTGCCGATTCATTGATGGGGATGAGATCAGTCTCTTCTCCGGTAATTATCCCCTTCCCCTCAATACCATCTTTCCAGATATCTCTTTCCCGAAGCAAGGGAAATTCCGATCCAATAGCAACTGGAATCCCTTTCTTCCCGTCCAAATCTATAAGCCTTAGGGCAATTAGCGCTCGCAGATGAACATCACCATAAACGGTGGTCACACCTTTGATATCCAATTCTGGAGAGTGAAGGGCAAAAAGCAGAGCCATGGCATCATCAACATCGGATCCTATGTCGGTATCAAGAATAATCTTTGGCATTTTAGCCTCCTAAATTTCGATTTCCTTTTTTCAGAGTGAATTCAAATATTTGAAAGGGTGAAACCGCTTGAATATTCTTTCCATCTAGTGAATGGTATTGAATGCTCTGATCATTTTCCACCAGAAAGCCAGACTGAACAGGAACGGTTCTCCCTTGATTTTCATAGCCCCTTGCAACAATTTCTTGAGGCTTTTCTCCTCGACGGATTGAAGTGATTATTAATTCCGGATCACTATTTTCAAATATCGATAAGCTGTTTGGCAAAGTACCGTGGTGTATCCCAGTAAGCTTCGATTGGATAGGATGACTTAATTTTTCCACCCATTTATAACAATTTGCTGATTTCCAGTCTTTAGAATGAGCAAGAATTGAATACTGAATGGTGTGCTTGCCATATAAACGAATATCATATCGTTCTACATTTTCCCAAAGACCAGGATTTCGATTGGAAAAGTTATTTCCACCCCATGCTAAACAATTCATCAATACCCCATCTTCTATTCGATGTTTGGTTGTCCCGCGATTGATAAAGCTGAATCCAGCTTTTTCATTTCCTATATCAATCCAGTCAATACAATATAATGGTCGACCAGGTCTTCCCATTCTTGTTCCAAAGGGAATATCGTGCCAGATATACTGGTTAGAACTGATCGGCCAATAGAGGTTTAACTTCTTCGTATCATCCCAGAAATCACCCAAACTCAGTCCATCAATTCCAAAATCGAGGGATAGATTAAAGTCAATTACCGGCAAATCATGATAAAGATAAATTTTTAATTGAGAGATTATTGGTCCAATTTGACCTTGAGTGAATAAGATATCAGCCAAGTCTCCTTTTACCAATCGAACACGGGAATTCGATGAACGATTGGTAATCCAATTCCCATCGCTTAACTGCCCTCGAATTTCATTTCCATAATATTTTTCCGGATTTATAATCTCTACTCCGCTTTTCTTTTCCTGCAAAGATGAGATCGTTCCATCTCCTAAAATTTTCATTGAATAATAATCATTCTCGAAGTTATAAAAGGAAAGTTCAACCTCAATAGGATCTATTGGATTAGAATCACCAGCTTGAATCACATAAGTCTGGTATCCAAAACCTGGTATTTCAGGTTGGAAAAGGGCATCGCATTTCTTTATACTTCCATCTTCCCAGGTTTCTTTTTTAATTAATTGTAATTTTTGCTTTTCTCCTTTTTGATTATAAAGATGAACCCAAGGATATTTCCCTTTTTCAAATTGGAGAGAAATCTTTTCCACCGACTTGCGAGGTCGTAATAGAGTGTTATAAAGAACTAAGGCTTTCCCTGATGATATCCAGCTGGTATCAATCTGATTGGCTATTTCTGATCCTACTTCGTTGGAAATCATTTCTGATCTTTTAACAGCTTCATCCAACCATGAGAGAGATTTTCTCTTTAAATCAGTCGTTTCAATCCAATAAACATCATGGTGTTGGGAAGAAAGGATCATTTTCCAAATTTCATCAAATTGTTCAGGTTTTTCCGAAGTACCATTTAAAACCCATTTCATTGCATTCAAGGCTTCCGCTTGAAGTGCTGCTATTTCAGCTTTTTTATTATTTCGAGACATTTCTTCTGCCCAAACTCCTTCAATATACGACCAATAGGCGTAAAGGTGGGCTGCCGAAATTATTGATGAGGTTTGCAAGCGTTGATGGAGAGCCGATCCAAGTAAGGAAAATTCTCCAGTGTTATCTCTTTCCGAGTAATATTCATCGTCCAATCTTTTCATGTCAGGATTTTCAATTAAAAGTGTTGGTACGTTGACTGGGTCTTTCTGCTTCTCCCTTTCCATGAATGACTCAAAGGGTGATGCACCTCCGGTTCTTCTTTTTCTGCTATTGGGACGACTATACTGATCAAAGACATCATATATTTCCTTCGATTCACTGGGAGCTGGCATGGAAAGATAGAGTGGGATGACCGACCCGTCCAAACCTTTCCAATGAGTAAAATCTTCACCATTGACATACTCAATAACTCCATAATGGACAGTTATTTCTGGAGATTTATTCTCTACAAAACGAATAACATAGGGAAAACGGGGTGGAACTGCAATTGAATACCCAAAGGAATTGAGGAGTTGGGGAAGTTGATCATGTAAACCAGTTTCCTGATGAAAGAAAACATCAATTTCATATCCTAACAATTTCCGAAAGACATCTTTCCCATATTGGATTTGTCGTAAACTTGATTCTGATCCATAAACATGACAGTGAGATTGGGAATAGTCCCCACCCACAAAACCGAGTTTTCCAGCTTTTATAAGTTCCTTCATCCGTGTTATTAAGGCTGGATCACAATCAGCTACATCTTCAAGTTCTCTTCCCGATATTTCGAAGTCAATACGAAGATGAGGAAATGTATCTAAAGAGTCAAATACATCTTTGAATTTTTGAATATAACTAGGTAAATCCGGATCACCCCAGGGTGGAATTCTTTCTAAAACATCAGGTATTCCCCGATCTTGAACCAAAAGTGGCATAGGGTGTTGGCAGCAAACCCATATCCATTTTTTATTTTTTTCCATGGTATCAGTCTCCTCCTCATTTCCTAATCAATTATCGTTATTCTTTAACACCGGTCATCGCAATTCCCTGAATGAAAAATCTCTGGGCAAAAAAGAATATAATGAAACAGGGAAGCGTCGCTAAAATAGCGTTGGACATCAGATAACTCCAATTAACGTTATATTGGTCCATAAATAGATTTAATCCCAGTTGCACGGTGTATTTTTCTTTGGAGTTTAAAAAAACCAGGGGAACAAAGAAGTCATTCCAATTGTACATAAAGGAAAATATAGCAATGGTTGCCAAAGCCGGTTTCGAAAGTGGAAGATAAATCCTCCAAAATATTCCCATAGGGCTGCACCCGTCAATTTTGGCAGCATCGGCAATTTCATTGGGAATCCCCATAAAAAATTGCCGAAGTAGAAATATATAAAACCCACTCCCTCCCAAAAAAGCCGGCACAATGATCGGCCAAAAATTATCCACCCAACCAAATTTACGAAAAAGGATAAACCGCGGAACGATTGTTACCTGCAAAGGAAGCAGCATAGTCGAAAGAACCAGTATAAACAACACTTCACGACCATAGAACTTAAAACGACTGAAGCCATATGCTACCAAGGCTGAGGTTAAAACATCTCCAATCATACAACTGATAGTAATAATCAGAGAGTTTTTATAAAAGGTTGCAAAGGGAAGAATTTTTAAACCATCGATGAAATTCCTCCACATCATCGGCCAAGGAAAGAGGTTCGGTGGATAGGCTGCCAAGCTTTCTGATCCCTTCAAAGCGGTGATTACCATCCAAACAATAGGAAAAATAAGTACCACTCCGCCAGCTATCATAATGATATACAAAAAAATCCGAATGAGAGAAGGGTTTGAATAACCGAGTTGAATTTGAGGTGGTTTTTGGTTCATATTACTTCTCTCCTCCCTGGTAAAATACCCATCGGTTGGATGATTTCAGTAAAATAATAGTAAATACCATCATAATCAGGAAGAAAACCCAGGCTAAAGCTGATGCATACCCCATTTTAAGAAAAACAAAAGCATTATTATAAAGATATAAAACATACATCAAAGTTGCATAGTGAGGTCCTCCTTCAGTCATTACATACACCGGTGTAAATACTTGAAATGATTCGATAATTAACATAAACACATTAAAAAGGAGTACCGGTGAAAGCATGGGCAAGGTAATGAATCGAAACTTCGCCGACCATCTTGCACCATCAATATCCGCTGCTTCATAAAGTTGGGCAGGGATTTCCTGTATTCCGGCAAGAAAAATTACCATGGTAGTTCCGATCCGCCACAAACTCACTACAATCACCGATGGAAGAGCCCAAAAAGAACTGTTTAACCAGCGAGGCCCTTCAACTCCTAATACTGTACGGAGGAAATAATTCACAAAACCATAATTTGGATTGAGAAGCCAGAGCCAGGCTACGGCTAGCACAACTCCTGAAACTACAACCGGAGTATAGTAAATGGTGCGGAAAAGTCGGACCCCACGTAGTTTATTATTTAGTAACATGGCGGCAAATAAGCTTAAAAATAATAAGGCTGGGACAACAATGATGATATAAATTCCCGTCACCTTTAAAGATTGCCAAAATAACTGATCGGTAACCAGCCTTTCATAGTTTCTTAATCCCAACCACTTGGGGGGATCGAGAATTGACCAGTTGTAAAGACTGATTATAAATGAACTTACCACTGGCCCTCCCCAAAGGAGAATAAACCCAATAAGCCAGGGCATAATAAACAGATAACCCCAGAGATTTTCTTTGATTCTAACCCTTGATAGCATGTAGCCAATCCATCCTTAATCCATTTTTAAGTGCTGGAGATCAAGAACATCTCCAGCACTCTATCCCTCAGGAAAATTAATTTTGCTTAATATCTCTTATTTTTAAAACTGATACCAATTTCCTTATCCAATTACTCCTGGAGTAAGGCGTTGATTTTTATCTGAGCAGCTTCGAGAGCTTCTTCAACAGTGGCTAATTCTTCTGATACCAAATCGAGTTCAGAATTTAATATTTCTTCAACTTCTGGCCACTGGGCAATAAATTGAGGTGCGACTCCATATGCCATGGATTCAATGAATTTCTTCATTTTTGGATCACTTACCTTATCCGCCCAAGATTTAATAGCTGGAGCTACATTGTAATCAAGCATGATTTGCAGACATTCCGGATCAGTCCCTAAAAATTTCACAAACTCCCAGGCTTCTTCAGGATATTTGGTATTCGAAAACATTCCAATGGTACAAGTTTCAAACTCAAGAGCCCGATTTCCATTTTTCATCGGCGGGAGAACTGGAGTCCATTCAAAATCAGCGGCACTCCAAGCTTCCAATCCCCAAGGATGACTCCATGCACTGGCAACATTTTTACCAACAAATTCTTCGGCTAATGCCCACCCCTTCCTTTCGCGGTTGGTAGGGGCAGCATGATGAACTAAGCTCATATCAGCCAAGAACTTATAAGCTTCCATAGTTTCAGGAGAAGTTAAAATCGACTCGGTTTCGTCATCGTTAAACCATTTTCCACCATTACTGGCTACAAATGACCATGCTGCTGGCTGCCATGCCAAGACATTTTGCGTTCCAAATTGGTCGGTTATTCCATCTCCATTTTTATCCAATGTCAACTTTTTACAATAATCAAGAAATATACCCCAGTCCCAACCTTCATTTACTGTTAAACCGGCTTCATTCATCATGTCTAAATTAACACTGATGAGGCAGGGACTGTTCCAAGTGGGTAAGCCATAAATGCTTCCGTCCCTTTTTCCAATGGCATAAGGTTCACCAGCGGAATCAACGTAAGCAAGACAGGCATCAAAAAATTGAGATAGATCAATATTGTCTCTCTTAATATATTCATCGAGATTAGCAAGAAGTTTACGCTGAATATATTGTGTGACGGCTAATTCAGATAAAACAAACACATCTGGGGCGTTTCCACCGGCAATTCGAACTAAAAGTTTCTCATGATGTGGCCCAAATGGTGCGGTAGTAAGGTTAACTTGAATATCCGGATTTTTTTCCATGAAAAGGTCAAGATACTTTTGTTCCATTTCAACTTCATAAGGTTGACCCCAAACTGCATATTCGATGGTCGTTTTTTGCGCAAAAGCAGGTAAATATATTACCATTACCATAAGTAAAACTATCGTGAGCATCATAATTGAACGAAATTTTTTTACCTTGTCCATAATAACCCTCCCTAAAATTTTATAATTGGTCTAGCTTCACTCCCCCCAAATAACACTTTCCCTTTCCATTCAACCATCAATTTTCTATGGTTCAACTCCCCCCTCTTTTCTTCTTCCAAACAAAAGAAAAGAGGGGGGCACGGTAAGTGGGAGAGCAACAACTTTGCGGGGGTGACTCACTCTCCCCATCTCGCTACCTTTTCCATAAATAACTTTTGATATCACCTCCTTTTTTTAAAATTTAACTAACTTTTGAACATCGGGCGGTAAAGTGGTCATGTTTTCAGTAACGCCCTCATGGGTAATACAGAGAGGATCCTCCAATCTTATTCCCACGGCTTCAGCTTTAAGGCTTTTAAAAGGTTTTGAAAATATTCCGATATCTAACTGCAGAGCAATTCCTTTGGGGAATGAGAACTCTGAATATTGAGTTGCAGCTCCATACCCTTCCATTGCTTCTGTCCATCCAATATTATGAATTTGGCTATAAAGGGGTTCTAAGCCATATTGTTTTAAATAATTCCGTGCTACCAAATCCGCCTCTCGAGCGGGCGCGTTATATTGAATTCTTCCAATAGAAAGCTGATATGCATGATGGATATGTTGAAATATCTCTTTCTGATCGGCATTTGGCTCTCCAACAATGACCGATCGACCCACACAAGATGCCATTCCCTCATAACGAGGACTTATCGAGAATAAAATCATTTCTCCTTCTTTAATAATCCGGTTCGATGCCCTTCCCAAAACTGAAGAAGCTCTCTCCCCAGAGGCAACAATGGTTGATACCCCAATGCGGTCAGCACCAAAATACTTCATCACAAATTCTCCAACGGCTGCTATCTCCAATTCTCGTTTACCTGGTTTTATGGATTGAATCATTGCCTGCATAGCATAAGTTGCAATTTGCGAAGCTACCAGCATGCACTTAAGTTCATTTTTACTTTTAAAATATCGAGCTTTGAGCAGAAAATCGGTCATATCAACTTTTTGAACGGGAGTATTAACAATAAGCTCATAAAAAGCCTGAGTGATGATATCCGAACAGGTAAGTAAACCTACAAATTTTGGTGGAAAACCACATGCTTCATTGAAGATTTCATAAAGTGTAAAAAAATCAAAACCCGGATAGTCTTCTTCGGGGATTTTAAGTTCCTGAAGACAACGAAATTCTCCAACTTGCATTGATTGTTCTGCATAAAGTTTCCCTTCTGGACCACCCAAAACAAATACATTCTGGGGACCAATCACAACAGCGGTTGGTTCAATTTGTGGATCATAATTAGTAATCCAGCCGGTATCACCAGGTCTTAATTCATTGCCAAAAGCAATTGCAACATCAACCTGGCGATTTTTCATTTCGGCTCGAATTCTTTCAACTCGGTCTTCAAATTCTTGTCGAGGGATGTGAACCGAAAGGTCAATTGGCTGACATTGTGTAATAAAACCTTCTAAGTTAAATCCCATTTTTTATCCTCCCAATTGTTAATGTCATGCTGAGTCGTTTTCAATAATTTAATTTATTAAATCTATCACCCTTGCTTATAAATCCAGTAACCGGCTCTTAACCAAGAGTTTCAATACCACTTTTCATTTCCTTTCTCCTAATCTTTTAGCTGCTTAGCATTCGCTTGACTTTTTGTCTAATTTCTCAATAGGTAGTAGCATAATAAAGTACTATTTTGCCCCACAGGTTTTACGAATAACTAACTTTGGTTGGATGGCAATTTGTTTTTTTCCTTGATATTGTCCTCGAATTAAATCAAGAAGCATCCCTACCGCGGTTCTGCCCATTTCTGCTATATAAATTCTCACCGTAGTCAAAGGAGGGTCTACATAATCAAGCAGTGGGATATCATCCATACCAACCACGGCGACATCTTGTGGAACACTTAAACCAGAATCTATAAGACCTCGTATTACACCAATCGCCATTTCATCGGTTACAACAAAAAAGGCCTTGGGAAGATGGTTGTCTTTAATCATTTTTCGGGTTAAATCATAAGTAGATTCCATGCTTCCAGTTCCTTTTTGAATAAAATATGGTTCTACTTTTAGTCCATATTCGGTAAGAGCTTGCATATATCCAGAAAGACATTCCCGATGAAATGCTTCTTCAGTAATCCCCATCATTCCCACTGATGGGTATCCTAAAGTTATCAAATGCTTGGTTGCAATATAAGCGCCATAACGATCGTCATTATTCACAGCGAATTCAGAGTGGTTATCAAAATGATTATCAATTAAAACAACAGGTACCCCGTTAGTCCGAAGGGTAGCAATGATATCTTCACTCACAACATTGATGATTAATACCCCATCAACATCGTGGTTTTGTAAAATTCGGTATAAAGCCCCTTGCTTCTCGCCTTGCGAGTCGATGGCAAAATTAAGATTATAATTATGAGCTTCAGCAACTTCCAAAATACCATTGAGGATGATTGAGTTAAATAATTGAACTGAGGTATACTCGCGGATATCTTTACTTAAAATAACTCCAATATTGTGAGTTCTTCCTGATACTAACCTTTGAGCAGTTATATTTGGCCGATATTTCAACTTTTTGGCTGCTTCTTCTACTTTTTGAATGGTTTCTTTTGAAACTCTGGTGCTTTTTTGAAGAGCTCGGGAAACCGTTCCTGGTGAAATGCCTAAATATTTCGCAATATCTTTTATAGTTGTCGGCATCTTGTTCCCTCCATATCATCAGTATAACAAACGTTTGTCTTATGTCAACTATTATTTAATATAAATGATTATTTGAGTGCCATTTTATTAGGGTTATATATTACAATCGTTTGTATTGTTCAGAGAGGAATAGCTATTTACATAGACATCAGTTCTTTTATAAGACAAAAAACCTTCTATAAAAAATTGTTCTTGCTCATTTTTTTCCAGAGCTAAGGTATCCTTTTCTCCATTCAACAAACAACTTTTTAAATATCTCCAAAACTTTTCAAGTGTTTCTAATCAATGCATAGCGAATCCAAAAAAGTTAATTGATATATTTTGACGATTCCTTAAAATTGTTTATAATTTCTGTAATTTACTGATAACCAATTCCTTTCCATTCGAGGTTTTTTGGATGAACAAAAATCGCATTTCTTCCATCAATGATCTTTCTTGCCAGGAAGGTTATATTACCAGTCGGGGAAAAAAAGTATGGTATCAAATCGTTAGGGCTGAAAGCCAAGGAATTCCACTACTCGCTCTTCATGGAGGTCCCGGTTGTCCCCATGATTATTTAGAACCCATTGCTTGTCTTGGTAATGTGCGTCCGGTCATTTTTGAAGGAGCATCACACAGCCACCATTTAGAGAAAACCGAGGAATACCTCCAGATGGTTAGGTATTCCCTAAAACAAGCTAATTAATATTATTTAAAATTTATGAAAAGACGGAGGCCAAAATATGCATGTGACTTGTGTTTATGTCTGGGTGAAGCCGGAAAATGTGAATGATTTCATACAAGCGAGTTTGGAAAACCATAATTATTCAGTCAAAGAACCGGGTAATCTTCGTTTTGATGTTCTGCAAAGCAGCAATGATCCGACTCAATTTCTCCTCTATGAGGCTTATGATTCTTTAGAAGCTGCTGCAGCTCATAAACAGACTCCCCATTACTTAAAATGGAAAGAAACTGTTGCGCCTTGGATGGCTAAACCAAGAGAAGGTATATCTTATCGAGCCCTCGCACCGAAGAATCCATTATCGTAAAATGAATTAAATATCTAACCTGAAAATACCATCAAATGAATTCCCCCATTGAGGGGGGTTATGGGGGTGTACCTTTCATCGGTCATCCTGAGCCCTCGCTTTTTGAGGGCGTGAGGATCTCATCTTTTCGATTCTTTTTTTATAAAAACTTTAAAAGGATGAGATTCTCACGTCGTCCGGTAGAAGACACCGGACTCCTCAGAATGACAAACTGGGTGGCAGAGATTGCCACGTCACTCCGTTCCTCGCAATGACGGATTGAGATAGCTATTTTCATCCTCATCTGGTGCTGCAAAGCAGCATGAGGGTCTATTCTGAAAATACACGGGCATGATAAATCAAGCCCCTACCAAAGAACATAAAATGGAGGGGCGCAATGTATTGCGCCCGATTCAAGTAGCGACATGCCATGGCATGTCGAATCTTTATTTTCATCCTCATATGGTGCTGCACAATTTTGCGCGTGAGGATCTCATCTTTTCGATTCTTTTTTTATAAAAACTTTAAAAGGATGAGATACTCACGTCGCACAATACGCTCCACAAAATGACGAAAAAGACGTGATCTTCTTCCACTCTCTCCTTGGTCTTTTTATTCTCATCTTTTGATACTAAAAACCTGACGAACGAATTGAACTTTATTCCTCTAATCCTAAATTTTTCTTCATCAGCCCCAAATCAGCCTCCAGCTGACCTAAATTAAAGTTCAAATCAAGCTCAACTGCTTTGTATTCTTCGCCTTTTCTAGGACCATCTTCGATGATCTGCCATAATACATACGCTACCCGATAGAGATCGGGTCCGACTTCTTCGGCATTGGCAATAACCTCAACACGACCAATCTTATGAAACCAGGATAAATAACCAGGATAAATTGATCGGTATTCGGCAAGGACTTGTTGTCGATGTGCTTCTTCATCAGGCGTCGGAGCTGGTGTTTGGGTAACAACCGGGGAAGGAATCACTTCGATTGGGGTTGGCTCAGCTATTATTGTTGGTTTAGGCGTAACGACTACAACTTCCTCTGGAGATTCTTCTTGACGAGAAATATATGCTTTTCCATGAGTGATAGCTAAAACCTTTCCAGTATTGGAATCTTTCATCTGAACTCGAATCTGATATTCTCCCTCTGATTCATAAGTGTGGGTTAATGATGTGCCACTGGTTTCTTCGACCCTTCCATCACCAAAATCCCAAATATAGCTCACCCAGGAAGGAGGATTATCCGATTGCACGTAAAAGCCATATTTCTTTTTACTCAAACCATCTAATTTCTCAGGATGCATCTGAAGATTATAGATTTTCAGATCTGACGATGAAACGAGAATCCCACCGATATCCACCAATAAGCTTAAATCTTTGATTGTTCCGGCAGGTACCGATTGAACCTTTCCCTCTATGACTCCTTTTTGAATTGAAATTGCTCCCGGTTGAATTTCGAAGATTTCTCCATTTATCTCCATACTAATCATTCCATCGGT
>Ga0334889_1003214_pt1 | contig 16604 bp, 17 predicted proteins | sample GraSluR1_MG_2_FD_207222 | JGI IMG/M metagenome (GOLD analysis project Ga0334889, IMG submission 207222) | Sludge microbial communities from methane-producing bioreactor in Wageningen University, Netherlands - Granular Sludge_8_08-R1 | ecosystem: Engineered > Bioreactor > Anaerobic > Unclassified... | reverse complement strand
CGAGGCCAGCACCACCAGAAGAACCAAGGATTGCAGAAGCCAACCTATGCGTACGGTGATTTGATAATCCAAAGCCTGCAAGTAGGTTTCCAAAACAAACGAAGCCACTCGAAAAACCCCGAAAACCCACAAAAAACGCATAATTTGAACCAGAAGCATTTGCGTCTTCGGAGAAAAACCCGGGAAAAAAAGCTGTGAAAGCTGGGAAGCAAAGACAAGAGCCCCAGTAGCGCAAAGCAGACCAATCCCGAGCAGCAGAAAAAAAAGCATGTTTATAAAAGACGTGAGGGACTTACTCCCTTTCTGGTGAAGCAGACAGATAAAAAAGGGGATTCCCCCGGAGTACAGAGCACTATGCATCCATATGGTACACAGATGCATAAGCGTAAAAGCCCCTACATAGGCATCCACAAAAGCGGTGGCCCCGAAAAAATGAGCCACCACAATTTCACGGAAAAAGCCGATACTCTTGGCCAAAACAGAAAGCGCAAAAAGATAGAAAGACATTTTTAAAACTGAACGCCTGGCTTTCATTTATCTAAAAACCAACCTCTTGAGATGACTTTAATTTCTTTTTCCGATAATGCCAGTATGTATACGGATAGAGCAAGTGAAAACCCCCAAAACCTGTATAATAAAGTTCTTCTTTTGTAACATCAAACGCAGGATATGCTGACTCAACGCCTTCCAGTAAAATATTTTTATAACTCGTCAACACCCTGCCCTGTCCATAATTGCCAAAGAGTTCGTCAGCATCAAAACGCATTATCTCGGAATGGTATACATGTCCCTCTGAAACCCCCGCAACCAAAACAAATTTATTACCCGACGGATAGAGCACAGGCCATCCAATTTCCTTGCCAATTCCAACAGAAAGTATTTTTCTCCCGACACAACCACAAAGAAAAGTTCCCGTCATCTCCTGCCACTCTATTTTTTCCACAAAAACAGAATTCCCGCCTTTGACTGTACAGACACCCCATAAAGATTCTTCGTGGGGAAAAAATGATATGGATGAAATGTTTTTTTCTAGAAACACTTTTTTGACCGAAGAGGCAAATACTCTTTTGCCTTTAACATCGAGCAGAAAAATTTCCGCCGAATTCTCCGTGGTAAGTGAGAGGAAAAGGCTCCCATTCCTAGAGAAGCATGCAACACCTCTGATAGCTCGGGAGGTGAAATCAATTTCCTTGCCAAAAGCGAGAACTCCGGAAGTCTTAGAGTTAAAATCATAATAGCCAATTCCCAAAAAATGGTACACACCATCTGCGTAACTGCTTTTGCAGAAAAACAAGAATTTTCTTCCTTCATGCTGAGCCAGTGAAGGATAGTACGCAGAAATATTCGAGAAGAAATAAGGGAGTAAAAGTTTTTTTCTTCCATTCTTTAACGAGATAATTCTATCTTTGGGGAAAACAGGGATCAGCGGGTCAAGAAAATAGAGCATTTTTTTAAAAAAAATCATAACATTCTATTTCTCCGCCCACAAAACCATAGACTTAACTCGATTTCGCCCTTTTACAGGTTCGCAGGAAAAGCTTTTTTGAAAATCCTTCTCTAACTTATCCCAGACAAAAGAGCTTTTACACAAAAGCTTCGGAGGGCTGGAACAATACCGCCAGCCCCTCGGAGGCATTGTCCCTATGAGAAAATCTTCCAAGGGACCTAACAGCGTTGGAAGCCGATCCCACCCACCGACGAAAACCTTATCTGTATACGTTGCCACCTCTTCAAAAATTTTTCCGTGAATCACAGGAAGAAAACCATCTTTTTCTGAAAAAGTAGAACGGTCTCTCTGCCATTGACGCCACTCCCTGTTCGGGCTTGTCAAAAGGAACGTTCCTCCTTTGCGTAAAACCCGAAAAGCCTCCCGAAAGGTTTTTTCACGAAACGCCACAACATCCATTCCAGGAAGGACAAAATCGTTTCCCGGAACGGTATGGGAAAAAAGAACCACGTCAAAAGAATCTTTCTCAAAGGGGAGAGCATCCATGGAAGCTCGTATAAATTCCGCCTCTGGAGCAATCTCCTTTGCTCTTTTGAGAAAAGACGCTTCAACATCAATACCGACCACAGAATTAGCCCGAGAGGCGTAGCGGGAAATCATTCCCACATTACTACCCACATCAAGTATGCGCTTGCCCCGCATTTTTGAAAGTTCATAGGTCAGGCGGTAACGAACATCAAGATCATCTCCCCAATACATGGGCAGGTTCAAATTCCAAAGATTTCGCACTTCAAGAAAATGGCCGTAAAGCTCCTTGCCGGAGCAGGGAGTAAAAAAAGAGCCCCTCATCTATTCACCCCCAAACCTTCGGTTTTTCCAATCCTTGCACCCCTTAAGAAAGTCGAACAGGGAATTTCTCCAGTTCTTAAAACGGTACTCATAGGTGTTGTAGGTAACAATCTCGCCACCCCACAAAAGCTTAAACTCCGTAATGTTTTTCTGCTTCTGTGTTTTAGGCTCCGGATCCGCCCCCACCCAATCAATCCACCGCACCCCTCGGCGAATGGCTTCTTGGATGACGTACCACTGCAAAAGATGGTTGCCATAAAGTCGATTTTCCCTTGCATAGTCGGAAACACAGTTTCCTTCCAAGATCGCAACATCTTCACCCCAAGAAACACCTTGCCAAGCGAGGGCTCGTTCATCCTTCTCAACTACATAAAGGTCAATATTTTCATCTAAAGAACAGATTTTCCGTCTATCCTCTAAAAGAATTTTTGCAATCCTTTTGCCTTTTTCTTTGCAATAAACCAGAAAATCCGCCTCACAAAGTATTTTTCTCACGCAAAAACCCATCTCTTTGCCTCTGCGAACTTTCCGCCTTGCTTCAGGCTTTAATTTCATCCACGCTAAATCCTCGTCCAAATTATTATCAAGAACAACACTATGCGACTTGGTAGGTAAAAACTGTTTAGAAATAAAAGTTTCATCATACTTATCAAGATCTACTTTCTCTTGAGCACTTGCCAGAGAATGATACGGGGGAACCACTAAAACAATAGATGGACTTAGTTTTTTAGACAAAACAAAAAGCTGATCTAGCCAATGCAAAAGACTAATTCTATCAAACTTTCCCGATTGGAATAACGGCCCAAACAACACATAAAGTCCTGTATTCTTCAATGCTCTTCCAGAAAGGAACGCTCCAAGTGAAGATGTGCTGATGTCTCTTGTATACAAAAACTCTGCTATGCCAAAACAGTCTTGAAAATCTAATTTTTCTATGGCAATGCAACGAGAAGTCTGTATGGCTTTCCTGTCCTTTTTTTGGCTGTATGTTCTTGCAAAAATCATATTAAACCTTCTTGTCTATGCAACACAGGCACGCAAATTAGCGCCTCGTTACCCTCTGAATTAGCATCACGGGTTCTACTTTAGAATCGTAGAATCTACCATGGATGGCAACCAAACCTCAAAAGTATTGTTTTCCCAAGTTTTCTCATAAGCGTGGCGAGTCAAAAAATCCTCTAAAACATCCCAATTTTCTTGGAAATTATCGGAGTCTTCGACACGATACTCTAAAGGCCACTCAAAAGCTCGCAAAGAATACTTGCTTCTCGCAACAACAGGGAGCGAAAGATGTTCCGACTCTGCTTTTTTAAGATAATACTTCAATTGCTCTGGCTGGTATAGGAAGGGCCAAGGATTGTAAAGATACGGAATTGTTTCTGTAAGATAATAAAGGGTCGTTGCAGTGCGATAACCTAATAGGACATCTCCCGGGGAAACATGTTTTTCCAGTTCATTCAGAAGTTCCTGCACCACCTGGGCTCGTTCTTTTGTTGTGTATATTCCCCGCAACATGGGGTGGTCTATTGAGTAGCGCATGGCAAGACGATCTGAAGTGTCTCTGTAGGTATACCGATAACAGCTTGCCAGGGCCAGCATGATGACACCCACTATCGCAAGACGCTTGAACCAGAAAGCGCTGCGTGATTCCTTGCCTTGAAAAAGCCCTTGCCAGCCAAAGGCAAAACCCAAATTTTTCAGACTTGCTATGTCCTCGAAGAAAAGAGGAAAAGCAAACCACAAAGCATATCGCGCATTCGTAATACCGCTTCCCCCACCCAAGGGAACAGTAACCAACATAAAAAATGCTGCGGCATACAAGAGTAGGCTCTCGACATCTTTCCAATACAAAGATAGCCACATTTTCATAAGCAAATAAAGATAAACCACTCCAATGAGACCATAGAGCAAGACAGGCCAATAGTCGTAGAAAATCCAGCCCAAAATAAAAAAAACGCCTGTGCAAACACTGAGAGAAACAATCTGGAACCATTTACTCATACAACCTATAAGAAAAGCGGTGGCAGCACCTAAAACAAGAAGCGGCACTGCGAGACCGAGCACCGCAATATGATGCTTCACAAAAAGTCCAAGAAGGACATTTAAAGAATGGCTGCTATTTGTTGCCGCCCATCTAACAATCAACATGCCCTGCAAGAAAGAATCCAGATATCCAGAACGCCACATAGCGAAGAGAACAGATCCAAAGGCTCCGAAATATCCGGCAAAAAAAAGTGTGCTATTACGAAAAGACTGCCTCCAAGGGTTTTGGGGGGCATTCGCAAAGGAGGGCAAAAGAGGTAAGAGTCCAAAGGTTATCATAAGGATATTTGGAAAGCGGGCGAAAAAAGCGCAGGCACAAAACGCTCCAGAAAGGAGAAAAAGCCATCTTTTATTGGCAACATATCCTTCTTGAAGTGCGCAGAGAGAAAATACTGCTAGCAGGGCTGTTACCGTGTTATAGCTTATCCGCTGAAGGGGCACGTATCGTGATAATGTCTTGATGAGTACCACAAAAATACACCAGTAGAGCAAAACGGCACCGAACCGCGCCCCCAAAAGCCCCCAGGAGGCGGAAAGTTTCATCCAGAGGCCGTTGATAAACATGGAGAGGAATGTTGAAAATATTCCAGGATAGATTCTGTCTGGGCTACTGATGATATCCCGAGAAGAAGCAAGAACATACCCCATATCGGTAAAATCCAGACCTTGAAAAATAAAAAGGAGCGGGGTAAGAAAAAGCAGCCCCCCCAAAAAATACTGGTGCATATTTGACTTATTCAAGAAAAACATCCTCCTTGCCACCGGGTTTCAATATTTTTCAATTCTGATTAAAAAACCTTGTCTTTTTCTGCCTGTTGGAAAATATTGAAACATCCCATTTGTTAATTCAGCAAAATGATTAGACAGAGGCCTTTCTGCACTCAATAAAAATGTGAACGTATGGAATCCTTATCAAGCTGACGGAGATAGAGGTGGAAAAGACATCAAAAACCTCGCCGATTAATGTTTTCCACTGCGATTCTGTTCGAATATAACAGCCACGATCTTTCTGCATAATCCATTTTGAAAGTTTGCTCTGATGGATCAGAAATGCAGGTTCCACACATACCAAACGCCCGTCGTTTTTCATTATCTTCTTTGCGAGACGTAACATTTCCCAAGACTCTGCATCATCCAGATGATGCAATAAGCCATTACACAAGATGATGTCTGCTCCCTCTAATCGCTGGTTATGTTGCTCTAAAAGGTTGCGCACAGAACTTTTAATAAAAAGAATGTTTTTTCGTGATTCGTATTTTTGTTGGGCAGTTTCAATATACGTATCGCTAATATCAAAACCAACATACGAAATGTCTTTCGGCAAAACACTCAAAATGGTTCCGGGACCACATCCCATATCAACTACTTTTTGTCCTGGTTGGACACGCCAGAGATTTTCCGCAATCCATGCCCGTCCTCGACGAGCACCAACAAGATTTTGGAAAAAAGCATACGCCCACGAAAAAGAAAGCGCCCGCTTAAAACCTGAATGATCCTCCATAAAGAAAAACTCCTATCTGGCAGTTCGAAATTAAAAAATCACATCAAAAAAACCATAACACCTACAATGATAACGCAAAACCCCATAATCCTCCTTGTGGAGAGGCGCTCCTGAAAGAAAATGTTGCTTAACAGCGGAACAAGGATAAAGGTTAATGATTCTAAAATCGGCCCTTCCTTAAGCGCCACTTCTCTGTATGAATAAGAAACAAACGCCATAGACAGAAAAAGTGCGACATACCCCAAAAAAACATACCAATTGAAATATTGCCGCAGAAAGGAACTCTTCTTTTCAAGCGCTCCCTTCTTGAGGGCCACCTGGCCGAAGGCGGCGATGGTTACCGCCGTGAGAAAGAGGAGGTAGTATTTATTCACTCCGTACCACCAGGAGAATGCCGCTGAAGATGATCCCCGCCCCCAAAAGGTTGTTGAAGGTTACCGTCTCGCCGAAAAAGAGTACCGCCCAGAGGAAAATCCACAGGAAAAGGACTCCTCTCCAGGCATACGCCACCATCAGTTCGTACTTCCGCAGCACCTGCTGCCAGATGAGGGCGAAGAGGAAGACGCAGAGCAAGCTCCCCGCATAACGCAAAAGAAAAGCTGACGAAAAGACAGGATAGCTCGCCCCAGATTTCAGTAGAATTCCTGGCAGGGAAAAAATGAAATATCCACATTGCAAAAGTAAAAAGTGCCATGATAAAAAACGCATCAGATGTTGATTCTTTTGGATATTACGTATAGGGGGCGTTTTTTGGTCTCATCGAAAACTTTCCCTAAATATATCCCAATGATACCGAGATTTGCAATAATGATTCCCCCAAGGAACCAGAGAGAGACCATAATGCTTGTCCAACCATCGACGGGAATATCAAGAGCAAGCTTTCGATACGTTAGCAATGCGGCAAAGCAAAATGAAAAAAACGCCATAAGAAAACCCGCTTTTACGGAAAATCTTAGAGGACGATCGGAGTAGGCAATAATGATGTTCATGGCAAAGTCAATGCGCTTGCGTAAGCTGTAGGAGCTTATGCCACTATGCCGTGCGCCATGTTCAACATCAATGTACGCCGTAGGAAAACCAAGCCATGTCATATGTCCAACAAGGGCACGCAGCTTTTCCCGCATGGAGCAATAGGCATCAATTACTTTACGGGAAAAGATACGCAAAGTTCCGACTTGAGGGTCAATTTCCATCCCGGAAAGCCACCCAAAAGTGCGGAGGAATAGTTGTGACGTTATCCGTTTCCCAAACGAGTCTTTCCGTTTTCCTCTTCGCGCACAGACGATATCGTACCCTTCCAAAGCCTTTTCATAAAGCCTTGGAATTTCTTCCGGACGATCCTGCAGGTCACAGTCCATAACAACCGCCCAATCCCCAGAACATAAATCCAACCCGGCGGTAATTGCATAATGCTGTCCAAAGTTTCGACTGAGTTGTATCGCCTTTACTCTAGGGTCATCTATTGCAATTTCATGCAAAATCTCCCACGATCCATCCTTGCCGCAATCCTCAACGAAAACAAATTCCAGAGGTTCGTTCTGGAGCAAGGAAGAGAGTGCGCACAACTTTTCATATAAAAGCCTGACAGTGGCCTTTGATTTGTAAAAAGGGACAACAAAGGATATCAAGAAATCACGCCCTTGCGTAAGTACTACAATATTTTTATTTATAAACGAGAGAACAACAAAAACACTGTTTTTTAATACTAAAATAATTCAGGCCAACAGGGTTCATGTGAGCCAATCTAATTCTCGTTCCTTGCTGACGTATGTTGTCGATTCTTTGCGAAACGAATCATCCTTGTAGATAATCACCGAGAACTCAAAGGGGAAATAACTATTGTCAAAGATAATATTTCTAGACAGGCCATACGCTATCTCTAGTATTTTCCCCGGAGAACTATGGAATGTATGTTCTAGCCTATAATCAACTTTGTCAGATAGAAAATCAAATGCTATCGCCTTGTTACACGATACAAAGGATTTTCGCATGCTCTGTTCGATAAAATTGTAGCCTCCACCTTGAAACTCGGCTATGAGTCCATGGTTGCAAACACCCGAAGAGATTACATAATCGTATTGTCTTGACATTTCCAGCGCAAGAAAGTCACCTGATATAAAGGTGATATGAGAATCGGCGTATCTTTTATTTGCCTCTTCTATGAAATCCTTAGTAATGTCAATGCCTAAGTATTCGTAGTCATTCATATCTATTTTTCTCAGGTAGGCATTGAAATCTCCAAAGCCACATCCAAAATCAAGAATACTGCTGTTTCCCAGATCAAACCTATGGGTAAGGGAGTGGAATCGCAAAAATTGCTTCCCCTTGTTCCAGCCCAATGATTTCGGAGAATACCCAAACCGTTGATACTTTTTGCTATAGTCATCTGCAATCTTGTCGAAAGTCTCTTCCAATCAATTCACCTCTTTGAGTTCTATATTTCGTGACCCTTCCTCCTGAGAAGATTTGCAATGGCCTCGGCGTTTTCGAAATTTTCAGGAACTATATCCATGCCGTCAATATTAACGTCAAAAGTCTCTTCCAACATCGCCACTAGTCGGATAATATCAAGACTGTCTAGTCCGTCATCTATAAAATTATCGCTCTCGTACACGTTTATTTTAGATGTTGCTTTCTGAATGACATCCAGCACTTTTTCCATGTAGTCACCTCATCACTTAAAGTGTTTATTTGCCAATTCTAACCGATTGATTTTCCCGTTCGCATTGTGGGGCAGCTGCTCAAGCGGTATGTATTTTACTGGCACCATATATCTTGGCAGCTTTTTTTCAAGGCGTTTTCTTATTTCTTCTTCGCTGATGTAATGTTTGGAGACATAAAAGAGATAAATTGATTTTGTTGAAGCATCATACAGAGAGCATGCCTGGCTTATAGCGTTGATCGCATAGGCAGCCGACTCAATTTCTCCTAGCTCTATTCGATATCCGAGATGTTTGATTTGTGAGTCTTTACGCCCGGCAAATATCATTTCTCTGCGACCGTTATAGTAGGCCAGATCTCCTGTCTTATATATTTTTTCATGATAATAAGGGTTCAAAGGGTTTTGAATAAACATGTTGTCTGTTTTTTCAAAGTCGTTCCAATAACCTACGGACAAGCACGTTCCTCGTATGTGAATTTCCCCAAGGGTGTTGCTTTCTTCTACCAAATGCCCGTTCTCATCAAACAGAAGCAGCTCAACATTTGCGCAAGGAAATCCTATGGGGAGAGGCTCTGAGTCTTCAAACTCCCTGTCAACTATATAGCAAGAGCAAGCAACGGTTGCTTCTGTTGGACCATACAGGTTCGCAACTAGTTCGAGCGTATCCAGGCTTTCCATCCAATAATTCATTGTTTTTGTCGGCATTGCCTCACCGTTAAAAAGCATTTTTTTGATGCAACTTACATCGACCTTGTCCAGCAATTGCAAGTTGGCGATATTTGAATAAGCAGATGGAACCCAGTAAAGGAAATTGACGTTGTTTTTTTTCAAAAACTCGAGGAGAGCCGCTGGAAACGCAAATAATTTTTCTGGTATGATAACCAGTGTCGCTCCCGCAAACAGGCAGCTGTAGACATCCGGTGTAGAAAGATCAAAATAAAAAGCCCCCTGATTTCCTATGATTGTTTTCGAGTCAACATTGAAGGTTGAGATGTACCACTCCAGATGCTTAATAACATTAAGGTGGGTGATGGTAACGCCCTTTGGCGCTCCCGTAGAGCCTGATGTAAAAAAAGTGTAGGCAGGGTCAGAATCAATGATTCTTTTTGATGCTGGTGGCTCTTTATATTCATGATGAAATTCAATATCATCGACATTAAGCAGAATATCTTGAGATATTCCATTTTCAACTAAAACACGAGCATATTTCTCGTTTGTGATGATGAGGACAGGGTTTACTGTCGTAATAACGCTGAGGGCCTTGTCTACAGGGAATCGTACATCCGTAGGTGTGTAGAAATTGCCACTGTACAAAATTCCGACAAAAGCTACAATGCTCATGGTGCTTTTAGGTAAATAGACGAGGATGGGTGACTTTCGCATATTTGTCTTTTCGAGTATTGCGGTAGCTGTGCCTAAAGATCTTCCATGCAATTCGGCAAAAGAGATGCTCTCTCTTTCGTCAATGACTGCTTGCTTCTCCGGAAAGTTTTTCACGGTTTCTCTGACATAATCTAGAATAGTGTTTTTCACTAATATCACCTCCCGCGGGAACAGCGGTTCTCCTTCTGTATCGCAGCTTTTCTGTGTCTCGTGTTAGAAAGTAATGGTAGCAATGCGAAATTGCATTACGGGAGACCTAATCTTCCAGAAGCCTGGCGAGGCCAATTCCTGTTTTGCCATAGCCGTTTCCATTGTAGAGCATGTACCGCTCTCCTTTGTGATCAAAAACAAAGGGGTATTCAATTTGCTCACTATCCCATCCGCTTTCAGAGGTAGTTATCCCCGCTTCCTCATCTTTTCTAACCCAATCAATCCCATTATCTGATTCGGCATAGCCAATGCGATATCCATGTGCTTTTTTATGGCAGTACCACATCTTGTAGAAATTGTTTTCAAATATTACGGAGGGTTTTGCCACAATCATTTCATCAGGGCTTAGCTGAATACAGGTTACACCATTGCGTTCCCAGTGTATCCCATCCTTTGATTCGGCATACTTTATTGAGAAGACTGGCCCCTCTTTTTTGTGTTTTTCGCAGCATTCGTACCACATCTTAAACCCTTCTCTAAACAACATGACATCACAGAAGCCAACAGAATAAGGTTCATTGTCGATCCTATCAAGTATAGGCGTATCTTTTACCCTGATGTACACATTGGATTTCTTGTCTAGTATAGCTAGCCCACAATAAACATGAAACGGGATGGACTGGGCTAAATGCCATCCTACGTAGTACAAATATTCTGTGTCGTTGTGAGGGATAATGCTGCTTAGAGACACGCCCGCATCATCAAACAAGCCCAACTTCCCTGGACAAAGAATTGGCTTGTCCGAAATATTTAAGGGTTTAGTGGGGTTGTCGATATTGAGATCAAAAAAGGCAATACTAGATTGATTTGCTGAATTTCTAGGACTGAAGTAGACCCTGAACACATCGTTACCGATATTGACTGCATACGGAAAGGAGGCATGCGTATTCATCCACGGAAAATTGCCGTTCACTTCAAAAATTCTCCCCAATTTCTCCCATTTCATAAATAGTTACGCCTCCTCAATTAACTCGATCAGCCCTAAATCTATGTTGTACAAAAATGCGACCTCTCTGTTTTCGCACGCAACAGCTGCCCTTGGTGGGTGAATAAGCTTGAAACCATCCCCACAGAGTCTTTCAATATCTGCAAAGAGGTCGCTACTTTTATAGCATACGTGATAAATCTTTTGACCGAAAGTCTCATTTATCAACAGGTTGCCAAGGTCTGAAGGCTTATTTTTATCTAGTATTGCTATAAGCTCAATCATATACCCCTTATTTTCCATGAAAAGATATTTGCAATTCCTCTCAAGGTCTTCAATTGCAAGGGGGTTTTTGGCCTCAAATCCCAACATTAAATATTTTTTCGCTGAAGCCTCCAGATTTTTGCATGCTATCCCTATGTGATCAATAATCAAAAGGAGGGCACCTCCTTAATTCCCCATCCTGGATATATCAACTTTATCGCTGATGCAGCCGTAAAGTTCGGAACTCTTCTCGCCATACACACCCAGGGGTTCTGTGTTTTGAGCAATATAGCAGGAGGCTCCTACAAGTGTTTTTTCTGCCACCACCACGTGCGTCTTAATAACAGACGCCATACCCAGCACTGAGTTGTTCAACACCTTGGAATGCGTTCCAACTATGGAACCCGGAGATATGTAACAGTGGTTCATGATTTGGCAATAGCTTGACAGGATGCTTCCTTCAAGAATGACATTGTCGTCCCCCACCTCTACATGGGGGTTAATTACAGCCATATCCGCAACAAAACAGTTTTCACCCAGGGGAGAATCACACACCGCATGTCTGCTCACATAACTAGCCATAGTATACCCTTTGCTTTTTACTTCGATGAATTTTTGCTCCCTAAGACCATTCATTTTGCTGGGGCCTATGGCAAGGAACAGCTTGTATTCTTTGGGGGGAAAAAGGGTTTCTATCTCTTCAAAGTCATAGATATCCAGGCCACAAAATTTTTCCACGTTGTTGTACTTTCTGTTTACGGTAAACGCAACAACTTCGTAGGCCGCATCTCTTTTGAAAAAATAATGCGCAACTTTCCCCATTTCAGTAATGCCAAAGATAATGACCTTTTCCATTTACTTGCCTTCTTCCTGTAGCTTTGCGAGTCCGATCCCACTTTTCCCATAACCGTTACCGTTGTAAAGCATATATCTTCCGTCAGCGAGATCTACGATAGAGGGGTATTCAATCATTTCGGAATCCCATCCTTTTTCAGAGGGAGAGATGCCGGCTTTTTCGTCCAGTCTTGTCCAGTCTAATCCATTGTGGGATTCCGCATACCCAATCAAATAGCGATCTCCTCTGTAAGAGTACCACATTTTGTAAATGCCTTGTTCTTTTAATACCCATGGCCTGCCAAAGGCATATTCGCCATCGCTTTCATAGTTAATCGCAATATGGTTTTGTCTTTTCCAATTCAGACCATCGTCTGACTCGGCGTATTTTATATTGTAGTAGTGCTTGGGGGTGTTGTTTTCAAGGAGCCATTTATCCATTGAGGCGTACCACATTCGGTAGACCCCGTCTTCACACATGACATGAGGGCTTGCGCAACTGTATGGCTCCGTAAGAGTACGGGTCATAACCGGCCCATCTCCATACCGCTCAATGCTTTCAGGGTTAACAAACTTGGCAACGCCAATAGAGTTATTCATAGGCACATTGATAAGCAAATTCCATCCAGTATAGTAGAGTCTTTTTACCCCATCCACTGTAACGATATTCCCTGGGGTGATGCCACTATCGTCAAAGGTTCCCAGTTTCCCATGCGAGAGTAGAGGAGAATGGGAGATTCGTAAAATCTCAAAAGGGTTGTGAATACTCACATCAAAGAAATGAATTTCCGAACGGTTTTCCGTGTCTCTTGGTGCAAAATATACTCTCATGATTCCTTTATCGTAGTCCAGAACCTCGGGTATTGGCATCAACGCTGCGGACTTGCCTTTGTCCTTGAGCATATTAGGATCAAAAATTAGGCCTAGTTTTTTCCAATTCATGGTAGCCATATCTTAAACTCCTTTACAAACGTAGTTTCTTGCATTCTGTCCGCAGTTGAACAAAACATCCAGAACACTCACGTTGTGGCTAAAGGGTTCGTGGAGTTGCTTGTATTCTTCGTACTCGTATACCATGTACTCGAGGATAATATTGTTTTTTCGGAAGAGTTCTTCGTCCATGAATTGCCTTGAGGATGGCCCATTGATAAAATGGTCACACCCCAACATTTGACATATCTTAACAACCTTGTCTCCCTCTTTGCCTCCCTGCACACTTAAATCACTTGACTTATGCCATTCTACATCTATGGTCAGTGCCTCTGCGAGCAACATGGTCGAAAAGATCCCTAATTCCGATATCCCTGTCCATTGATGGTTGACATATATTTCTTCCAGAAGGTATTCATAATCTTGGAAATAAGGGGCCTTCCGGTAGTTGCTTCTTATTGTTTTGTAGTGATCAGATTGCCAGTTAGAGATTTGACTTATTTGGGCCTCACATATCAGCTGTTCTCTTTTATTTTTTGTCTCCACGGGGACAGTCAGCCAGATATCCCCATCTTTTGTTTTAATTTTATTTCTGTTGCGCCAATCTTTTTTTGTGTATTGAACATCGTCGTAAAAGACAAAAACATCTACTCGATCAATTAAATCGAAAACGCCCTTCCACGGAATATAGTTCGGTTGCAGCATTGCTACTTTTTTACTCATTCCAAGCTCCCAAGGTTTTTCTTACGTGACCTATGTGCCCTTGCTCAAGCCCTACCCACAAGGGGAGACGCAGCAAGGTTTCTGAAAGATGCGGGGTGACCGTCAACGCTTCTTTTCCCACCCCAAACCGCTTTCCCGCAAGAGCAGAATCAAGGGGAATATAGTGAAACACCGCATGGATGCCCTGGCTTTTCAGAGAGTCCATGGCGCTGTTCCGGGCCTCCTGATCTTGGAAGAGCACGTAGTAGATATGCCCGTTGTGCTGGCATTCTTTGGGGATGATGGGCCGCCGGAGGGTGCCCTTCTGCTCAAGGGGTTCAAGCTCCCGGTGGTACTGGTTCCAGAGGGAGAGGCGTTCCTGAATGATCTGTTCCGCCTCTTCCAGCTGCGCCCAGAGGAAGGCGGCGGTCATTTCGTTGATGAGGTAGGAGGAGCCCATATCCACCCAGGAGTATTTGTCGATCTCTCCCCGGAAGAACTTGCTCCGATCCGTTCCCTTTTCCATGAGAATTTCCGCTCGTTCCACCAGGGCGGGGTCGTTGATGAGCAGTGCTCCCCCTTCGCCGCAGTGGATGTTTTTGGTTTCGTGAAAGCTCAGGGCTCCCATCTGCCCCAGGGTGCCCAGGGGGCGCCCTTTGTAGGATGCCAGAATGCCCTGGGCCGCATCTTCCAGCACCAGAAGGTTGTGTTTTTCCGCCATGGCCAGGATGGTATCCATTTCGCAGGCCACCCCGGCGTAGTGCACCGGAAGAATGGCCTTTGTGCGGGGGGTTATGGCGGCCTCTATCAGGGATTCATCCAGATTCAGGGTGTCTTCCCGAATATCCACAAAGACCGGGGTGGCTCCCCGAAGCACGATGGCGTTGGCGGTGGAGCTGAAGGTAAAGGAGGGGAGAATCACTTCATCCCCGGGGCCGATGTTGGCGAGGAGCATCATCATCTCCAGGGCGGCGGTTCCCGAGGGGACCAGCACCGCTTTTTTGCACCCGGTCTTCTCCTCCAGCCACGCAGCACAACGTCTGGAAAAGGTTCCGTTGCCCGCAAACTTTCCCGAGGCGAGTACCTGCTGCATGTATTCGTTTTCTTTCCCCGTGAGATGGGGTTTGTTAAAGGGAATGTGAGCCACGTTCATGCCTCCTTATTCTTTGGACCATAGGGCGATCTCTTCGAGGTATCTGCCGTAGTCGTTTTTCATGGATCCCGCCATGGCAAGAAGGGTATCCCGAGAGATGTACCCCCGGCGCCAGGCTATCTCTTCGGGGCAGGATATCATGAAGCCCTGACGGTTCTGGATGGTGCCCACGAACTTGGAGGCCTCCAGAAGGCTGTCGTGGGTTCCCGTATCGAGCCAGGCGTATCCCCGGCCGAAGATGTGCACGTCCAGAGTTCCCTCTTTCAGGTAGAGCCGGTTGAGGTCTGTAATCTCCAGCTCTCCCCGGGGGGAGGGCCGGAGGTTTTTCGCCTTTTCCACCACCGTGGCATCGTAGAAGTAGAGCCCCACCACGGCGTAGTGGGATTTGGGGCGGGAGGGTTTCTCTTCGAGAGAGAGCACCCTATTTGATGCATCGAATTCTACCACACCGTACCGTTCCGGGTCTTTCACGGGATAGCCGAAGATAGTGGCCCCCTGTTTTTTCTGTGTTACTTCCTGAAAAAGCGAGGTGAGCCCATGGCCATAGAAGAGATTATCCCCCAGAATGAGGGCGCAGGGCTCTCCCTGGAGAAAGTCTTCGCCGATAAGAAAGGCCTGGGCAAGCCCCTCCGGGGCGGGCTGTACGGCGTAGGATATGCTAATCCCCCACTGGGAGCCGTCTCCGAGGAGGCGCTGAAAGTTCTGGTTATCCTCCGGGGTGGTGATGATGAGGATATCCCGAAGTCCCGCCAGCATGAGAACGCTGAGGGGATAGTAGATCATGGGTTTGTCGTAGACCGGGAGAAGCTGTTTGCTGGTGCAGAGGGTGAGGGGATAGAGCCGGGTGCCCGAGCCTCCTGCTAAGATAATGCCCTTGGTGATCATAGGGGAGATGCCTCCTTTTCTACCCCGAGCCGCTCCATGCGGTAGTTTCCCGAGAGGATGTTCTGTGCCCAGGGCTGGTTTTCCAAATACCAGAGCACGGTTTTGCGGATCCCCGTTTCGAAGGTTTCCAGGGGCTGCCATCCCAGGGAGGAGCGGATTTTGGCGGGATCCATGGCGTAGCGCCGGTCATGCCCCGGGCGATCTTCCACGAAGGTGATCTGCTCCTGATAGGAGCGGCCATCCTCCCGAGGGCGCAGTTCATCCAAAAGGGAACAGAGAGTGCGGACCATGTCGATGTTGGTGCGTTCCGCCCCTCCTCCTACGGCGTAGGACTCTCCGGGGGTGCCTTTCTGGAGCACTTTAAGCAGGGCGGTACAGTGGTCTTCCACATAGAGCCAGTCCCGGATGTTGAGGCCGTCTCCGTAGACCGGCAGGGGTTCCCCGGCGAGAGCCCGGTTGAGGATGAGAGGGATGAGCTTTTCCGGAAACTGGTAGGGGCCGTAGTTGTTGGAGCAGTTGGTGATGAGGGTGGGGAGCCCGTAGGTTTTGTTGTAGGCCCGCACCAGGTGATCTGAAGAGGCTTTGGAGGCGGAGTAGGGAGAGTTGGGGGCGTAGGGGGTGGCTTCGGTGAAGTACCCCTCTGGCCCCAGGGAGCCGTAGACTTCATCCGTGGAGACATGCAGAAAGCGAAAGCTCTCTTTTTCGGGGTTCGGGAGGTTCTTCCAGTAGCTTCGGGCGGCCTCCAGAAGCCGGAAGGTGCCCACCACGTTGGTCTGGATGAACTCTTCCGGGCCGTCAATGGAGCGATCCACATGG
>Ga0334889_1003211_pt1 | contig 16615 bp, 14 predicted proteins | sample GraSluR1_MG_2_FD_207222 | JGI IMG/M metagenome (GOLD analysis project Ga0334889, IMG submission 207222) | Sludge microbial communities from methane-producing bioreactor in Wageningen University, Netherlands - Granular Sludge_8_08-R1 | ecosystem: Engineered > Bioreactor > Anaerobic > Unclassified... | reverse complement strand
TGGTTCACAGAACCAGCCAAAACCACAAGAACCGTCCCCCTGGTCCCCCAATCTGCGTCCGCAGGATCTGTGTGCGAGCGTAGCGAGCCCGTGTCAAAAATTCCCCTTAGTGCGTAGTCTCTGTCAAATGCGCAGCATAGGAAGGGGAGGGATGATATGAAGATAAGTGGTGAGGCTGCTGTTACAGGTATAGGGGAACTGAGACCATGCAAGGAAGCTGGCAGTAAAAAGACGCTTGATTTGATGGCTGAAGCAGCAGCTCTGGCTCTGGAGGATGCCGGCCTGGATAAAGCTCAAATTGATGGCCTGATAGTTGGTCCGCCCAGCGAGGACAGTTATTTTATGTGGCCTTCACAGCTTGCCGAGTACCTGCAATTGTCTCCCGTCTTTTTGGACATGGTGGAGTTAGGGGGGGCCAGTGCTGCTGGCAGTGTGGCCAGGGCTGCGGTAATGGTTGCTGCCGGTATCTGTAAAAATTGTCTTTGCCTGAGTGGAGGGGTATGGGATAGCCAGGTTTTTAACAGCCTGGAAGGCAAAAAGGCAGTAATGTCCCAGGCAGAAATTGATTATGAACTTCCATATGGGCCAATGGGCTTTAATTCTGCATATGCCATGATCGCCCGCAGGCATATGTTTGAATATGGTACCCGACCCGAACAGTTGGCTAAAATAGCTGTAGACCAACGAACTAATGCATTGCTTAATCCTGATGCACTTTTCAATAACAAAGAGATCACGATAAATGACGTATTGTCTTCGCCTTTGGTAGTCGACCCCATCCACTTGCTGGAGATTGTGAGACCATGCAGTGGAGCTGCCGCAGTAATAGTGAGCAGTATAGATATGGCCAGCAAGTATACCCGGCTTCCAGTGACAATTCTGGGTTTCGGAGAGGCCTACACCCACAATTCCATAGTATATGCTCCCAGCATTACCGATAGCCCGGTAAAAGAAGCCGCTGCCAGAGCTTTTGGCATGGCTGGTCTTTTGCCCCGGGATATTGATTTTGTCTCTGTATATGATTGTTACCCTATTACTGTTTTGATTACCCTGGAGGATGCAGGTTTCTGTCCAAAAGGCCAGGGAGGAGATTTCATTGAAAAAACCGATATGACTTATAAAGGAGATCTTCCCTGTAACACCCATGGGGGACAGCTTTCTTTCGGTCAACCTTCTTTTGCCGGGGGGATGTCGCATATAACTGAGGCGGTCAGGCAGTTGCGAGGGGAAGCAGGGAGGCGTCAGGTTAAAAATAATCGTTATGCTTATGTAAATGGCAATGGTGGAGTATTGAGCACGCAGTGTAGTTTAATAATGGGGAGGGGCGAACATGTCTGAATATGTTGAATTTTACTGGCAGCAAGTAAAAAGAGAAAAACTCTTAATGCAATACTGTTCACCATGCCAGCGTTTCGTCTTTTATCCGCGAAGTTGCTGTCCATATTGTTTGGGTTCTTCCCTGGAGTGGAGGAGAATAAGTGGACAAGGCCGGATTTATTCCTATACAATTATATATATCAGTGCACTGCCGGATTTTGACAATGAGACCCCTTATATTTATGCTATTGTTGAGCTGGATGAAGGGGTAAGGATACCCACAAATATCTATAAATGTTCTCCTGAAAGAGTCAGGGTTGATATGCCGGTAAGACTTGAATTTATTGAACGAAATGATAAAAAAATAGCTGTTTTTGTGCCGATTTTTGAAGGGGAGAATATTTGAGTTGTTTGTTCTTCGTAGACTATGACCAGTTATTAATATTAATTGTTGATATTATAGTTGTGCATGAAGAAGGAGGGGAAGGCTATGTCAATTACGGAGAGAAAAGGTGTTTTGCTGGAAAGCGGAACCAGTGAAATGGAGATTGTTGAATTTAGTATTGGAAAAAGTTTTTTTGGAATCAATGTAATCAAGGTAAGGGAGATAATAAGTCTGCCGGAGCTTGTCCAGCTTCCCGGTACCCATCCGTGCATTGAAGGCTTGATACAATTGAGAGGCAATGTAATGCCGGTTATTGATCTGGCCAAGTTTTTAGATTATGCTCCTTCAGACAATCCCCGGAATGACCGTATAATTGTTTCCGAGTTTAACCAAATGAAACTGGCTTTCAGAGTACATACAGTGACCAGAATTCACCGGATTCGCTGGGAACAGATTGAAAAGCCTTCCGACCTGTCACATTCTTCTCAGAGCAGTATAGTGGGTATAGTAAAAATGGAAGGAAGGATTATACTCTTGCTCGATTTCGAAAAAATTGTAATGGATATAAACCCCAGCCTCGGTTTTAATGCCGATGATTTTGAGCTTTTAGACAAAAAAGACCGCTCCCAAAAGCGGATTATGATAGTGGAAGATTCAGCTACTTTGCGAGCTTTTTTGGAAGAAGTCCTGCACAAAGCAGGCTATCATCAACTGCTTTTTTATGAGAATGGTGCTCTGGCCTGGAAGTTTCTCGAAAAACTGGCAGAAGAAAATGATGAAAAACAAGGCAGCAATATCCAGCTGATTATTACCGATATTGAAATGCCACAAATGGATGGACACCAGCTCACCAGAAAAATAAAGGAACATCCAATCTTGAAGGATCTGCCGGTGGTAATTTTCTCTTCTCTGATAACCGAGGAACTCAAACACAAGGGTGAGGCTGTTGGGGCAAATGCCCAGATAAGTAAACCAGACTATATCTATCTGGCACAGACTATGGATAGCCTGGCTCTATAAAAGGCCGATATCGCAATGATTATTGGTTTTTTACCAGAACGTGTGTCTCATTTTATTAAAGCACAAATCTGTTTTGGCCCCTGGGAGAGGGTTTAAAGCTGCTTAAAGCCTGCTTAATTGAAGTGCTGGAATACTTCGTGTCAAGCAGGCTTTTTTCTGCATTATTGCCTGTGTTATCAGCAAAAGTGTTTATTTATGAAAACATCAGCTCTTTAGCTTTTAATAATGAACTTATAAATGAATTTACCGGTGTGTCGATACCATACTGTTTGCCCAGTTTAACGACAGCACCGTTTAAAGCATCTATTTCAGTTTTTCTTCCTCTTTGTATGTCCTGAAGCATGGATGCGTGATGTTCAGCGGTTGGGGGCAGCATCTGTCCATAAAACGCCTGCAAATAACTACTTGCATCAGGCCAGAGGGTTTCCTGCCCAATAGCTGATAATACGGCAAATATCTCTTCAACTATGCCGTTCATTAGCTGTCTGCTTTCCTCAAGTTCAGCCAGTTTGCCATAATTTACTTCCAGTATTGCTCCCAGGGGGTTCAGGGCAGAATTATAGATTATTTTTCCCCAGACGTATTTCATAACATCCTCAGAAAAACGGGTAGGAATACCGGCAGCAGAAAAAATCCGGGCAAATTCTCCCAGAACATCGCTCTCTATCAGTTTTTTTGGAGAACCCAGTATTACATCATCTGCAATAACAGTAACCTTTGATGAACCGGCTTCAATTGTTTCTGCTCCAAAAATAACCCTGCCCAGGATTATTTTATTACTTTCTATATGTCTGTTGGCAGCTTCATAGTTGCCATAGCCGTTCTGGGCCAGCATCAGGTAGGTGTTTTGAGACATAAGGTCTTTTATCTTGCTCGCTGCTTCCAGGGTTTCATAAGATTTTACGGTAAGAATAATCAGATCAAATTCTTCGCTAATTAAGTCTGCAGAGTCGCTCACTACTTTGTCCAGGTAAGTACTATGCTCACCCCATATGCCACTGACATTTACTCCCTGCTTGCGGATGCTTGAAACTGTGCTTTCGCGGTCAATACCTGTTATCTCATGCCCGGTATTCTTTAACAAACAAGAGTATACTGTTCCCAGAGCCCCTAATCCAAAGACCAGAATTTTCATTATATTTCCTTTACCATCCTTTCCTTCTTACTTTTACATTATGTATATAGTAAACTAAAATTACTCCACTGGAAAAGAGAAAAGTGAAAAGGAGAAATGAAAATGAACCTTTTTCAAATACCAGAAAAATTGCCTCAAAGGGAAGTATTCGAAACCCTTGTTCCAGACAAAGGGATTTTGGTCGAAAGAATAATTTCCAATGGCCAGGGGTCAGAAGAGGGTTTCTGGTATGAACAGGAGCGGGACGAACTCGTTTTTTTGCTTCAGGGGCGGGCAAAACTGGCCTGGGACAATGGTAAAAATCTGGAGATGAACAGAGGGGATTGGGTATTGATCCCTGCCCGGGAACGTCACCGGGTAGAATGGACTTCTTCTGCTCCGCCCTGTATCTGGTTGGCTATTCATGCTAAACTTCAATAAATTCAATAAAAGAAGGGATTCCTCTCCAAAAGGAGTTGTTTATTCATTTCTATTATGGAAAATAATATAAACAAAAAAACACATAATGGAGGTTATATGAAACTAGCTATTTATGATTTTGATGGGACTCTGTTTTTAAAGGATACCCTGCCGTTTCTGGGGCGGGAATGGATACGTCAAAAACGTTCCACAAGCAGGTACATATTTACTTATCTTTCGATACTTCCTTTTTTTGTACTCTATAAAGCAGGTTTAATGTCCAGAGAAAAGATGAAATACCATGCAATTAAAAGATTTAACCGCCTCTTTAAGGAAATGAGCCGGGAAGAGATAGCAGAGTTTTTTAGCCAGGCCTATCCTTATATGGAAAAATATTTTAACAAGCAAATGAAGAAAGAATTGGAAACATCCAGAGCAGAGGGTTTTCATTCGGTACTCCTTTCCGGTGCGTATGCCGAGTTAATGAAAATAGTAGCCAGGGAATTGAAAATAGATACTGTTCTGGCTGCAGAACTTTCATTCAGGGACGGAGTCTTCGATCACGATGGAGAAATTGCCTTTGTGGATGGGGAGAGCAAGCTCAGCCTTCTGAGAGAAGCCTTTCAGCGGGAAAATGTGGACTGGCAGGCCAGCAGATCATATGCTGACAGCTATTCCGACCTGGCAGTAATGGAGATAGTAGGAGAACCTGTGGCGGTAAACCCTGATTTTCAGTTATATGCCCATGCCAGAAAAAATGATTGGAGAGTAATTCTTTCCTGATTCAATTGTAGAATGAGCTGGATTTTTTGGCATAATTAAAAAATCAGGATATCTTCTGAGCTCGAGTGTGCTGTTTACTTCGTATCCACAGTTTCCTGGGGGGAAAACCTTGGATTTCGGCTTGCTCCAGGATGACAGCGCCGACCAAATGGTTGATGATACTATAAAATGAAAGCAGAAAGGAGCAAAATATGCCTGATTATACCCCTTTGGACCAGCCTTCATTATTTCATTATTTATTCTATCCCAGAAAGGATTTTTTAATCTGTCCAGAAGAAGCTTGCGATTTGTTCATAGAAGTTCAAAAAGATATTTCAATATCCTGCCGGATTTATGCTGATAAAGAGAATTGGCCGACCATACTATACTTCCACGGCAATGGAGAGGTGGTAAGTGACTATAATGATATTGCTGAATTTTACCGCAGAAGAAAAATCAAGTTGATAGTGGCTGACTACCGAGCTTATGGTGCCAGTGGGGGGCAGCCCAGCTTCAGTAAATTGATTGAGGATGCTCATATTATATACAAAAAAGTTCGAGAAAAATTATCACGGCAGGACTCCAATTTTGGCTTATGGATAATGGGCAGGTCACTGGGGAGCATGTCTGCTCTGGAGCTTGCTTATCATTATCAGCAGGAGATAAAAGGCTTGATCATTGAGAGTGGTTTTGCCAGTATCAGCAGGCTTATTCGGCACTTCGGACTTCCTGCCCCTGATAAAACCCTGGATCGCATTGAGCATGAATGCCTGGATATGATTGCGGAAACGCATTGCCCGGCTCTCCTGCTTCATGGTGAATATGACAGCCTGGTTCCTTTGCCTGAAGGGCAGTTGATTTTGGAAAATCTGGGAGCAGAAGATAAAAAAATGGTGATTATTCCTTATGCCGATCATAATGACATAATATTTGCAGACGAGGAACGCTATTTTGGAAATCTGCGTACATTTATTGATGAAACAAAATGAGAATTATGTGAAAGCCGCTTACTGTTAAGCCAGAGCATATGCTGCAAAGTAAACTGATAAAAGATTATGGCGGAGGGGAAAGATGAAAACATTAGTGCTGGCAGAAAAACCCAGTGTAGGCCGGGAAATTGCCCGGGTATTGAAATGCAATGACAAAAAAAGGGGTTATATTGAAGGTCCCAGGTATATTGTAACTTGGGCGCTGGGACACCTGCTTACTCTGGCAGAACCCCATGAATATGACCAGAAGTATAAGGAGTGGAGAATGGACTACTTGCCTATGCTTCCTGAAAAAATGAAATTAAAGGTAATAAAACAGAGCTCACATCAATTTCAGGTGGTCAAGAAACTAATGCAGCGGGGAGACATAAATGAACTTGTTATTGCCACTGATGCAGGCCGGGAGGGAGAACTGGTAGCTCGCTGGATAATGGACAAAGTCCGATGGCAAAAAGCTGTGAAACGTCTCTGGATATCATCCCAGACCGATGCTGCTATCCGCGAGGGTTTTAAGAATCTTAAAGATGGGAGAGATTATAAGCGCCTGTATGACGCTGCCGTTTGCCGGGCAGAAGCCGACTGGTTGATCGGCCTGAATGTCACCCGGGCTTTGACCTGCAAGCATAATGCCCAGTTGAACGCCGGCAGGGTACAGACCCCTACACTGGCTATGATCGTACATAGGGAGAAAGAAATAGAACAGTTTGTACCCAGGGATTACTGGACTATCCGAGCCAGCTTTGGAGAATATTTTGGTGACTGGCGGGCCAAAGGGGGGCAGAGTCGAATATTTGAACACAGCATAGCAGAAGCAATTCAGCAGCGTGTGCAGGGGCAAGTCGGGATAATCAGCGAAGTGAAAACAGAGTCCAGGGCTGAAAAGCCTCCATTGGCCTATGATTTAACAGAACTACAAAGAGATGCCAACCGGATCTTGAATTTCTCTGCCCAGAGAACCCTCTCTGTTCTGCAGCGCCTGTATGAAGAACATAAAATAGTAACTTACCCGCGTACCGATTCCCGTTATATCACCGCTGATATCGTACCTACCCTGCCGGTGCGTTTAAAGGCTATGGGGACAGGACCTTATGCTGAACTGGTCAAACCCCTTCTGGCTAGAAAACTGATACCGGGGAAGCGCTTTGTGGATAATAGTAAAGTAACTGATCACCACGCCATTATTCCCACTGAAGAAGCTTTGAACCTGAATAAATTAGGGGCTGAGGAGAAAAAACTCTATAATCTGATAGCCCGAAGATTTCTGGCGGTACTCTATCCGCCTTATCGCTATGAACAAACAACGATAATTACCGAAGTAAACGGGGAGAATTTTATTTCACGGGGTAAAGTGGAAATTGATAAAGGCTGGAGAACTGTGAGTTCTGTTGCCAAGGAAAAAGATGACAGGGAAAAGGAAGTATTGCCTGAACAGGTTCTTCGTCGCCGGCAAAAAAGCGAGAAGAAAAAGGTCCAGAGCTGTAAATTAAACCGCTCAAAAACGAAACCACCGGCGCGTTTTACAGAAGCGACTTTACTGACTGCGATGGAGAATCCCGGCAAGTTTATCGAAGATGAGGAATTGCGGGAATCAATGAAAGGCAGTGGTCTGGGTACTCCAGCTACCAGGGCAGAGATTATAGAAAAATTACTCAATACCTACTATATAGAAAGGAACGGCAAAAGCCTCCTGCCTACTTCAAAGGGGAAACAACTGGTGGAATTGGCTCCAAAGATTTTACGCTCTCCCGAGTTGACTGCAGAATGGGAAAGGCGCTTAAGCGATATTTCCCGGGGAAAAGGCAGAAAGGCCGATTTCATTGCCGGGATTAGGACCAATACAGTGGAAATGGTGAAAGCAATCAGAGAAGATGCTGCGGTTTTTAAGGCTGATAATATCAGCAAGACCAAATGCCCTGTTTGCGGGAAGCCAATGCTGCTGGTGAATGGGAAGAGGGGAAAAACCCTGGTTTGCTCTGACCCTGGCTGTGGACACCGTCAGCCGGAAAAACAAAATGACAACGATATTTTCCGCAAAGGGAAAAACAGCAGCCGGGCAAATCAGAGGCTCATCAAACAATATGCTGATCAGGACGACATTGGTCAAAACCTGGGCGAGATTATGAAAGCTGCCATGGAAAAGAAAAAGAAATAAGCTGTCCACCTTCGCCTTTTTTTGCTCGCTCTGACAGCTTATTTAACAAGCTTATATCTTCACCCAGCCCCGGTTTAGGCAGTAAACCAGAGGCAGACCGGCAAGAAAAGCTATGGCAGGATTTACAGCTACGCTAACAATGACTACTATGATAAAAGCATAGACCTGCTTCTTTTCCTTTAATTCCTTGACCCCCATCAAAAGGTCAATGCCGCTGTAAAAGAGGAGTGAGCCCAGTACAGCCCGGGGAATAACCCCTAATAAATCCACTCCTGAAGGACCCAGAATTATTCCAGTTAACAAGAGGAAAACACCCATTATTATTGTAGTTAATCCGCTCCTGCCCCCAAAACGGTGATGAGCTGCCAGCCCGCCACTGCCGTGGCACATGACATAACCGCCCAAAGGCACAGCAATAATATTGCCTATACCCAGAGTCAGGCAGAGGTTTTTGGGACTCACCCGTTCAGCTTTATCAGGGTAAAGATTATGAGCCAGGGCAGCCGTTACCAGTATCGAGTTAGTCAGGGTCAAGGGCAGCTGGGGGAGAAATGCATGGGTAAAACCGCGGTTAAAGTCAGCCCACTGGGGCAGGGTTAAAGAAGGAAGATTAAATCCAGGTGACAACTCGGGAAAGCTGAGGCCGGGGTGAATAATAAAGGCCAGAATGGTTCCGCCCACAACACCGACAATGGAAGCAGGAATTCTGTGGCTGGCAAAGAGAAAAAGCATAAGCAAGAGAACGATTAACCCCAGAAAGGGATCAGTTTTGATAAAATCTAAACCCAATAGAGCCAGGCTAACCCCCAGTCCTGCCTGAATACCGTAGGTAACACTTTCAGGTGTGAGCCTGGCCAGCTTGTCGACCAGTCCGGTTATTCCTAAAAACAGAAGGGCTACGGCCATCATTAGTCCTGCTGCTGCTACTTCGCCTGCTGTCAGGTGATGGATAAGTATGGCCGCACCGATGATTTTCATGGGTTGTACCGGTACAGGGATTCTATAAAAGCATCCGGTGAAAATATACATAAGACCAAACATCAAAAGAACCCCGGTTGCATCAAGCCCGGCAATAGTAATAGCCCCGATAACATAGGGCAGAAAAGTACCCAGATCACCTATGGAGCCTGAAATTTCCTTGCTGATACTGTAAGAAGACTTTTCCACCGAACCCTTCCTTCCATTATTATCACCTGAAAAACAGCAACTTCACTTTATTATGCTCTAATTAAGCTTCAGGAGCAAGTTTGAAATATCTATTTAAAGGTCTGAATAAACAAGTCAAGAAGGGCAGGATCGAAAGAGAACCCCGAAAATTCTCGCATTTTATCCAATGCTTGAGTATGCGAAAGTGTTTCACCGGCAGTATTATAATGGGTCAGCAGGTCATAAGCGTGGATAATACTTAATATCCTGCTTAGATAAGGTATATCTTCACCGGTGAGCCCTTGGGGGTAACCGCTTCCATCCCATTTCTCGTGGTGGGTCAGGATTTCTTCAGCAACTATGGAGAGTTCATTAAAAGACTGCACTATATGATAGCCGGTTTCCGGGTGTTTCCTGTAGCTTTCTTGCTCTTGCAGTGTAAAAGGGCCTTGCTTATTTAATAATTCTTCAGCCAGAACCACTTTGCCTATATCATGAAGACGGGCCAGTAAAAGCAGGCGCTCCAGGTCATTTTCTGAAAGCCATAGAGCCGGGGCGAATTTTCTGGCCATTTCCTGCAAGCGTTCGATGTGTTCCCTGGTTTCCCAGGTTTTATCATGCAGAATGATCTCCAGTGAGGAAATAATAGCATTGCGAGTGCTTTTGCTTTCCAGGAGCTTATTACCATACATAAGGTCCTCGGCTTCTCTCAAAACTTCAAAAATATCTGTTTCTTTAGCTGTCTTGGTAGCTGTACCCAGGGCAATGCTGGGAGGGATAGGGCTTTCATCGGCTGCCTGACAGGCCATTTTTATCCGGGCACAGATTTCGCTGGCGGTTTTATGATTGGTCTGAGGTAAGAGGATAACAAATTCATCACCACCAAAGCGGGCAATTATGTCTTCCTCGCGGCATACAGATTTAAGAATTCCGGCAATTCTCTTAAGCATCTTGTCTCCTTCAAAGTGCCCGAAAGCATCATTGAGCAGCTTCAAACCGTTGAGATCCCCGATGATAATACTCAGAGGCAACTGCCGGGATTGATCCAGGCGTTGAAATTCATGGTCAAAAAAGGCCCGGTTATACAGGCCGGTAAGGCTGTCATGAAAACTAAGGTACTGAATCTTTTCCTGGGCTTTTTTCTGTTTACTGATATCTTCCAGGCTTACCAGTACTTCAATAAGGTGACCTTTGTAATCCAATACAGGATCTGCGTTAACATTGAACCAGGTTTCCTCATCCCCTGAGCTGGAAAGCTTTACTTCTCTATGAAAATCTTTACCTAGATTCAGCATTTCGCGCAAATAATCCTGCGGCAGGATTTGCAGAGGGCTATCAGGGGTCACCAGATTCAGCTTTTCGGGACTGACCTTCAAAGATAAGCCCAGTAATACCCGGCATCGTTTATTGAGTTGGATAATATTTCCTTGTGCATCACATTTCAAGAGACCGACAGGACTGTCTTCAAATAGCCTGCGATAGCGTTCCTGGCTTTCCCGCAGTTTATCTTCGGCTTTCTTGTAATCAGTAATGTCACGGGCAGTCGATAGTATACCAGATACCTGGTTCTCATCTTTTAAAATTTTGGACTGCCAGCGCAGAAGGCGCTCCTGCCCGTCTTTTCTGATATGCAGGGTTTCTAGTAGCAAAAGCTGCTGATTACCCTGCAGCAGTGATTCCACGGTTTTGTTGGCAGCCCGGGCATCACTGGCAAAAGCAAAATATTCGCTATAATGATGTCCATAATAATCGTCACCAAAAAACTCTTTGCCCTGTTTATTGACCCAGGTATAATTGCCGTTAATATCCATGTGTGTAATAATTTCCGGAACAGCTTCAACCAGTGAGCGGTAGAGGTTTTCACTTTGCCTGAGAGCAGCCTCCATAGCCTTTTTTTGACTTACTTCCTGAAAAGTACCGATAGCCCTGATTATTTTGCCGTCGGGATCGCAGGAAGCTACCTTACCTTTACCCAGAATCCAGACCCATTCACCCGATTTTTTTCTCAGCCGGTGTTCAACTTCAAAACAGGGAGTGAGCCCTTTTAAATACGTCTTCCATTTATCGAGTACTTCATGGGCATCATCGGGATGAATCCGCTCTAACCAGCTATTTATATGTCCTCCAATTTCTCCGGGTTTATGTTCCAGAATTTCACTGAATTTATTACTGAATATTACTTTGCCTGTGGGAATATCCAGGTCCCAGAGAGCTTCCTCAGATGCCCACAGGGCTAACTCGAGACGTTCTTCGCTATTGCTGAGTCGATGATTGCTTTCTTTGAGTTTGTCCTGGTATTCCTGCAGCTGAGTATTCAAGGCAGTGATTTCTTCATAACTGCTCTGTAGGTCCTCATATTGTTGACGGAGTCTGCTATTGCTTCCCAGGAGTTTGTCCTGGTATTCCTGCAACTGTGTATTCAGGGCGGTGATTTCTTCATAACTGCTTTGCAGATCCTCATATTGTTCACGGATTTGTTTTTCTGCTTTTCTGCGTTCACTTATATCTCTCACTACGGCGACCACTTGCCCTTTGTTTATTGCTGCCAGAGAGACTTCCTTATAGAAACGGGAACCATCTTTCCTGGGGGCCACTGCCTGTATTTGTTGTCTGCCTACTCTTATTACATCTGGAATAATATCTTCAAAAATCAGGTCCTGGTTGGCTTCTTTTACCCAGAAATCACTCCAGTTTCTACCCAGTAGTTGAATCGGGTCATCGTATTCGTAAATTTCTGCCAGGGCCTGATTGACGTAAATATATTCTCCATGTTCGTTCATAATGGCAATTCCGTCCAGTGATGATTTTAAAGCCAAGGACTGCAGATGGAGTTCAGCTTGAATAGTTCTTCTTTGCATGGCTTTCTTATACATTATATAAATAATAAGTATAACGCTGGCTGCAAAAGCAAGATCCTCGAGTAAGGTGAAAAAATTGGCAACTGTGGGTTCCAGGAGAAACAAGTCCTCCAGGAGATCTATCTGCAGGCCTGTAACAAAAAGCGCCCAGGGAAGCAGAAGTTCTGTGAGAGCAAATTTTCTGATGAAGAACAATGCCATAGAAACAGTTGTCAGGGCTATGGTCTCTGTTACAATCTTCTCTGGATAGAGGGGTTTGAAATCAAAAAGCAGCAGCCACAAAAAAGGAAAGGCAATTAATACTAATATGATGCCAGACATTTTTTTGCTCATAATTAACTCCTTAGTTGAGGGAAATAATATCATCAACTATCTATACTATTAAATCCGTGAAAAAGGTGTAGAAATATCTTCCGTTATCAACAGTATAAAGTATAAGTCTTTTTTACCACCCAATTATTGTACTGGATATTCTCGTGAGTGTAAATAATTGTCTGTCGAAAATATGGCATAATTTCAAAATATTTGTCAAAATAAGCAGAATGCTGACATGAAACAAGAAAAATATTCTGTTTATTTTGCAGGAAATACTGATTCCATTATAGAAGTAACCCCAAAAGGAACTATTCTCAAAACAAGTTGATAGTTGTTATCTTCGAGCTCTCCAGTCTAAAGGCCTGAGATCCAGGATTGGATAGCCGATGGGTTAGATGAGAAATCATCTGGCCTCCCGTGTTTGGAAAGAAGATGATATGTGAGGGTGTCCCGAATCATTGGGCTTTAGACATCTTATTCTGCACGGTATAACCGTGTTTTTTTATTTAAAGGGTATATTATCAAGCTGCCTGGCAATGAAGCAGAGGATGGAGCCTGAAAAGGAATTTATAATATCACAGATAAAGGAGGTGCGGTTTTTTACTTTTTAGTCGATAAAATAAAGATCTAAGGAGGTAAATATTAAAGATGTTAAAAAGAAACAAGTGGATTGTATGTTTACTTATTCTGGCTTTCAGCGTTTGTCTGGTTGCCGGATGCGGTACAAGCACTGAAAGCGAGACTCCTGCTCCAGCAGACCAAGTATCAGAGCTTGAAGGCACGATAGTATTATATCATGCAGGAAGCCTGGCTATTCCTTTTGAAGCCCTGGAAAAAGAATTTGAAACCCTGAATCCTAAAGTTGATGTCCAAAGAAAATCTGGCGGAAGTACGGCCCTTAGCCGTGAAATTGTAGATCTGGGACAAGAAGTAGACATCTTTGCTTCAGCAGACTACGAGATTATTGATTCCATGATCCCTGATTATACTGGATGGAATGCTCTGTTTTCCAATAACTCCATGGTTATCATGTACACTGATGATAGTAAATATGCTGATGAAATAAACAAAGACAACTGGTATGAAGTTCTTTTGAGAGAAGATGTTGACTACGGTCACAGCAATCCCAATGATGATCCCTGCGGATACCGCAGTGTTCTGTGCTGGCAATTGGCTGAAATAAGATATGAAGAACCTGGTTTATACCAGAAATTGAGTGATGCTTGCCCAGAGGAAAATATCCGTCCCAAATCTGTTGAGCTGATCTCTTTACTGGAAACTGGCGCTCTGGACTATGCTTTTGAATATGAGACCGTAGCCCGTCAGCATGCTCAAGCTAACCCAATATTTAAGTGGGTTGAATTGCCGGGAAAAATTAATCTCAGCGAGCTTAAACATGAGGAATTCTACAAACAGGCAAGCCTGGAAACCGCAGGTTCTGAACCCGGAGAAACCGTTACCCGGGTAGGTGCCCCCATAGCATATGGGATAACCATGCCCAGTGCTGGCAAAAACACTGAACTTGCTCTGGAATTTATGGAGTTTTTCTTTGACCGTGAACAAGGTCTGAAGATTCTGGAAGCCAATGGTCAGCCCATACCAGACCAGATTCCGGTAAATGGCGAGGGCATGCCCGAGGATTTAAAAGCACTTTTACAATAAGCTTAAAATTTTGTAAGTAAAGAGGTTGGGCTTAAGCCCAACCTCTCAGCTTGTCAAAATAGGCTTTCAAAACGAGTTAAAAGCTGAAATCGAGCAATTGCCAGAGGTCGCTGGAGGCGTAAACAGGGTGCGTACGCTTATTGGACGTTTTTAAAATAGTGAGACAAGGCGACGTCCACGGATGGACTAGTGCAGCGGTGCCAGGGATGGCGACTTGCGTTCTTAAGTGTATGGACTTTTGCCTGGCCTCTGTATCTTATACGAAAATATTGAGGGAGGATAGAATGTCTAAACAGAGATTTGAAATACTATTTGTTATTTCTTTTTTAACAGGCACGATAATACTGTTTTTTTTCGTCTATCCTATGATTAATCCTCTTTTCTGGACTAAACCGTCTATTGTCCTGGAAGCCCTTAAAGATAAGGATGTTTTGCAATCTATATATATAAGCATGGGGGCGGCTACTGCAGCAACAATAGTTTCTTTTATTCTCGGAGTACCTTTTGCCTATTTGCTTGCCAGGAAAGAATTCCGGGGCAAAAGTTTTGTGGAGAGTATAGTGGATATCCCTGTCGTAATTCCTCACCCGGTAGCGGGTATTTGTCTGCTGACTGTCCTCAGTCCCCGTTCATGGATAGGGCAGTTCCTGGAAAGTATGGGACTGCAAGTTTTGGGTACCTTTTCTGCAATTGTTATTGCCATGACTTTTGTCAGCATGCCTTTTTTGATTAACTCAGCCAAAGAAGCCTTTAAATGGGTTTCACCCCGAATGGAGAATGTTTCCCGTACTTTGGGGGCTACTCACAGCCAGACTTTTTTCTTGATTACTATTTCCCTGGCCTGGAGAGATATCCTGAGTGGAATGATAATGACCTGGGCACGGGCTATCAGCGAGTTTGGAGCAGTAATAATCCTGGCTTATCATCCGATGATTGCTCCTACCCTTATATATGAAAGGTTTACTGCTTATGGAATGATGTACGCCGTACCGGTAAGCATAATCCTGATCATTATTTGCCTGATGGTCTTCATTATTTTAAGGCTCCTGGCCACCAACCACAGCAAGGGGGAAATCATATGATTGAGTTAAGGCAGCTCTCCCTGCAACTGGGAAATTTCAGTTTAAAGGATATAAACCTCGCAATAGATTCAGGAGAATTTTTTGTTCTTCTGGGACCAACCGGAACGGGGAAAACTGTATTGCTTGAATCAATTGCCGGGCTTAAACCTTTAACAAAAGGGAATATTATTATTAATGGAAAGGATCTTAGTGAAAAGAGACCCGAAGAACGCAATATATCAATATGCTATCAGGATTTGGCACTTTTCCCTCATATGCAGGTCAAGGATAACATCAAATATGGGTTAAGGTTTAAAAAGGACGGCAAAAGTAGCCGGTTTCATAAGAATTATGAAACACTGGTAGAACTATTGGAAATAGAACATATTCTGGAACGTTACCCGGTCTACCTCAGCGGTGGCGAAAAACAACGTGTGGCACTGGCCAGGGCTTTAATTGTCGAACCGGATATTCTTTTGCTGGATGAACCACTGTCAGCACTGGATGCAGGGATAAAAGAGACTATAGAAGCTGAACTGAAAAAGCTGCATCAAAAACTGAAAACTACTACTATTATGGTAACTCATGATTTTCGGGAAGCTTACTATCTGGCCAGCAGCTTGGGAATTATCAAAGACGGGGCTATAATGCAGACTGGCTCCAAGGAGGAAATTTTTAACCAACCGGTCTCCCTTTTTGTTGCTCAATTTGTTGGAATGAAAAATCTTATTCAATTGTCTACTTTAAGATGCCATGAATTTTCGGAACTATTAGGAGACAAAACAATGAGTGATAGGACTGAAAAATTTGCTTATCTTGGAGTGAGACCAGAAAATATTACCATTGCCAACGAAAAAGTGGAGAAAGACTATTCATTTAAAGGTGTTATTAAGGACATAAGGAACAATGGAATATTCATGCAAATAGATATCGTAGTCAAGGAGATGACTTTCCTATCCTATCTGACTACCAATCATTTTCTGGAGCTCAATCTATATGAAGGAAAAGAAGTGTTTTTGGGGTTTGATTCGAGTAACAGCTGCATTATTACTGCTGAGCAAAATAATAGCAGCTTGTAGAAAGTATATGCCTTATTCAAGAAACAATCATCACATTATTTAAGGGAACATAATCATTTTTGTGTTTTTTTAGATTAGGAATAAAATTATTCGTCTTTTGTTAAGAATAAGTTAAAATATTATGTTGACATTTGTCGGGGAGGATGGTAATATAATTTTTGCGCGCAGCGAGAGTGCAGCGCAGGAGTCTCTGGTAATAAGAGACTTAAGTTCTTGATAAAACAGAACAGCGAGACTAGAAGTGCGAAAAAAGTTAGATTTCTTTTAGGAGGAAACTAACGGCTCAAGAGATAACAAAGCCAGACTAAGCAGGCTAGGATAAAATTTATTTGGAG
>Ga0334889_1003208_pt1 | contig 16630 bp, 16 predicted proteins | sample GraSluR1_MG_2_FD_207222 | JGI IMG/M metagenome (GOLD analysis project Ga0334889, IMG submission 207222) | Sludge microbial communities from methane-producing bioreactor in Wageningen University, Netherlands - Granular Sludge_8_08-R1 | ecosystem: Engineered > Bioreactor > Anaerobic > Unclassified... | reverse complement strand
CTTGTGGCGAAAAAACTTGGCCACCCGGGGCGGCGCGAAAGGAAGAATTGCATATTTTTAATCCAAGACAAAAATGCCGCCCCGCGCGGCCAAACCACAAGGCCTGCATATACGCTGGGCGTTAAATGAAACTGTATAAGTGGGACGAAAACTTCTGTCTCGGCAGCATTGCGCCAGCTTTGTCGGATCGGCTGCACCAAGCAGCCAGCGTAGAAAGGGTTTCTCCAATAGGCGTGATGCGCCAGGGTGGTAGCATAGGTTCTCTTGTGTATAAGGTCTAAAAGTGTTTGTCATCCAAAGAGATTGATTACCAGTTGGAAAGAAATAGGTGCAGCTTCATTTAACATTGCGCATATGCAAGCCTTGTGGCGAAATAACTTGGCCACCCGGGGCGGCACGAAAGGAAGAAATGCATATTTTTAGACCAAGACAAAATACCGCCCCGCGCGGCCAAACCACAAGGCCTGCATATGCGCTGGGCGTTGTGCGTCACCCTAAAAACCCACCGCACATTTAGCACATTTGGTTTTTCCGACACTCAAAGCCAACGCTAAAAAACCAAAAGAGCTAAATCACCCACCGCTGACAAAGAAGAATTGTTAAAAACTATAATTAAGTATTTGCTTAAATAAGAAAACTATTTGTATTTTTGCTGCGTTATTAAATCCTAAACAAGGAAATTATGGAAAACAATCAATCGTGTATCCGTGTGTTTGCCGACAAGGTTCAAATAGACAATTGTAGAGAAATACTTCAAACCAACGACAAGGCATTCAGTCAACTGAGTGGACTTTTAGCATTGGCAGGAAACGAAGTAAGGTTAAAAATCTTATTTCTCTTAGAAGAAGAAAACGAACTTTGTCCTTGCGACCTTTCAGACATTCTCGGAATGAGCATCCCTGCCGTTTCGCAACACCTCAGAAAACTAAAAGACGGAAACGTCATTGAAGGTAGAAGAGAAGGACAAACCATTTTCTACTCTTTGAAACAGGAGCAACTTACTTTACTTCGTCCATTTTTTAAACACATCATAAACAATTCAAAAAAGGAAACAGTATGAACAAGAAAAACAACAGACTTGTCGGAGCGGGTGTGCTTTCGGCAGTAGCAGCATCACTTTGCTGCATTACACCTGTATTGGCTCTTATTTCAGGAGCTTCAGGAGTGGCATCTACCTTTTCATGGATGGAACCAGCAAGACCTTATCTAATCGGTATCACCGTTTTGGTATTGGGCTTTGCTTGGTATCAGAAACTCAAACCACGAACAGCCGAAGAAATCCAATGTGATTGCGAAGAAGACGAAAAAAAACCCTTTATGCAGACCAAAACATTCTTGGGAATTGTAACCGTGTTTGCAGCCTTGATGCTCGCTTTTCCAAACTATGCACACATTTTCTATCCTTCAAACGACAACAAGGAAGTTGTAATCGTCAATGCTTCTGACATCCAAACGGTAACTTTTGATGTAAAAGGAATGACTTGCAATGGTTGTGCTTCACACGTAGAAAATGATGTGAACAAATTGCCAGGCATTGTTAAGGTAGATGCGATTTATGAAGAAGCGATTGCCAAAGTAGAATTTGACCAAACCAAAGTGAGTATCGCTCAAATTGAAGAAGCCATCAACGGTACAGGTTACAAAGTGGTTGGCAAGAAATAGTATTTTTTTGCCTTTTGTATTTAAGAACTTAATTAAATAATTACACAATGAAAAAGAATTTAATTCTATTGAGTGCTTTGTTCCTAATTGGAATTGCTCAGCTCAATGCACAATGTTGCAAACCGACTGACAATAAAGTACAAACAGCAAATACAACACAGCAAGAAGGTAAGACCCTGCAACTGAAAATCACGGGAATGACTTGTGCAGGTTGTTCCAACCATATTTCAAATGCCCTCAAAGAAGTGGACGGCATTATTGAACACAAAGTGGAATATCCGGGCGATTTGGCAACCATCCAATACGACCCAAAGAAAACAAATCCTGACGCTATCATCAAGGTTATTGAGCAGACAGGCTATAAAGCCGAAATCATTAAGGAAAATCAAAAAGAGAAATCATTATGAACAAAGAAATAATAAAACTTGACATCATAGGAATGACCTGCGACCATTGTGCAACAGGCATTGAAAAATTACTTTCCAAAAATGAAGGTGTAAAAGAAGCTAATGTGAGCTATCCAAAAGCTACTTGCGAATGTTCTTTTGACCCTACCAAAACCAGCAAAGAAGAAATCATTAATACCATCAACGGCACAAAAAACTATCGTGTAAAAAGTGAAATCCCTGATAATGGAAACAGCGGAATTAATCAATTTGATTTAATCATTATCGGTGGCGGTTCGGCTGCATTTTCGGCAGCAATCAAAGCCGAAAGTTTAGGATTATCGACCTTAATGGTAAACGGTGGTTTGGACTTTGGCGGTACTTGTGTCAACGTGGGTTGTGTGCCTTCTAAAAATCTTATTCGTGCAGGCGAGTCGGCTTATCACGCTACACATTCCAACTTTGAAGGCATCAAGCCAAAAGGAGTTGATATTGATTTCGCTCAAATCATCAAAGACAAGAAAAAATTAGTAGCCACACTTCAAGAGAAAAAATATATGGATGTGGTAAGCGATTTTGAAAACCTGACTATGCTAAAAGGTTGGGCAAAATTCAAAGACAACAAAACCATTTTGGTTGATGGCAAGGAATACAAAGCCTTCAAATTTTTAATTGCTGCGGGAGCTACGACCAACATTCCGACTATTGAAGGATTGGACAAAATTGACTACTTGACCAACGTTTCCCTTTTCGACTTGGAAGAAAAACCCGAAAGCTTGACCATTATGGGAGCAGGTTACATAGGTTTGGAAATTGCAATGGCGTACAATCGTTTAGGCGTTAAAGTCCGAATCATTGAATTTACCGACCGTGTTCTACGGACACAAACCCCAGACATCAGTGAAGCATTGGAAACCCAAATGCGAAAAGAAGGCATTGAAATCTTACCTAATTTCAGAGCCGTGAAATTCGAGAAACAAGCGAATGAAACCATCATTCACTGTAAATGTCCTGACGGTTCATTTACGCAAATTATAGAAAAAGGTAAGGTAGTAATTGCCACAGGCACAAAAGCCAATACAAGCCAATTAGGGTTAGATAACATTGGTTTGGAACTCACCAAAAGCGGACATATCGCTGTGAATGAAAAAATGGAAACCAATCTACCTAACATTTACGCAGCAGGTGACGTAACCAACACCCCTGCATTTGTTTATACAGCCGCTTTTGAAGGTAAAATTGCCGTTGAAAATGCGTTCTCAGGAACAGATAATAAAGCCGATTATTCTTCTTTACCTTGGGTGGTGTTTACTGACCCACAAATTGCAGGGGCAGGTTTAGATGAAGCACAGGCAGAATCAAAAGGCATTCCGTTTGAAGTGTCAAAATTGGAATTGAAAGACGTACCGAGAGCCATAGCAGCCAACGACACAAGGGGTTTCATCAAACTCATTCGTAACTCGGAAACTGACAAACTTATAGGTGCAAGAGTAGTCGCACCCGAAGGTGGAGAACTCATACAACAATTAAGTATGGCAATCAAATACGGAATAATGGTGAAAGACTTAGCAGACAGTTTCTACCCTTATTTGACTTTGGGAGAAGGTATAAAATTAGCAGCAATAACTTTCGGAAAAGACGTATCAAAATTAAGTTGCTGTGCCAGTTAATCCGCCCCAAAGGCACACACTCTTGCAAGTCGCACCAGCCAACGCTTGACCAAAACTTGCAAGAGAGAGTGCCTTCCCTACCCCAAAAAATCCTACCTTTGAAAATTGACTAAACCGACTGAAAATAAAGGGCGAACGCACAACATTGTGTATAAGCAATAGCGGGTGAAGTGGTAAAATCAAGGTCTGTGCTTTTAATAAGCTTTGTGCTAAACTGAAAGGTTTGTACTTTCAAATCCGCTACTGCTCATACACGAAACCGTTGGCAACAAGTGTAAAAAGACAGACGACCAGACAGATACGATATTGATAAAATTAGATTAAGAAAGGATTTAGCTCTTTGATAGGTCAGTGCAAATTGCATGAATTTATTTTGTTTTTTTCTTCCCACCCGCGAAAAAGAAGAAGGAAACTCCACCCACATTGCACACATTGACAAAGCCCCACGAGCCAACGCTCAGACCAAAGCTTGCCAAAGAGTGCAATCTTCCCACCCACCCGTAACTACTATGGTACGATTTCACATTTCTTGTTATTTATTAAAAAAGGTTAAAAACTTGATTTACAAAAAAAAACACCTATCTTTGTACCGTAAAACAATTTTAGTACAATTATTATATGAGCATTGACAGTACCAAAGAATCAATTTTGGGCGTTGCTAATAAGTTATTCAGTCGCTTTGGGTTTCACAAAACCACAATGGACGAAATCGCAAAAATTGCCAGGAAAGCCAAAGGTTCCTTATATTATCATTTTGCAAGCAAGGAGGATTTATTTAGAGAAGTTGTATCAATTGAAATGGCGAACCTGAAAAATCAGCTGTCTTTTATTGTTAACAATCCTGATTTGAATTCTTCTGAAAAGGTAAAAAAATATCTCGTTAAAAGAATGGAGATTCTCAATTCTGCTGCAAATTACCATGAAACCTTGAAGGCTGATTTTTTTGAACATTTTCATTTCATTGATGATTTACGAATCGAATTAGATGCATGGGAAAAAGAAAACCTGAAAAAGTTGATTCTTCAAGGTGTTGAGACTGGTGAATTTGCTATTATTGGAGATATTGATGTTTTGTTAGACATATTCATTATGGTTATAAAAGGGCTTGAGATACCCTTTTTTCTACAAAATAAATATACGAAATACTCTCCTCATTTTGATGGTTTAATTGGAATACTCACAAAAGGTTTATCTCTATAATTTTTTTACATAAAACTGACTATAAAACGATTTAAGTATAAAAATAAAAACAACAAAATATGAACAGATTTGCAGAAAGCATAGTAAAATTTAAATGGCTTATTATTTTAGCCGTTGCAGGATTAACAGTTTTCTTTAGTTATCAGGCAAATAACTTGCATATAAACGCTGATATAATAAGTTCTTTACCCGATGATGACCCTGCTGCCCGGTTGTACAAGGAGATAGGCACACAGTTTGGCGGAAACGATATGGGAATGATTGTTCTGGAAACTGATGATGTTTTTAAAGCAGAAGTCATTCAGCATGTAAAGCAAATTACTGACAGCCTTAAATATACCAATGGTGTTTCAACCGTTACAAGCTTAACCAATATTCTCGACATCAAAAGCTCTGAATGGGGTATTGAAATCGGCAAGCTGGTTGATGAGTATGATTTGCCCGTTGAACAATCGCAGTTAGACAGCCTGAAAAACTATGTTTTCTCCAAAGAAATGTACAAAGGAGCTGTTGTGTCGGAAGACGGAACGGCAACTGCAATTATGTTTACACTTCTCCCTGACGAAGATAAACAGGCTGTTGCAAAAGAAATTAAGGATAAAATTGAAACATTGGATTTGCCCGAAACAATTTACTTTGGCGGTCTGCCCATGATGATGAATGACATTAACGATTTGATTGTTTCGGATATTGTTTGGCTTATTCCCATCGTTTTTTTCGTTATAGCCATTATTTTATTGTTAAGTTTTAAATCTTTCAGATGGGTATTGTTGCCATTGCTCACAGCAGGTTTGGCCGTTATATGGACAATGGGTTTAATGGCAGTAACAGGGTATGAATTGACAATTATTTCAAATATAATCCCAGTTGTGCTGCTTGCTGTAGGAAGTGCTTATACAATTCATGTACTCAACAGTATTAACCACAATAAACTTGCAGACAGAAAACAGGCATTAGTTCAAGCACTTAGACATATTCTGGTTCCTGTAATACTGGCAGCAGTAACCACGGCCATCGGGTTTGTATCATTTGTTTTTGGGGCATACCTCACCATGATTAAAGACTTCGGGATATTTACAGCGCTGGGTACATTAATCGCCCTTGTGCTATCCATCTTTTTTGTTCCCGCACTTATTTCGGGGTTATCAATGTACAACAAAAAGACCGTCATCGAAAACGAAGAAAAGCAAACCATATTAACCCACAAAATTCTGCTGCCCTTAGTGAAATTTCTGTTTAAACATCCCAAATATACACTAATAGGTTGGGGAGTTCTGCTAATGTTATGCATTGGTGGCATATCTCTGATAAAAACCAGTGTAAACATGGCCGACTATTTTAAGAAAGATAATCCAACAAGGGTTGCAGAGGATGTTATGCAGAAAAAATTTGGCGGCTCATTACCGGTATTTGTTGTTTTTGAAGGTGATATGCAAAGCCCCGAGGTGCTGAAGATGATGATTAGTACCGAACATTTCATGAAGGAAGACCCGAATATTGAAATAACACAGTCGGTAGCAGACCTGATTGAACAAATGAACGATGCCATGGGTGAGGGTAAAAAAATACCCGACGACAAGGCAAAAATTGAACAATTATGGTTTCTGCTCGATGGGCAGGATGTTATGCCCCAACTCGTGAATGACAACCTTTCCAAAGGAATTATTCAATCTAAATTTGCATCGGTTGACAGTAAAGAACTTGAGGCGTTTACTGCAAAAATGAACCGGTTCATCGAGGAAAACCCAAACGAACATTGTAAAATTGAATTGACCGGGATGCCGTCGGTGTATGTTAAGCTCAACAGCAGTTTGATAAATAGCCAATATAACAGCTTGTTGATAGCTATCATCATGGTTGTATTAATTGTAGGCTTGATTTTACGCTCCGCTTCAAAAGGGATTTTTGCCGCCATACCCGTTGTTGCCACTATTATTGTTTTATTCGGGTTCATGGGTATAACCGGTATCCCCCTCGATATTGCTACCGTACTTGTGGCCAGCATTGCTTTGGGTATCGGCATCGATTATTCCATCCATGTAATTACCGGGTTCAATAAACATTTGATAAGCCACGGAGATGCTGAAAAAGCTATAGAAGAAACCATATTGCTTAGTGGGAAGGCGGTAATTATCAATGTCATATCGGTATCAGCAGGATTTTTAGTCCTTCTGTTTTCGCAAATCGTGCCATTGCAAAATTTCGGGTTACTTGTTGCCGTAAGCATGTTTGGTTCCGGGTTTGGGGCTTTAACGCTATTACCGGTTATTTTAATCCTTGTGAACAGAAAACGTAAAATAATAGCAAATAATCAATAATAATTAAAAAGTAAAAAGTATGAAATCAAGAATTCAAACAGCGGTAATGACCGCCATCATCGTAGCTGGAAGCGTTTTTTCAGCCAATGCACAGGATGCAAGCACCATTCTTAAAAAAATGGACAATGTGATGTACTCACCCAAAGACATGACAGGGAAAAATAAAATTATTCTGATAGATAAAAACGGGAAAGAGGAAATCCGTGAAGCCACCGTACAACAGAAAGGAAACGATAAGCGTATGTTTCGTTTTACATCACCTGCATCGCAGGCAGGTATTTCGGTTTTGTCTCTGCCAGCTGATGTAATGTATTTGTATTTGCCTGCATTTGGAAAGGAAAGAAGAATAGCAACAAGCGCTAAAAATCAAAATTTTGCAGGTACAGATTTTTCGTATGATGATATGGAATCTGTTTTGTTCTCGGTAAAGTACACCCCAAAATTAGTGAAAACTGAAGCGGATGTTTTTGTACTTGAACTCACTCCACTGAACCGTTCCGATTATTCTAAAGTAATTGTACACATCAACAAAACAAACTTCTATCCTGAATTGATGGAATATTATGATAAAGGAAATACCAAAATAAAAGAAGCGAAATACACTTTCAAAAAGATTGGTAATTACTGGAATGCATCAGAAATTGAAATGACCGACTTAAAGAAAAACCACAAAACAAAAATGCAAATGTCGGATGTAAAATATGACACAGGGTTGACCGATGATGATTTTACGGTAAGGAAGTTGAAACAATAAAGCAAACAAATGGAGAAATCAGTTGCATTGGTACTATCAAGCGGTGGCTCCAGGGGTCTTGCCCATGTCGGGGTTATCAACGAATTGGAAAAGCAAGGTTTTAAAATATCCACTGTTGCAGGCTCGTCAATTGGTGCTGTAATTGGCGGACTTTATGCTATGGGCAAACTACCGGAATATACAGTTTGGGCAAAAACATTAAACAGAAAAGCCGTTTTGGGGCTTATGGACTTTACCCTTACTAAAAATGGATTACTAAAGGGAGATAGAGTTTTTGATAAAATGAAATCTTTTATCCCCGATGTGAATATTGAAAAAATGAACATTCCGTTTGTTGCTGTTGCAACTGATATTTTGAATGAAAAGGAGGTCGCGTTTCGTTCTGGAAGTTTCTATGACGCTATTCGGGCATCGATAGCCATTCCAGCCATTATTACACCTGCAAAATATAAGGATACATTCCTGCTCGACGGTGGTGTTCTAAACCCTATTCCCATTGAGCAAGTAGTCCGAAAAAATGGTGATATGCTAATTGTAGTGAATCTGTATGGAGAAAGAAAACCAGATATTCCAAAAGAAACAAATACTAATATTGGATTGATGAATATCTTATCAACCTTAATTTCAACAGGCGACAAGAGCAGCAAAGGATATTACTCCCTTTTAAACAGTACTTCATCAGCAATGATACATAAGATTGCAAAAATGAGCATCGAAAAACATAAGCCCGATATTATTATTAACATACCATACGATGCGGCAAATACATTTGATTTCTATCGGGCAAAAGAATTAATAGAGTTAGGAGAAAGTGCTGCAAAAGAGGCAATCAGAAATTATTTGGAAAATCGATAAGGAAATGAATTCAACAAAAGAATATATCAATATTCACAAACTTATTAAAGCAAGCGATTCAAAATTTCTGAAACGGTTGCCCAACTTCGTGATTTACTTGATTAAACTAATTATCAGACAAAATGAGATAAATCGAATCCTTTCTGCTTATGCTGATTGCATGGGTGTTGAGTTTCTATCTAAAATAAAAGATGAGCTAAATATTAAGATTGAAATAGATGGAATGGAGAATTTGCCAGAAAACGGAAAATGCTTTTTTGTAGCAAATCATCCCTTTGGATTTGTTGACGGTTTAGTACTAACAAAAACGGTTGGTAGCAAGTATGGCGATTTTAGGGCAATAGGTAACGAAGTATTTATACTTATTCCACACTTAAAGTCAAATATTGCTGCTGTTAACGTTTTCGGCGCAAACTCAAGAAGTTACCTTTTGGAATTAGAAAAAGTTTTTGCCTCAGATATACCTATTACTCACTTCCCTGCTGGTCTGGTTTCCAGAATAAAAGAAAGAAATATTGAGGACAGTGTTTGGCAGAAGGCATTTATAAATAAATCCATAGAATATCAGCGCGACATCGTTCCATTTTTCTTTTATGGCCGTAATTCCAGTTTATTCTATCTTATCTATATCATAAGGAAAGCACTGTGTATAAAAGCAAATATAGAGTTGGTTTTATTACCACATGAAATTTTTAACAAAAAGAACAAAACCATAAAAGTAAAAATTGGTAAACCAATTTCTTACCAGGTTTTTGACAAGAATAAAACACATTATGAATGGGCTCAGTTCGTAAAAGAACAGGTTTATAACTTAAAATCATCGCGATGAAAAAGGTTTCAGCAATTATTTGTGCATATAACGAAGAGAAAACACTAAAAGATGTCATCCTATCAGTTTCAGAATCTTTAATTGTTAGTGAGATTATTGTAGTTAATGATGGTTCTTCGGATAATACTAAGAAAATAATTGAGGAACTGCAGAAAGAAATTGAAATAACAGCCATTCATCTGGAAGAAAATAAGGGGAAAGGGTATGCAATGGCGGTAGCTGTTGAGAATGCTGTTTTTGACATTATGGTTTTTGTTGATGCCGACCAAAGAACTATACCCTCCGGCTACATTACCCAATTGGTATCACCGTTATTAAACAATAAGTGCGATATGGTTTTGGGCTATTCCACCGTAAATATTTTAAGTCAGGATGTAAATCCATTAAAGATTTTAACAGGCGAAAGAGCTTTATATAAAGCAGATATTACCCTCATACTCGATAAAATGAAGGAATCACGATTTGGTGTAGAAACCCTACTATATTTTTATTATTTATCGATTGGTAAATCAATAAAATTTATCAGATTAAAAGGTATGACACATAAGGATAAGTACAAGAAAATGACTTCGTTTAATGCAACAACAAGCTATATCAACGAAGGGTGGGAAATTACTTATACGGCGATGAAAAATTATGATTTATTGCTAAAAGCTATTGAAAGGCATGTAAGAAAGGGGATTAAACTATGAGAAAAATAGCAGCAATAATATGTGTCTTTAACGAGGAAAAAACAATCAAAGAAGTAACAACTATTGTTTGCGATTATTTTTTTGATGAAATTATTGTTGTGAATGATGGTTCAACTGATAGAACAGCTGATATTTTAGCTGAACTTTCTGGTTTACCAAGACTTAAATGTATAACCTTACCTGATAACAAGGGGAAAGGTTATGCTATGGCAACTGGTGTTGAAAATTCAACAAGCGAGATTATCGTTTTTATTGATGCCGATTTGTCTAACCTGAAGGAAGAACATTTTGAACAATTAATCACACCCGTTTTCAGCAATGAGGCCGATATGGTTTTGGGGCAAGCAACCGAAACATTAATTAACTATAAAATAAACCCATTCAAATCTTTTACAGGGCAAAGAGCTCTTTTTAAAAAGGATATTTTACCAATACTAAAAGATGTAAAAACTTCAAAATTTGGAGTAGAAACACTTATTAACCTTTATTATCAGTCACATGAAAAAAGGGTAAAATATGTAATGTTGGTTAACTTAAAACATCCAACTAAATTCCAAAAAACCAGTCAAAATCAGGCAATATCGGAGTTTGTTAAGGAGGGTCATCAAATCGCTCTTACAGTTTTCAAAAATTTTAAATTGGTTTCAAAAATTGTAAATAATAATCTTAAAAAAATCAACTTATGAGAAAATCAAATCTATTTATAATACTATTGTTGCCTTTTTTTGCAATAAGTATTGTTAATGCACAAGACGAAAACAGCCTTAAAATTTCGGGCGAATTATTAACAGATGAACGCTTCTTGTTTAAATCGCCCAACGATTGGGCTTGGAATGAGAACCGTCTGACTTTGAAACTCGATAAAAAGACGGAACGCTCAAAATTTTATAGCGAAGTATGGCTCAGAAATATTGGCTTGCCTGGGATTACAAGTTCAAGCGATTTGTACAACAAAGGAATTGTTGACCCCTACAATTTGGAAATAAGGGAAGCCTACGTTCAACTATATGGTTTTCTTACCAAAAATTTAGATGTAACCATTGGTCGTCAGCGTATTGTATGGGGAACAGCCGATAAACTGAACCCTACTGATAATCTCAATCCATTGGATTTAGAAGACATTTTAGACTTTGGCCGTCGCCGGGGTTCAGATGCCATAAACCTTAATTACTATTTGAGTAACGACTTTTCATTGCAAGGCGTTTTTGTGCCGTTTTTCCAACCCGCAAATATGCCGGTGGGGGTATTTGCCACCGCATTAAACCCCACGATGGAATTACCACAAGGTATGGTGTTGAAAAGTTTTTCAGACACTGTCCTGATGCCGCGTTATAACTTGGGCGTAAGCTCTACGGCAGGTTTCAAATTTAAGGGCTTTGCAAAAGGGGTTGATTTTTCTGTAAGTTATGTTTGGGGTTATGATGGCTTGCCTTTTGTGACAAAAAACGCATTCATTCCTGTTGATTTGTCGGGCGGTATAAGCATTGCGTCAGAACTTTCGTTTGCCCGGACCCATATCATTGGAGCTGATATGGCAACAAGTATTGCCGGAATTGGATTTTGGGCTGAGGCAGCAACTTTTGTTCCCGAAAAAGATGTGATAATGACCAATGATTTATCGGCATTTTATCCAACTTCACCTGTCCCGGTAACTAAAGATTCATTGCTCTTAGACAAGACAAAACCATACCTGAAATTTGTTGTGGGTGGTGATTACAATTTTTCTGATGGTTCTTATCTTAATCTACAGTATATGCACGGATTTGTTCATGAACGTGGGGCTGAAAACCTAAATGACTATTTCTTTCTACGATACGAAAAGAAATTTTTCAATGAAAAGTTAAAAGTTGCACCTATTGGTGGAGGTTTCATTGTTACCAACTGGAATAATATAAAAGACAATTATGCCTTAGTTTATATGCCGGAAGTTTCTTATAAAGCCACAGATAATGCCGAAATAACCATATCAACTGTAATTTTTGACGGAAAAGGTGACAATCTGTTTGCTAACCTGAAAGACTACAACATGGTCATGTTTAAATTGAAATATAGTTTTTAGTGTCCTTTATTATCCCAACCCACAGTCGTAAGCACATTTGCAAACCCGCACGAGCCAACGCTCAAGCCAAAGGTTTGCAAAAGAGCTTCCGCCTCTCCAGCCCACGTAACCTCCTTTCAGGTCGGTTTTAGGATTGCCCACGCTCAAAAAAACAAAATAAATTTGTGCTTCGAGGATAGGTTGGTGCAATATGAGATTGACTTGAAAATAGAAGCTAAATTTATGATAAACAGATGAATATGAATGAACACCAGTTGCCAACACGCGGTATAGTTAATTGCCGGTTCAGTGGGTATTCGAGCACTCAGCCCGTTTCAAAATTGTTGTAACTTGACAGAAAAGTGCTTCGAAATCGGCAACTAACCATACCGCCAACCGTTGGCGTGCATTTGAAAAAAATGAACTTTCTACTATCCATATTAATCCTCACCTTGACTACTTCTTGTTCTACTTCGACAGACAGTAACGATGAATCCAAGACAGAAGTCTTGAAAACGACAAAGATTCAAGCGACTTCATCTGATCGACTTCGAACTTCGACCGACTCAAGCGAGATCCCTCCAGACGGAAAATATCGTTACGACATTGCATTTGCCGAATGGAACGGAAAATCAATGGGAGAAAAAGTGACCGTGGTGATTAAAGGAGATTCTGTCAAAGTAATTTACGAAGGTGACGGACAATTGACTTTGACTGAACCAGGAGAAATTCTTGACGAAGGAATTTTGAGAAAACACAAATCAGGACAATGGATCATCACAAAATCTAAGAACGACACGGAAATTGATGAAATCGGTGGTTGTACAGGCGGACCGTCAATCATCGACTTTGAAAACAAGAAATTTTGGATGTGTTGAAAAAGAAAAAAACGACACGCCAACAACAAATAAACGCAAGCCGGCTTTAATCCCGCTCCGGTTGGGGCTTTGCGGTTGACAGAGAAACATTCCGTTTCTTTACAATACCACGGACGAAGCCGCCCTGCGTTTATTCAAACCGTTAGCCAAAATTTTAAAGAAATGAGAATAGCGACTTTATTTATTCTTTTGATAATTGTATTTAATTCTTTTGCACAAGAAAATGATACAATTGCATTTCCTAAAGAAATACAACTACAAATTGAATACAGGGACTCAATTTATTCACCTCTAAATGAAACAAAATTCTGTTACATCTTTTGTGACAATGGGGATTCTTCAAAAATGGTTGTTGCTGATGGATATATTGTAAAGAGTGTTGATTTTAAAAAGAAATACAAAATTGACATTAATGAACTGCTTCCTTATAAACCAGAACAAGGAAAGAGAAATGTACTGTTTCTTCATTTTCAACCTGATTTTAATGAAGAAATGAAGGATTGTCCATCATCCAATCTAGCAGTCTTTTTAGAGTTAAATGATTTAAAAAAACAAAATGCCAAAAGGATTTCCAAAAACATTCAACTTGCATTGTACACTGGGGGACCATTCTATAGATTTACAACAAAAAAGGAAATAATGGGAACCCTTGAAATTGCTAATATTGAGAATGAAATTGCACATATAATTTTGTTTCTTGACTTTGACTTAGTTGATGAAAATATAACTGGGGTTAAGCTTGAAACTGACATAAGAATTATTGAACAACAGGATATAAAATAGAAAAACTTTGGCTAACAAATGGTATAGTGCATGCGGGTTTCAGAGGTTTTCGAGCGTTTGTGGCTCGTAAAAAAAGTCGGTGTAAACTGATAGGTTTTCGCTTTGTAATCCCGCACGACACCATACCATAAAACGTTGGGTGCAAGGCTAAGAAAAAAAACGACAGCATTTCATATCTTTGGAGGAAGATTTTAAAATAGACAGATTATGATTTTATTAAATATTTTTGAGACTACATTACCCTTGACTAATCCAGTACTTAAATTTCTGGTTATTCTGATTATTATATTATCTGCCCCGATTCTTTTAAATAAACTGAAAATACCGCATATTCTTGGACTTATTATAGCAGGAGCAGTTATTGGACCGAATGGATTTAATCTATTGTTGAGAGACAGCAGTATTATTTTATCAGGAACAGCAGGCTTGTTGTATATTATGTTTCTTGCAGGCTTGGAGATAGATTTGGCAGAATTCAAAAAGAATAGTGCTAAAAGTTTGCTGTTTGGACTGTACACCTTTTTAATTCCAATGACACTTGGCACATTGACAGGTATTTATATTTTAAATTTTTCAATTCTTACATCTGTCTTACTTGCCAGTATGTTTGCTTCACATACTTTAATAGTTTACCCTATTCTTAGTAAATTAGGAGTAACAAAAAATCGTGCCGTAAATATTGCCGTTGGTGGCACAATGATTACCGACACACTTGCTCTTTTAGTTCTTGCCGTAATTGTAGGCATGGCACACGGAGAAGTAAACTCTGCGTTTTGGACTAAACTTTCTATCTCGATTTTAGTTTTTGGTTTAATAGTTATGTTTCTTTTTCCAATCATTGGTCGTTGGTTTCTCAAAAGATACGAAGACAATGTTTCTCAATATATTTTCGTTCTTGTAATGGTTTTTATGGGTGCAGTGCTTGCTGAAGCAGCAGGTATAGAAGCGATTATTGGCGCATTTTTATCAGGGTTAGCACTTAACCGCTTAATACCTTCTACATCTTCGCTTATGAACAGGATTGAATTTGTAGGGAATGCGGTTTTTATACCATTTTTTCTTATTGGAGTTGGAATGCTTGTTGACTATCGGGCGTTTTTTAAAGACCTTGAAACTGTAAAAGTTGCAGCGGTAATGACAATAGTAGCAACTTCTGCAAAATTCATTGCGGCATGGCTTACTCAAAAATCTTTTAAGTTTTCAATTGACGAGCGCAGATTAATTTTTGGATTAAGTAATGCACAGGCAGCAGCTACCCTTGCTGCTGTATTAGTCGGTTATAATGTTATAATCGGTGAAAATGCCAATGGAGAACCAATACGTTTATTAAGCGAAAGCATCTTAAACGGAACAATTATAATGATTCTTATTACGTGTACTATTGCATCTTTTGTCGCTCAAAAAGGGGGCAAAAACATTTCGTTGCAAGAATCAACAACGGCAGAAAACGTTGAACACACAGAAAAAATATTAATTCCATTAAGCAATCCTGAAACAATTGACGAATTAATTAATCTAAGTTCTATAATTAAATCAAGAGGAAATAAAAAGGGATTATTTGCTCTTACTGTTATCAATAACGACTCTTCTGAATCTAATAATCAGGCAAAAAAAGTATTAGACAAGGCTGTTTTTACAGCTTCTGCCAATGACATACAATTAAACAAAGTATTAAGATATGATGTAAATACAACAAATGGAATTATTGGTGTTATTAAAGAACAAAATATTAGTGACTTAGTTTTAGGGCTTCATGTAAACAAGGGTATTTCAGAATCATTTCTTGGAAAATTAACGGAAGGCATTTTGACGAAATGCAATACAACTACATTTGTATATAAGCCAATACAGCCTATTTCTACAATAAAAAGACATGTTGTAATTGTACCGCAAAATGCCGAGAAAGAAATTGGGTTTCCATTTTGGTTGTCGAAGATTTGGAATATTCCCAAAAATACAGGTGCAAAAATAGTTTTCTATGCACACGAAACAACTCTTGAATACATTAAGAAAATTAATTTAAAACACCCAATTGAAGCGGATTTTAAAATTTTTGACGATTGGAATGACTTTTTGATTATTTCACGGGAAATTAGAATTGACGATAATATATTAATTATTTTAAGTAGGGTCAATAAACTGTCGTACCATGAGAATATGACCAACATCCCTACATATTTGAATAAATATTTTCAGGGAAATAGTTTTATTCTTGTTTATCCTATGCAGCAAGGAGTTGTTGATAATGAAGAGATAGACCTAAATAATCCATCTTTAATTGAGCCAATTGAAAAACTTGATGAAATAGGGAAAAATATACTAAAATTATTCAGACGAAAATAAGCCCAGCACCCAACATCGTATATAAAACATTTGGCAGTCAGTGCGTTATCGAACGTTTCAGCCCGTATCAAAAGTACTTGTAACTTGACAGGGAAGTGCTTCGAAATGCCAAACGTTTCATATACGTAACCGTTAGCAACAAGCGTAATAAATATTGACATGCAATACACACAAAAGAAAAATAAGAGCATCCACACCTACTACTTTGAGGAAACTGGTTTG
>Ga0334889_1003201_pt1 | contig 16664 bp, 16 predicted proteins | sample GraSluR1_MG_2_FD_207222 | JGI IMG/M metagenome (GOLD analysis project Ga0334889, IMG submission 207222) | Sludge microbial communities from methane-producing bioreactor in Wageningen University, Netherlands - Granular Sludge_8_08-R1 | ecosystem: Engineered > Bioreactor > Anaerobic > Unclassified... | reverse complement strand
TTGTCGATTTTGCGGCGGAGCATGCTGACGTACACGTCGATCACGTTGCTATCCGCGTCGAAGTACATGTCCCACACGTGCTCGCCGATGGCGGCCCGGCTGAGTATGCGACCGGGATTCCGCATGAAATACTCCAGCAGGGCGAATTCCTTCGGGGTCAGGCGAACGCGCTCGCCCCCCCGGAACACCTTGCGGGTGGTCAGGTTCATCTCGACGTCCTCGAACTTCAGGACGGCGGCCTCCTGGGCCTGTCCGCGTCGAAGCAGGGCCCGCACGCGGGCGACCAGTTCGTCGAACTCGAAGGGTTTGGTCAGGTAGTCATCCGCGCCGGCATCCAGGCCGGCCACCTTGTCGGCGGTCGTGGACAGCGCCGTGAGCATGAGGATGGGTGTGGTCACGCCTCGGCGGCGGAGATTTCGGCAGACCTCAATCCCGTCGGCGTCGGGGAGCATGACGTCGAGGATGATACCGTCGTAGGGTTCCCGGGCGCCCCGTTCCTCCCCGTCGCGGGCGTTGGACGAAACATCCACGCCGTACCCCTGTTCTCGCAGTCCCTGCCGGATGAACCGGGCCATTCTGGGGTTGTCTTCGATGACCAGGATCTGCATGACGCGTGTACGTCCGCCGCGGCGACCGGCCGGCCGGGTGCTCCGCGAGCCCATGCCCTCCGTTCCGCCCCGATCCGCCACGTGCGCAGGAGTCTACCGAGCCTGGGGGAGGCCAGGCAACCGGTTGCCTGTCACGCCGGGATCGGATCGTCAGGCGTACCAGGCCCGGCTGAGCCCGGTGAAGAACGCCCGGGCGCCGACGGCCAGGTTGCGCAAGGTGTAGCCACCCTCCTGCACGACCAGGGTCGGCAGGTTCAATTGCCCGATGCCCTCGCCTGTTCGGCGGATGCCGTTCGCGGAAAGGGCGAAGTTGCCCGTGGGGTCACCCCGCATGGTGTCGTAGCCGAGGGAGACGACCAGCCAGGCCGGCTTGAACGCGCGGATGTCCGACAGCGCGTGCTGAAGGGTCTCGAGGTAGCCCTCGTCGCCCAGTAGGTTGCCCAGGGTGTAGTTGCGGTTGGCGCCGCGGCCGTCGCCCGTGCCGCGCTCGTCGGCGTATCCGGCGAAGTAGGGGTAGTGGTCGCGCGGGTGCCCGTGCAGGGAGACGGTCAGCACGTCACCGCGGGAGTAGAAGATGTCCTGCTGGCCGTTGCCGTGATGATAGTCCACATCCAGGATCGCCACCGTGCCGGAGCGCGAAAGCTGCTCGGCTGCGATGGCGGCGTTGTTGAAGTAGCAGAAGCCGCCATAGACCCTTCGCTCCGCGTGGTGCCCGGGCGGGCGGCAGACGGCGTACACGATGTGCTCGCCCGCCTGGAGCAGCCGGGCGGCGGACACCACACAATCCACAGCGGCGCGGGCGGCCTTGTAGGCGTCGCGTCCCAGCGGCGTGAACGTGTCGATGCAGTAGTAGCCTGCGCGGATCGGCATCTCCCGCGGCTTCCGCTCCGGCCGGCGAATGGGGAACACTTGCGGGTAGATGGTTTCGGTCGGGCCCAGGTTCTCGGTGGCCCGACGGAGATATGACACGAAGTCCGCATCATGCACGGCGCGGATGGGACCTTCCCCGACGTGGGCGACCGGGCGTATCTCGTGGGGCAGGTTTTGGAGGGCTTTGAGGATCGCTCCCACCCGCGCGGGACGCTCGACGTAGCCGGCCGACCGGACGTGGTGGATCTCATGCTGGGCTGGAACCACGACTTTAATGGGCCGGATCTGTCCGTGCGAGGCCGCCACGGGGGCCTCTGCGGCTGCGTAGCGCGGGGTTCGGAGTCGGACGGGATCGTCGCGGAAAGACTGGACGATCATCCGCACGTCCGGCTCGTCGCCCCGCTTGCCGTAGCGGGCCTGCAGGATGCGGCGAGCCGCGTGCCGGGCGCGGTCGCGAGGCAGCGGCCGGCCGCGGCCGAGATCGTCGTACACGAGGAAGGGCGGATCGTAGTCCGGCCGGACGGGCGGATCGTCCCATCGCGTGCCCAGGATGGGGCAGGCGCCGAACCGTTCGTAGAATTTGAGCCGGGCGCGCCGTTCGGGGAGGACTTTCGGATCGACCACGTGGTCCGGCTCGTCCGGGGGCACCTCCATGAAGAGGCCGTCGGCGCCCTTGTGGAGCAGGTACTCGCGTACCGCTTCGTAGAGGGCTTGTCCGACGCCCCGCCCCCGGCGTTCCGGTCCGCTTCCGATGTAGTCCAGGAACCCGTAGCGAACGCGAGGGAAGTAGTAGACCAGGGCCAGCCCGATCATCCGCCCGCGTTCGTCCTCCGCGGTCAGGACGACGACGTCGTGATCCAGGGCGGCACGGTTCTTCACCAGCCAGGCCAGACGTTCGGCGTACTCCTGCTCCCGGGGGAAGACCTTGCGAAACAGGGCCTGCGCCTCGGTGAGGCGGCGGCGATCGGCGTCCGTCGCGGTGTCGAAAAGCCTCCCGAACCGAATCACGGTCTGGAACCTCCTGGCCACCCGAACCGATGGAAGGAAGGTCGAGTGACGTACGCTACCCGGACCGAGCCGCGTCGGCAATTCGTGCGCCCTCCGGCGGATTAAGAGATTTTCACGTCCATTTCATCGCCGGCTAAGTCCGGCGTGGAATAGTGTTGACCATGGAGAGACGTCGACCGGTGGTAGACGAGTCCGTTGCGGGCATCTGCCTGGTTCGGATCAGCCACGTGGAGATTCGGGTGCGCGATCTGGAGGAAAGCGCTCGGTTCTACACGGAGCTGCTCGGGCTGGAACAGGTCCCCGCGGAGCCGCCCAGCGACAAGGTCTGCCGGTGTCTGAGCGCCGGCCGGCCGGGGGAGCGGTTCGGGCTGGTCCTGGCCGAGGGGCTGCCTCCGGGCACGCCATTGGCCGGCGTGGACCATCTGTCACTGGAGGTCCCGACCCGGGGCGATGTGTGGATGGTGTACGAGCGGGCGCGGTCCCGCAACATCCCGGCCACGGAGCCGCGGTTTTTCGACGGCTTCTTCCAGACGTTCGTATTCGATCCGAACGGACACAAGGTGGAAATCGTGACGTCCCACGACACGTGATTCGCCGCCGATGCGTTGGCATCATCGCGGGGTCATGGGTATGGGCGGCGGGCGGAAGGAGCGGTCGCGCCCTGTGCGGCCGCCGGGCTGACCGCCGCGGAACAGGTTTCCGGAGGCTCGACGCTCCGCAGAGCGCCGCAATGCAAAGGACTTTTCTACAGTGGCTACGGCAAACGTGACTTGCGCGAAGCCCGGCTCAACAAACGGGCAGCCCGTTGCGCCCAGGACCCTGGGCCCGGTTCCTGATCTGGAGCGGCACCTGCCGTCCGACTGGTGGCGGACGCTGTTCAACTCGCTGTATCTCAAGACGGACGGCGACGTGGTGGAGAACGCGGACAACACCCGCCGCGAGGTCGACGCGGTCATCCAGGCGGCCCTGCTGGAGCCGAATGACCGCATTCTGGACCTGTGCTGCGGGCAAGGCCGGCATTCGCTGGAGTTTGCCCGCCGCGGGTTCCGCCACGTGACGGGGGTGGATCGCTCCCGCTACCTCATCCGCCTGGCCCGCAAGCGGGCTCGGGCCGAGGGGCTGGCCGTGTCGTTTCACGAGGGGGACGCCCGGCGGTGTCGCATCAAGGGCCCACCCTTCCACTGTGTGACCATTCTGGGCAACTCGTTCGGGTATTTTGAGCAGAAGTCCGACGACGAGGCCGTGTTGCGGAACGTGGCGCGGCTGCTCGCCTCGAACGGCATTCTGGTGCTGGACGTGGCCAACGGGGCGTGGCTGCGGGACCATTTTGAGCCGCGGTCGTGGGAGTGGATCGACCAGAACCACTTCGTCTGCCGCGAGCGATCGCTTTCCAAGGCGGGCGAACGGATCGTATCGCGCGAAGTGATCGTCCATGCGGAGCGCGGCGTCATTGCCGACCAGTTTTATGCGGAGCGCCTGTATACCGGCGACCAGCTTTCCGATTTGCTGGAGCGCGTCGGGTACCAGTTGGTCCGCGTCCACGGGGCCATGCATGCGGATTCGTCGCGCGGGCAGGACCTGGGCATGATGGCGCATCGCCTGGTCATCACGGGCCAGGCCCCGAAGCGGACGGTTGTCAAGCCTGCGCGGTCCGCCCCCCCGCACCCGAAGGTCACCGTGATTCTGGGCGACCCGTCGCTGCCGGACACGGTGAAGGTGGGCGGCAAGTTCAACGCGGAGGATTTCGAAACGATCGAGCGGCTCAAGCAGGGTCTGGTCGAACTGGAGGGGTACGAGTTCACGTACCTGGACAACCACCAGAATCTGCTCAAGGCGCTGGTCACCAACCCGCCGTCGTTCGTGTTCAACCTGTGCGACGAAGGCTATCGCAACGATCCGTTCATGGAGCTCCACGTTCCGGCCATCCTGGAGATGCTGAACGTGCCGTACACGGGCGCGGGGCCGACCTGCCTGGGCCTCTGCTACAACAAGAGCATGGTGCGGGGGATCGCGGAGTCGCTGGACATCCCGGTGCCGATGGAATCGTACCTGGGCACGGACGATACCACGGCGACGCTGCCCGCGACCTTCCCGGCCATCGTGAAGCCCAACTGCGGCGACAGCAGCATCGGCATCACGAAGGACGCGGTGGTCCGCGACACCGCGGAGCTGCTGAACTACATCGACTGGGTCCGTGCGACGTACGGTCGCATTCCCATTCTCGTGCAGGAGTTCCTCAGCGGGCCGGAGTACTCGATCGGCGTCATCGGAAACCCCGGATTGTCGTACAAGATTCTGCCGCCGCTGTTGGTGGACTACTCCGGGCTGGACGCGGGCCTGCCGCAGATTCTGGGCTACGAGTCCAAGTGGCACCCGGACTCACCGTACTGGACGCAGATCCGGTATGTCGAGGCGTTTCCGGACGAGGAGTTGCAGCGGCAGTTGTACGACTACTCGAACGCCCTGTTCGAGCGTTGCGGCTGTCGAGACTACGCCCGGTTTGACTTCCGGACGGACGCGAACGGCCGATTGAAGCTGCTGGAGGTGAATCCGAACCCGGGGTGGTGCTGGGACGGCAAGTTCAACCTGATGGCGGCGTTTGAGGGGCTGCGCTACGCGGATGTTCTGCGGTTGATTCTGGAGGCCGCTCAGGAGAGAATTTCGGCTCAGGCTGCCGTCCCCGCCATGGCGTGACGGCGGGGAGCCGAACGCCGGCCATCGGATGATCCGAGGATGACACCACAGAAGCGATGCCAGTTGGAGCGTCGTTGCCTGGAAATCGAGTGCGAGCTCCAGGAACTGGCGGCCGGACCGGGTTCCGCGGAAGACACCGGCAGCGCCAAGCGCGAAGTGGAACTGCTGCGCGAGCTCAGTCGCATCGAACGCGAGATGGCCCAGGACCAACCCGGGCGGCGCGGACGGTCTGACGACGAGGACTGATCCATGGGGTCCGAACGTCCCAAGGAGACCGGCCAGGGCAAGCCGGCCTCGCCCAGACCGTCGTCGGCCCGGCCGAAGCCGTCGGTCCGCTATTCGTTCATCAAAATTCTCACCGGCTCGGACCTGTCGCGGCGGCGGTTGGCCGTCATGCGGACCCGCGCCGCTCAGCCGGGTCCGACCGTCTGGCTGACGGCGTGCGGTCATGGCGACGAGGTCGGTGGGATCGTCGTCATCCAGGAGATTTTCAAGCGGCTGCGTCGGAGCCGACTGCTCCGCGGCGAAGTGAACGCCTTCCCGCTGATGAACCCGCTGGGGTTCGAGATGTCGTCGCGGCACGTGGCGTTCAGCGGCGAGGACCTGAACCGGGCGTTTCCGGGGAACCCCAACGGATCGCTCGCCCAGCGAATCGCCCACCGGATTTTTCAGGAGATCACGCAGACCCGGCCGGCGCTGGTGCTGGATCTGCACAACGACTGGCGAAGCAGCATTCCGTACGCCGTGCTGGATCCGCCTCCGGGCGCCGCGCACAAGGAGACGTTTGCCCAGGCCAAGGCCTTCGCGCGGATCACCGGCCTGCTGCTCATCGCGGAGTCGCCCAAGTCGCCGGACGCGCTGCTGTCCCCGCGAACCCTTTCCGGCAGTCTGCTGCATCATGACGTGCCCGCGTTGACCCTGGAACTGGGCGAGGCGTACGTGGTGAACGAGGTGAACGTGCGGCACGGCGTGCGGGCCATCTGGAACAACCTGGCGGCGCTGGGGATGGTCCCGCCGGACCCCGAACCGTTCGCCTATCCCCTCCCTCGTGAATGCCGCGGTCGTTTTCTGCCGTACTCCGACCAGATCATCAGCTCGACCAGCGGCATCATCCGCTTCATGGTGCGTCCGGGAGACGTGATCTCGGCGGGCTACCCCGTGGCCCGGACGTACAACGCCTTCGGCAAGCTGCTGGAGACCATCGCCGCCCCGGCCGCGGGCATCGTACTGGGCCATTCCGACACGTCCGTCGCGTTTCCGGGCGTCCCCCTTGTGGCGGCCGGGCTGATCTGACCCCAAGACGTTGCACAGATGAACCGGCCGTCCCGGGCGCGCTTCTGCGGCAGTTACAGGCCGATGCGTGTGTGGGAATTCGAGTCTTGACTCCGGGGTTTTTCATGGCATAATGGCCATATGGCCATGAAACTCAAATCGACGTCGCAATACGAGGCACGGGCCCGGATCGCCAAGGCCCTGGCCCACCCCAGTCGGATGCGGATGCTCGATGCCCTGGCGCAGCGAGACCTCTGCGTGTGCGAGCTGACCGAGCTGGTCGGGGCGGACCAGTCCACCGTGTCCAAGCACCTGGCCGTTCTGCGGGACGCCGGCGTGGTGGAGATGCGCCGCCAGGGGGTGCAGACCGTCTGCACGCTGAAGATCTGCTGCCTCAACAAGTTCTGGGAATGCGTCGAAGCGGTGCTGCGGCAGAACCTCCAGTCGCAACGGCAGGCGGTGGGCCGGTGAGTACGTCCACTCCCCCGGCGTCACGAATTCGCAGCGTCCTGACGCTTAACGCCTGGAACGGCCGCGCCAAGGCGGTAGCGACGCTTGGCGTCATGGTGGCCGTCTTCCTGCTGGCGCACTTTCTTCCCTTCGAGGCGATGCCCGCCACCGGCAAGCTCACGACGTCGGGCCGCGAGGCGCTTCTGATGCTGCAGGACTACGCCCGGCACCACGTGCTGCTGTGCCTGGTGCCGGCGCTGTTCATCGCGGGGGCGATCGCGTGCTTCGTCTCGCAGGCCGCGGTGATGAAGTACTTCGGGGCTCAGGCCCACAAGGCGGTCGCGTACTCCGTGGCCGCGGTGTCGGGGACGATCCTGGCGGCGTGCTCCTGCACGATTCTGCCGCTGTTCGCGGGCATCTACAAACGCGGCGCGGGGCTGGGGCCGGCGACGGCGTTTCTGTATTCCGGACCGGCCATCAACGTGCTGGCGATCATTCTGACCGCCCGGGTGTTGGGCTGGGAGCTTGGCGCGGCCCGGGCGATCGGCGCCGTCGTATTCAGCTTCGTCATCGGCCTGTCCATGCACCTGATCTACCGCAAGGAAGAGGCCGCCCGGCAGGTGGACGGCGGGTTCTTTGTGCCGGAGGATTCGGCGAGCCGCAAGCTGTGGCAGAACGTCCTCTATTTCGCCGCCACGATCGGCATCCTGGTGTTCGCGAACTGGGGTAAACTGGAAGAGACGGGCATCGCCGCCGGCATCTGGTCGGTGAAATGGTATGTAACGGGCACGTTCCTGATCGTCCTGGCCGCCATCCTCTGGCGGTGGTTCGCCCGCGCCGAACTGCGTGATTGGGTCGGCAGCACGTGGACGTTTGCCAAACAGATTCTGCCGTTGCTGTTCTTCGGGGTGCTGGTGGCGGGCGTGCTGCTGGGGCGCCCGGGGCACCCGGCCCTGATCCCGGAGGCGTGGATCGCCAAGGCGGTCGGCGGCAACAGCCTGGGGGCGAATTTGTTTGCCGCCTTCGCCGGGGCGCTGATGTACTTTGCGACGCTGACCGAGGTGCCGATTTTGCAGGGGTTGCTGGGTGCGGGCATGGGAAAGGGGCCGGCCCTGGCCCTGTTGCTGGCCGGCCCGGCGCTGTCGCTGCCGAACATGCTGGTGATCCGATCGGTGATGGGTACGCAGAAGACGGTTGTGTACGTCGCCCTGGTCGTCGTGCTGTCGACGGTGGCGGGTTTGACGTACGGTTCGTTTGCCGGGTAGAGGAGATGACCCACATGAAACTGGAAGTGCTTGGTACGGGCTGCGCGAAATGCAACGCCCTGGAGGCGGCGGTGAAGCAGGCCGCCGAAAAGCTTGGAGTCGAGTACGAACTCACTCACGTGAAGGAAATCGCCAAGTTTGCCTCGTACGGCGTCATGATGACGCCGGCACTGGTGGTCAACGGCGAGGTGAAGGCGGTGGGCAAGGTGCCGAGCGCGACCGAGTTGACCACCATTCTCACCACGGCCGCGAACCAGGAATAGTGGTGAAACTCCCTGGGATTTCCCCCGGCCAACCGTGTTGGGGACGTTTGAAGGCGAGGTGTGACGTGGTTAGCGGATGCTGTGGCGGCAACGGCGAGACCCTGATCTTCACCTGCGCGGGCGCGGCCCATTCCGGGCAGGTTGCCAACCGCGCGGGGATCAGCCTGATGCAGGAGGGCGCCGGCAGCCTGTTCTGCATCGCAGCGGTCGGGGCGGAAATCCCCGAGAAGCTGACCCGGGCCCGCAGCGCCCGCCGACGTGTGGTGATCGACGGATGTGAGGACCATTGCGCCCGCAAGATCATGGAGAAGGCCGGGCTGCCGGTGGACCTGCACGTGGACGTGACGGAACTCGGCATCGAGAAGAAGCCGGAGCAGCCGCATCTCGTGCTGCACACAAAACGCGTGGTGGAGCATGTCACGAAAGCGCTGTCTGAGTCCACGTGAACGGAGTACGGCACGCGTGAGGATTGAGGAGGCCATCCCGTGATTGCTCGGATTGCCACCGCCGTGTTGCTTGGCGCGGCACTGGCCGCGCCGAGCCGGCCGGCCGCGGCCGGCGAGCCGGTCCGGGCCAAGGCGGCCCCGGAACGGGTGCCGGGCACGGGCGGCAACGTCTGCCCGCCGTTCTTCCTGCGGGACGAGGCCGGGAACGTGATCAACCCGGTGTCGGGCGAGAACGTCGACCGGCCGTACTCGCCGAAGCAGACGTGCGGCGCCTGCCACGACTACGACAAGATCACGCAGGGCTACCATTTCCAGCAGGGTGCGGACGAGAAGGCCCCGGGGCCCCCCCTCGGGGAACGTTGCCAGTGGGTCAGTTCACCGGGCAACTACGGCGGGGCCTGGTGCTCGCCGGCGCCGTTGTATTCCTACCTATCGCCGAAGCACAACGATGATCCGCGCGAAATGGACATGACGTCGTTCGATTTCATCACGCGCGGCTGCGGCAACTGCCACCCCGGCGGCGGGCCGATGGAGTACGATCGGGAGGGCAAGCGATACGACGTGTGGATGGCCGACCCGGCGTCCGGCTTCACGCCGGGCGGCGAGAACAATCTGGACGGCGATTACTACAAGGCTCGGTGGAGCGAGTCGGGCGTGCTGGAGGCGGACTGCCTGCTGTGCCATCTGCCCGCGTACGACTTCGGCGAGCGGAACAAGCAGCTCGGTCAGCTCAACTTCCGCTGGGCGGCGACGGCGGCAGCCGGGTTGGCGCAGGTGACGGGTGCCGTGGCAAGGAACGAGGCCGTCACCGTCACCTACGATGCGTCGAAGTTTGACGCGGACGGGAAGCTCTCGCCGCACATCGTGGTGTCGCCGCGCAACGAGACGTGCCTGCAGTGCCACGCCCAGCCCGGCTGGAAGAAGCGCGGGGCGAACTTCCGGGCGCGCACGGACGTGCATCTGCGGGCGGGCATGCGATGCGTGGACTGTCATCCGGCGGGCTCGCGGGCGGATGATCCGCGTATCAACGGCCGCGAGGTCCATCAGATCGCCAAGGGCGACGATCCGGGCGGACAAGTGCGCAATGACCTCGACAACACGGTCCGCGATTGTGACAGTTGCCACACGACCGGCGAGTTCGGCGCCCCCATTGCAGTACATGCGGGGCTGCCGCCGCTGCACCTGGAACGGATCGCCTGCCAGGCTTGCCACATCCCGGAGCGGCTGGTCATGCCGATTGAGGTGCAGGCCGGCGACGTCTTCAACCCCGATGCGAAGATCCCCAAAGGCGGAAAGCAGCTCTGGACGTTCTACGGCGTCGGCGGAACGTACCGGAATCACTACGGGTTTTTGGAGATGATGGGCTATGACGACAAGCCGACGGAGAGTTTCCGCCCCGCGCTGGCGCTGTACAAGGGGAAGATCTACCCGGTCAACCGCGTGCATTCGTCCTGGCCCGGCATCGAGATCGAAGGCAAGCCCGGCCTGATGCAGCCGCGCATGTCCGACATCCGGAAAATGTGGGTCGCGCATCGCGAGGACCCGGAACAACACCCGGAGGTGGCCGAAATCACGGACGACAACGGCGACGGGGTCATCGAGGTCAATCGGCCTGCGGAGATCGACGCGCTCATCACGGCCGTCACGAATCACCTGACGGCCATCGGCTATCCCCTGGAGGGCAGGCGTGTCGTCTGGGTCAACAATGATCGGGTCTATCGCTCGGGCACGGAGTACCGCACGGTCGAACAGCGCGAGTGGGAGGCGTCGCCCTACGCCAATATCCACAAGTACAGCCACGACGTATTCCCGGCGAAGGCGGCGCTCGGGGCAAACGGATGCACCAACTGCCACAGCCCCGGAACCGAGTTCTTCTATGCGCCGGCACTCAAATACCTTTTCGATGAAAACGCAAAACCGGTTGTCGAGCCGCAGTACCGGCGGCTCGGCCTTTCCGGCGCCGGCGTGGCCCTGGGCGTATGGCGCGAGTCTGTGCTCAAGCGTGCGGGATTGTGGGTGCCCACAGCGGTCGTACTTCTGTGTCTCTTTCACCTGGTCATATTCGGAGCACGGCGGGTGAGTGTTGGTCCGGCCGACAAGGAAGTCGCCAGGTATCGGCTGGGTGAGAGATTGGCGCATGCGTTTGGACTGGTTAGTTTCCTGGTGCTTGTCCTGACGGGCTGTTCATTCCTGCTGGGCAACGGGGACCCTCTCGGCGACACCGCCAGGATGGTTCATACGTATGTGGGGTGGGTCTTTGCGGCCGCGGTTGTCGCCATTCTGTTCTTCTGGTTCCGTAGCGGGAAGTTTGCTGCCCATGATTGGCGGTGGCTCCGCTACCTGGGGGGCTACTTCGGCTTCGGAAGGTCGCTCCCTGCCGGCAGGTTCAATGCAGGACAGAAGATGTACTTCTGGTTTGTGGTGCTTTGCGGTCTGGGTCTGTTTGCATCCGGTGTGCTGATGTCCTTCCGGGACGGGCTTCGCCCGTGGATGCCTTTCGCCTACACGATCCATGACGGATTGGCGATTCTCTTTGTTTCCGCTGTGGTGGCACACTTCTACCTGGCGGTTGTTGCCGCCCCCGGTGCACTGAGGGCCATCTTTGAAGGCAAGGTGAGCGCCAGATGGGCGCAGCATCACCATCCCGACTGGCCGGTGGAAGCGCCTTATCCCCTGCATGCCCAGGGGCCCACGAACGAGGAACAATGACGATGAGAGGTTTCGGCTGTCGCCGAAATGACGATCGAACATCCGTTGGAGGTGAATGGTGAATCGCGATCGGCACCTTAGCCGCGACCGATCGCTGCGAGACCAGGCGGCTACAACGGACTGACGCGCAGAGGAAGCAACACTGTGGCAGATGAAGTAACGAGGCGGACCTTTGTCGACGCTGTTGGCGCAACCCCGGCTGCGGGAGTCGCCGGACGCACGGAGGGCGCCTCGCCGGTTGGGTTGAATAACTGCGGGCCGATCGTCGCATCGTCCCGCAGGTTCTATCGATGACCGGCGAACCGGAGATGTGACATGCGCAGAAGTTCACTCAACCTGTTGATTGACGCTCTCGCAACTCTCGTGATGCTCGCCCTGATCGCCACTGGGCTGGTCGTGCGCTACATACTCCCCGCGGGCAGCGGGGGGCACGGCCGAGGCGGCGGACTGGTTCTCTGGGGTCTGGACCGGCACGGCTGGGGCGACGTGCATTTCTGGCTGGCCGTTGCCATCGGCGTGTTGATGGTCCTGCACGTGGCGCTGCACTGGCGCTGGGTCTGTACCATCATTCGCGAGGTGTTTCGGCACGGCGAGCAGGCCGGGCCAGTGGGTTCGCAGAAGTTGAATCTGTATGGCGTCGCGTTTCTCGCGGCCGTCATGCTTCTGATCGGCGGTTTCCTTTTTGTGGCACGCATGAATGTGGAGACCGGCGAGGGTGCCAGGAGTCGGGCCGGGCGAACGGTCCACTCCGAACACGACGATGAGGCACACCCGAGAGGCGGATTGGACGTGCGCGGTTCGATGACGCTGCAGGAGGTAGCAGACGGCGCCGGCCTGACCGTGGATCAGCTCAAGGAGTGGCTGGGTCTACCGGCGTCCGTGGGCGGAGACGAGCGCCTCGGCCGCCTGAAGCAGGCGTATGGCATTGAAATCGCGGACGTGCGCCGTGTCCTCGCCGACTACGCTGCCGAGCAGAATGCCGAGACGCCAGCCGGGCAGCCGTAGAGGGAGTGGGGCCGAAACAAAGGCGCTGCGAATCGTGGAGACAGAAAGATGAAAGGCCAAGGCAAGAGTCTCGTGCTGGTTGCGGCCGTCCTGGTGCTGGTCGTGGGAGTGGCGTGGTTTCGATCCGCCCGGGGAGGTGGCGGCGAAAGCGCCCCGCCGGGCACATCGGGCGTCGTTCCCGCCGTCGCGACGCCCGCCACCGAAGGCAACGAGCCGACGGACGGCGGTACGCCGGCCGCCGTCGCGACGGCGAAGTTGCCGCGCGTGGTGGACGTGGGCGCCGACAAGTGCATTCCCTGCAAGATGATGGCACCAATCCTCGTGGAGCTGCGCCAGGAGTATGAGGGGCGCGTCATCGTCGAGTTCGTCGATGTCTGGAAGGACCCCAAGGCCGGCGACCCGTACAAGATCCGCATGATTCCGACGCAGATCTTCTATGACGCCGACGGCAAGGAAGTGTGGCGGCACGAGGGGTTTCTGTCCAAGGAAGGCTTTGTTGCGAAGTTCGCGGAGCTTGGCGTGAAGTAGAGGCCGCGCGACGCACGGGGCCGCCCATCAGGAGTGGATGCATGCTGGAATCATTTGCCGAGAGTCTCGCCGAGATCGTCAAGACAAACATGTGGCTGGCGCCGCTTGCGGCGCTGTTGGGCGGCCTGCTGACCGCGGCCAACCCCTGCGTGCTTGCCGCCGCTCCGCTGATGGTGGGCTACGTGGCCGGGCAGGAGAACAAGAGCCTCGGACGCTCGTTCCTGCTCTCGCTGACGTTCGCGATCGGCCTGACCATCATGTTCGCGCTGATCTGGTTCGGCGTGTGGTCCGCCAGCTCGTTGCTGCCCTCCACCTGGTGGAAGTACATCGCGGCGGTGGTCTGCTTCCTCCTGGGACTGCATCTGCTGGGCGCGCTGCATTTCACCATTCCCGCCCCGGCCGGCCTGCGGCCGAAGCAGAAGGGGTTTATCGGCGCCCTGCTGCTCGGCCTGCTCTTCGGCCTGATTTCACTGCCGTGCGCGGGGCCGGTGCTGGGCGCCTTGATCATCGTCACCCCGCTGCAGGGCATGGCCTTCGGCCTGCTGCTGCTGGTGGCGTACAGCCTGGGCCACTGCGGGTTGGTGCTGGTCGGCGGCACGTCGATCGGCCTGGTGCAGAAGCTGGCGGACTCCAAGGGCTGGACCCGCGGCACGAACATGCTGCGTCGGGTCGCGGGGGTGTTGATCATCGGGGTCGGTGCGTGGGTGCTGCTGTTTGCATGAGAGGAGCGGCGCCCCGTCGGCGACCGGGTTTGGGGAGAGTGGCATCCGCGTGAGGGAGCCTCAGATGAGTACGGGGAACCCCGGGAAACCGGCGGCAACGAAGAGCGTGATCATCCTCTGCACGGGCAATTCCTGCCGGTCGCAGATGGCCGAGGCGTTCTGGCGACGGCACGGGGGCGATCGCTGGGACGTGGTCAGCGCGGGCACTCGGCCCAGCGGCGCGGTCCACCCGCTGGCCGTCCGGGCGATGGCGGAAGTGGGCATCGACATCCGCGGGTATTGCAGCAAGTCGCTCGAACCGTACCTGGACCGGCATTTCGACCTGGTGATCACGGTGTGCAGTGACGCGGACGAGAACTGCCCGCATTTCCCCAACGCGAAGAAGCGCATTCACCACGGCTTTGACGACCCGCCGAAAGCGCCGGGCGGCGAAGAGGCGCAGATGCGGGTCGCGCGTCGCGTCCGGGACGAGATTGGGGTGCAGGTGAAGGCGTGGATCGCAGAGGAATCGTGAGGCCCGCAGCCCGAGACGCTCGCTGCGATCCTGAATCAAACAGAACACGTATGCACCGGCCGGCGCGGTCGAATCAAAGGGCGTGGACATGAGCCAGGCAGAAGTCCCTCCAACGCGCAGCGAGAAGCAACTCCAGGGACTGAACGTCTTCGAGAAATACCTGACGCTGTGGGTGATCCTGTGCATCACCGGCGGCATTGTGCTGGGCAAGCTGGCTCCGGGGGTAGCGCATACCCTGGACGGCATGGCCATCTACGTGGACGAGGCGCCGGTGGTGTCGATCCCCATCGCCGTGGCGCTGTTCTTCATGATGTACCCCATCATGGTGAAAATCGACTTCTCCGAGGTCGTTCGGGCCGGCAAGAGCCCCAAGCCCGTGCTGCTGACGCTGATCGTGAACTGGTGCATCAAGCCGTTCACCATGCTGGCCATCGCCACGTTCTTCCTGGGCTGCGTATTCCGGGACTTCATGCCCGGCCTGGACACGCTCAAGGACGGGACCCAGGTGGAACTGTGGCGTTCGTACATCTCTGGCGCGATCCTCCTGGGCATCGCCCCATGCACGGCCATGGTGCTGATGTGGGGCTACCTGGCCAGGGGCAACCAGGGCCACACGCTGGTCATGGTGGCCATCAACTCGCTGACCATGCTGGTACTCTACGGCCTTCTGGGCGGCTGGCTTCTGGGGGTCAACAGGATGCCCGTGCCGTGGCAGGCCCTGCTGCTTTCGATCGGGATCTACGTTGCCCTGCCGCTGGTGGCGGGATACTTCTCGCGCAAGTGGATCATCCAGGCCAAGGGCATCGAATGGTTCAAGGCGAAGTTCCTTCACGCTCTGACGCCGGTTTCGATTGTCGCCCTGTTGGGCACCCTGGTCCTTCTGTTCTCGTTCAAGGGCGAGACCATTCTGGCCAACCCGCTGACCATCCTCTGGATCTCCATCCCGCTGTTCATCCAGACGGTGCTGATCTTCGCGATCACCTATGCAATCGCCCGGCTGCTGCGGTTCAGCTATGAGGATGCGGCCCCATCGGCGATGATCGGTGCGTCGAATCACTTCGAGGTGGCCATCGCGACGGCCACCATGTTGTACGGATTGTCCAGCGGAGCGGCCCTGGCCACGGTGGTCGGCGTGCTCATTGAGGTGCCGGTCATGCTCATGCTTGTGCGAATCAGTCTCAAGACACAAGGCTGGTTCCCGAGAGGGACCCGTGACGAGACATCACTGTGACAGACAAGATCACTGACACAGTTCGGTCGAAATACGCAGCCGTGGCCGGCAGCGGGCTGTCGAGCCGGCAGGAGGGTGTCCGGCAGGTGGCCGAGGCGTTCGGCTACAGCGCCGACGAACTGAGCAGCATACCCGCCGAGGCCAACATGGGCCTGTCGTGCGGAAACCCGACGGCCTTCGCGAGCCTCAAGCCCGGCGAAACTGTGGTTGACCTGGGTTGCGGCGGCGGGCTGGACGTGCTGCTGGCCGCCCCCAAGGTCGGGGCGGCGGGCAAGGCCATCGGCATCGACATGACGCCGGAAATGATTGAACTGGCCCGCAAGAACGCGGCTCGATCCGCGGGCGGCACGATGCCGGCCAATATCGAGTTCCACCTGGCCACCATCGACCGGCTGCCCTTGCCCGATGCGGCGGCTGACTGCGTGATCAGCAATTGCGTGATCAACCTGGCGCCCGACAAGCGGGCGGTGTTCCGCGAGATCGCCCGCGTGCTCAAACCCGGCGGGCGGCTGGCCGTCAGCGACATTGCGTTGAAGAAGCCGTTACCGGAGGAGATCCGGGACGATGTCACGGCCTACGTCGGCTGCATCGCCGGGGCGATCTTGATTGCGGACTACGAGGCCGGTTTGCGTGAGGCCGGCTTCGCCCATGTGCAGGTTGTCGAGAGCGGCGCGGATCTGAACGCATATGCGAAGGTCGAGAATTCGTCCGGATGCTGCTCATCGAAGACGAGCCCCCCGATGGCCGACTCTCCTTCAGGGTCCGGTTGCTGCGGCGCGCCGACGGGTGAAGGCGTCCAGCCGGGTTTGCATGGAGGCATGGCCCGGCTCCTGAGCCGCCACAACGTCAATGACTACGCCGCGAGCGTGAAGGTCTTTGCGATCAAGCCGCTTCGGTAGAGGAGTGCTGACCCAAGTTAAGAAACGGTACGTGTTTCTGGTTCTTCTTCTTCGTCCGGAGGGGTGCTAGCCCAACTTTCGCAGATCGGGGACTCGGGCGGGGCTGGCGAGGGCGCCAGCCGCGTTTCGGGGGCCAAGGTCTGCACTACATTTTTGCGCCGTTTTGCTCCGGAAGCCGGG
>Ga0334889_1003191_pt1 | contig 16710 bp, 9 predicted proteins | sample GraSluR1_MG_2_FD_207222 | JGI IMG/M metagenome (GOLD analysis project Ga0334889, IMG submission 207222) | Sludge microbial communities from methane-producing bioreactor in Wageningen University, Netherlands - Granular Sludge_8_08-R1 | ecosystem: Engineered > Bioreactor > Anaerobic > Unclassified ... | reverse complement strand
CGCCACGCCCTCCACGACGGAGCGAATGAGGCTGTCGAGCCAATCGCGTGCCTGCGCCAGGTTGTCTAGGGCGGCGAGCATGCTGGCCTGACTGCTTTGGAGGGCGACAGCCAGTGTGCGAACTTCGCTTGGGCCGGGCAGCAAGGGAACCGGAGCCTCCAGATCGCCGCCGCTGATCGCCTCGGCGGCACGGGTAAGCTGCTCAAGCGGGTTGGTCAGGCGCCGCACCGTCCAGACGCCAGCGATAGCGGCCAAGAGAGCCACGACGCCGGTGCTTACGGCCAGGATGGAGAAGGCGCGGTTGCGGGTGACGATCAGGTCATCGACGGGCAGCGCCGCCTCGATGTATAAGGTCGAAGCAGCGCCGCTCTGGGGCAAGGGCGACAGGGCGGCGTAGTAGCGACGACCGTTCACGGAGAGCGTCGTTCCTCCGGCTGCGAAGGCCGCCCGAACCGGGTGTTGTTCGATGGGCGTTGAAGCGGAAGGCATGGCCAAACTACTGGCAAGACGGCGACCGTCTTGACTGAGGACGCTTTGCTCCACTCCGGTGTCTGCGGCGAGGCGGCGGAGAAATGCAACGTCCAACAGCCGGCCGGCGATGGCGATGGCCGGGATGGCAGAGGGGTCATTGGGCGTGATAGGCCGGCTTGCCAGCACTGCTGGGCCTAACTCAATGGCTTGGAATCCGCTGGGCAAGGGATGCGGACAAGAGGATAAAAAAGGGGCGGTCGGCGCCTCGACTGATGGGTCGCACAGGATGAGGGAGCTGAGGTCGCTTTGGCTTTGAAAAGCGGACAGGTAGGCGGCGATGTCATCCGGCGTCCCTTGGTTCAGCAGACGATGCAGCGTTGGGCGCTCGACCAGCAAAGCCAGCATATTGTCAAGCCGCTCCTGCTCTGCCTGCAACAAGGAGTGTGTGGCGTGCTCTGCGGCAGCGACATGTGACCAAGCCAGGCGCTCCAACTCGGTCCGAGTTAGCCAATAGGCGGGCGCCCCTGCGCTTAGCGTGGTTAACAAGATCAGGATGAGACTGCCTAGCACCAGGCGGGCCGGGTAGCTGTGTAGCTCGAACAGGCGCTTCATCTCGCCTCGTAAGGTCAACTGAGCATGTGGCACGATTTATCCGATCTCTACTGTATCACAGGTTAGGCGAGTATGGATCGGGTCGGTTGAAGTCGCTAAGCGCCGGCTTAGGAGAGAGTGGCACGGGAAAGATCGACGCGAAAATACCATGAAACTGCCGAAAAAGTTGCCAATTCTGATTGACGGCGAAGTGTAAACATGGTACTATATGTCAATATGGGAAAATCGTATCGAATTGAGGGTAGATTCGTCATCATTAATTGAGAGATGGGGCGTGATCTGCGCCTGGCGCAAACATCACCTTGATCGAGAGGAGCAGATGAACGCCCCGTTGAACAATACGTAAGCGCAGGAATTCCACGCAGGTTGGGAGGACGAGAGTTATTCGGGCACTGAAAACCGTAGCCGAACTGCCGGCCAATTCTAGACGCGGCGGGAGCCATTCGAGCGGGACGATTCGGGAGATGATGCGAGTCGTTCTGCTTGCGGCTGTCCTGATGCTGTGGGCCGCGCCGCTACAGGCGCAAGCGTCCTCACCGGGAGCTGAAGGTCAATGGAGCCGACCTGACCGGCGCTGGACGCATTTTACGCAGCAGCCGGGCGGACTTGTGTCGAACGACGTGCGATCGGTCATATCCGCAGGCGAGGCTGTCTGGTTTGGCACTGAGCGAGGCGTGAGCCGCTACGATGGGGTGTGGACGAACTTCGAGGGGGCTGGCAGCGAGGAAGCCGGCGCGCCCGTCTATGGGCGGCCGCCACAAGGTCCCGTGTGGGCGTTGGCTCTCGGCTCATGTTGCGGCGAGGTTTGGGCCGGCACCACAGGCGGCGATCTGTACCGCTGGGATGGGCGGATGTGGACCTACTGTGGCACTGCGCCAGCCCCGATTCAATCTCTGGTCGACCGGCGAGGCGAGGTCTTTGCCGGGACGGCGGACGGGGTATACCGGTTTGATGCGGGTTACTTTGTGCGGGATGTGACGCATTCCGGCGCATCAGTTTATGCCCTCTTGGCCCATGCGGAGCGGCTGTGGGCCGGCGGTGAGGATGGGCTGTGGCGGCGCGAAAGCGACGGCTGGCGGCGCGAAAGCGATGGACAGGGAGCGCTCTCTCAGGGGGTATATGCCCTCGGCGTTACTGCCGACGGCCGCCTCGTTGCCGGAACGGCAAAGGGTGTGGCGATCCGCGATGCCCATACGGGCGAGTGGAGGCTGGTTCCCGTGCGCGACGAATACGGCCGAGACGCAGCGGTGCGGTCTCTTGTCACAGATCGTGACGGACAGCTGTGGGCGGGGACCGACGGCGCTGGCGCCTATGAGTTTTCGCTCGATCCGCCGCGGGCTGTGATCTATGGGCCGGCAGGCAATGCAAGTTTGACCACGCGCTTCGTGCGCGGCGTTGCGGTGGACGCGGATGGAAGCGTCTGGTTCGCCACGCCCGCCGGCGCATATCGCTTTCAGGCTCATATGTGGCGCACGGACATCCAAGGGACGGGCGAGGAAGACCGGATCAACTACGTAAACGGTCTGCTGGTAGACGGCGCTAGTAGGCTCTGGGTGGCGACAGGCGGCGGGGGCATACGGCTGAAGGCAAAGCCCTTTGCCGAGGAGATCGTCTTTACGCCGGAAGACGGCGCGCCGTCGCGCGTCTTGGCGCTTGCCGAGGACGTAAACGGGGACATTTGGGCGGGCGCGTTCGATGGGGTGTTTCGCTATACCGGCGGCGTATGGGAGCAACCGTTGGCGCGCGACCTGTTGCCGAGCGTGGTCGTGACTGCGCTGCTGGCGGACGGTCCGTATATGTGGATCGGTACGGAGTCCGGGCTATTGCGGTATGACACACGCGACAGGACGGCGGAACCTCAGCCCGAGTTCGATCAGCAGAGCATCGAGGCGTTGATGCTAGAGGGCGGCTCACGGCTGTGGGTGGGTACGCAGAATTCGGGTGTGTGGCAGCGCAACCCAGATGGCCGGTGGATCAGGCATATCCATGATCCGGAAGACCAGGCCAGCATACCGGCAAATTGGATCATCAGCAGCGGCCTTGCGCCGGATTGGCGGGCAGATGGGCGGATATGGGCAATTGTCTACCGCGTAGGCCTGGTCTATTGGGATAACCAAGCATGGTCGCCCGCTGACGTGGTAGGTCAGGTAGCCAGCAGCCTGATCTGGACGCTGGAAGTCGAGCCCGATACGGGTATGCTCTGGGTAGGTACCGAAGCCGGCGTCAGCCGGTATGATGGCCGCACCTGGGGCAACCTGACGCCTGAAGACGGGCTGCACAGCCCGGTGGTGTATGCGGTGGCGCGTGCCAAAGAAGGCGAGTACTGGATTGGCGGTCCGGCGGGCCTATCATACTACCGTCCGGATCGTCGCCCGCCCTGGATTCGGATCGGTTCGTTTACGGGCAATGCCGAAGCGCGGGCCGACGGCGCAATCGCTATTGCTGTCGGCGAAACGCTGCAACTCAATTTCATGGCGGGCGACCTGCAGACGGATCGAGACAAACTCAAACTGCTGTACCGCCGCACCGGTCCCAAAGGTGATGGCGACTGGCAGGAGATCACGGCTAACGCCGTTGAGACGACGTTTGATGAAGCCGGCCGGTATAGGCTTGAATTTGTGGCGCGCGATCTGTCGTTCAACTACTCAGAACCGGCTGTGCAGGAGGTCCATGCGTACGTGCCGCCGCCGAAGGTGCATGTGCCAGGGCTTGGCCTTGTCGCTCCGAACACCTTCAGGGCGCTCGTCGTGCTTGGTCTCATATCTGCGTTGGGCGCCGGTTACATCACGATTGAGCTGCTGCAACACCGGCGGCGCAGCATCGACGCTGTGAATCGCGGGTTTAACCCGTACGTCAGCGGCGAACCGGTGCGGCGCGATGACATGTTCTATGCCCGCCGCGAACTCGTGCAACGAATCGTCAACACGCTGCACAACAATAGCATTATGATCCACGGCGAGCGACGCATCGGTAAAACGACGCTGCTCTTTCAGTTAATGGTTGCATTGCGTGAGGTGGATGATGCAGATTACTGGTTTGCGCCGATCTATGTAGACCTAGAAGGGACGCCCCAGGGGGCATTCTTCCACTTTTTGATTGAGGAGATCGTCGACGGCGTGTTGAGGCTGCCGGACGCAGAGACGAGCATCCTGCCCGCGCTAGAGGGTTTGCGTTACCGCGAACTAGCGGAGACGCAGTACGGCGATCGTGACTTCAACCGCGATCTGCGACGCGTGATCGACGTGTTGCAAGAATATGGCGCAACGCGCGAAAAAGGGCGTCAACTCCGGCTCATTCTGCTGCTAGACGAGATGGACGTAATGAGCAAGTACGACCATCTCGTGCAACAACAGTTGCGGCGCATCTTTATGCGCGATTTCGCCACGACCGTTGGCGCGGTAGTGGCGGGCATCCGCATCAGTAAGGAGTGGGACCGGGTGGAAAGCCCGTGGTACAACTTATTCAACGAGATCGAGTTGGAGCCGTTTACGCCGGAGCAGGCGCTGGAACTGCTGATCGCGCCGGTTCAGGGCTACTATCGCTATGAGCCCGAGGCGATCGAATTCATTCTTGACCATACGGCCGGTCGGCCTTATCGCATTCAGCAATACGGGCTCGAGGCAGTGAACCACATGCTGGCAGGCCGCCGGCGCAAGATATTGCTGGCCGATGCGTTCGCCGCCCACGAGCGTATCGAGGCGAATAGTGGAGGCGATGCATAGCAAGATGCGAAATCCCTATGTCGTAGGGCGTTGGGTGCGCGGGCACAACCACTACGGAAGGCAGCGCTTGATCGATTATCTGCTGGCAACGCCCGACTCTGCGACGTGGTTGGTGGGTACGCGCCGTATGGGCAAGACTTCTCTCCTGCGCCAGATCGAACTTGTGACGGCGAACGGCGATTCACCGTTTGTTCCGGTGTATTGGGATCTGCAAGGCTGTCGCAATTCCGGTGAAATGGCCGCGGAACTCGCCTACGCGTTGGAGGAAACGCAACAGCGCTTCCAGGCGCGCGGCGTCGAAGTAAACCCTGGCGCAATAGAAGACGCGGCAGATGCACTGCGCATGCTAGGCCGGGGTGCGGCGCGAGCGAACGTGCGCCCTTTGCTGCTGATCGACGAAGCGGAAGCCCTGATTCCTATCGCAGCTGCTGAACAAGCGTGGCTCGCCAAACTGCGCAAGGCGTTGCAAGAGGGCAATCTGCGGTGCATTGTCACTTCTACTAAACTGCTGGCGCAGCTCAACGAGATGAACGCCGGTTGGACCACCAGCCCGTTTCTGTTTGGCTTCAATCTGGCGAACCTGTGGCAGCTTGACCTGGAAGCGGCGCACGCCTTGATCCGGCAGGAACAGTCGCCCAATCCTGTGCAGGTAGAGGACGCGCTGGCAGAGGAGATTCTCAATCATACCAACGGGCATCCTTACCTGATCCAATATCTCTGCCACCGTCTGTTCGTCGTTGACGATCGGCGGCGCGGGGTTTTGCGCGACCTGGTTGATGATGATCTGAATCCGGATCAGTTGCTGTCGGGCTTTTTCCGGATTGACTTCCAATATCTGACGCGGGTAGAGAGGCGATTGCTGCTGACGATCTCCGGCTTGTCCGTCGCCAAACGCGAGGAGATTATGGCCGCTTTGAGCGATGAACCGCCGCAGCGCGTCGATACCTTCCTCTACGGACTCCGCAAGTTGGGTTATCTGCGGCGGCTGCGCGAGCGCTGGGCTGTGGGCAACGAGTTTCTGCGGCGGTGGCTGCAGGATCAGCGCGCGGAACTGGCCGCCCTGGCGGAGCCGCCGGTGGGCGATGCTGTCCACGAGGAGATATTGCGCGCTGGACGAGACAATGAGCTTGTGTATTTGCGATACGAAATCGACGAATTGCAAGCCGAATTGAGCCGGATGTTGGCCCAACAGCCGGATGAGCAGCCGCGTTTCGACGCGGCGACTCGCCGGGAGATCGAACGCATCCGGCTCGACCTGTCGAATGCCCGTAAAGAAGTCGTGCGAATACAGGATGGCGCTTAGTGCGGGGTTTTTCGCCCTTCAGGGGTGCTGGCGTATAATCCTTGACATGGCTGTGCAGGTTGCAAGATAAGGCTGAGCTGAACGGCTCAGCCTTCTTTGTATAGCGGAAAGTAATAGCGACAAGGTGAAACCATCATGGCGCAATCCATTCCTCTGGCGGACCTCCAAGCGCAATATCAAGCAATCGGCGAGGAGATCGACGCCGCGATCCAGCGCGTGATCTCGAAGTCGAGCTTCATTTTAGGGCCGGAGGTTACGAACTTCGAACAGGCCTTTGCCGCCTATTGCGGAGCCGCGCATTGTGTCGGCGTGAGCAGCGGCACCGCCGCGCTGGAGCTGGCGCTGAGGGCGTTAGGCGTCGGGCCGGGCGACGAGGTGATCACCGTGGCGCACACATTCATCGCTACGGCAGAGGCCATCAGCGCGGTTGGGGCAAAACCCGTGTTTGTGGACATCGAACCGCACAGTTACAACCTCGCGCCAGAAGCGTTTGCAGAGGCCATCACCCCGCGCACGCGTGCGGTTATGCCGGTGCACCTATACGGCCAGCCGGCGGACATGACGCGCATCAACCGTATTGCCCGTGAGCATGGCCTCCGCGTAATCGAGGATGCGGCGCAGGCTCACGGCGCAACGTGGGAAGGACGGCGCGCCGGCGTATTGGGAGACGCGGCCTGTTTTAGCTTCTACCCAGGCAAAAACCTGGGCGCCTATGGCGATGCGGGCGCGGTTGTGACCAACCGGGCGGAGATTGCGGAACAGGTGCGGTTGCTGCGCAACCACGGGCGGCGCGCCAAGTATCTGCACGAGCAGATCGGCTTCGGCGAACGACTGGACGCGTTGCAGGCTGCGATCTTAGGCGCAAAGCTGTCGCACTTGGGCAAGTGGATTGAAGAGCGTAACCGGCTGGCTGCGCGCTATACGAGCCGGCTGGCCGATCTTGAACTCGTGCTGCCCCAGGTCTCGGAGCAAGCGCGGCATGCCTGGCATCTGTATGTGGTACGCACCCCGCGCCGCGATGAGATGCTCGAGCACCTGCACCAACAGGGGATTGGGGCGGGCGTGCATTATCCCATCCCGCTGCACTTGCAACCGGCCTATGCGGAACTGGGTTATGGCAGGGGCGATCTGCCTGTGACCGAGCTTGTCGCGGATACATGCCTAAGTCTGCCGCTCTATCCGGAGATGACCGAGGAGCAGCAGGACCGCGTGATACAGTGCATCGCCGAGTTTGTGGGACAGCCGGAGCGGGCGGCATGAGCGGATTGGCGGCATCTCCGACGATCAGCGTGGTCGTACCGGCACGCAACGAGGAAGGGGCCATTGCGCAGGTGGTAACGCGCTCCTTTGCCGCCTTCGACGCGCTGGGTTGTTGGGGGGAGGTGCTTGTCGTAGACGACGGCAGCGCCGACAGCACCGGCGTAGAACTGGACGCGCTTCAGGAGCGTTACGCCGACCTGACGGTGTTTACGCACCGGCGCAGTCTGGGCATGACGGCGGCATTGCGGCGCATGTTCGCGGCCAGTCGCGGCGAGGTCGTGATCCTCATCCCTGCCGACATGGAGTCGGATCCTGCTGTAGACATTCCGGCACTGGTGCGGGCTATGCAGGAGCAGGACCTCGACGTGGTGGCGGGGTGGCGGCAAGGCCGGCGCGACAATAAGGTGCTGGCAAGCGCGATCTACAACTATGTGATGCAGCGTATGGCCGGGGTTCCGGTGCACGACGCCAACTGGATTAAGGCTATGCGTCGTGAGGTGGTCGAGAGCTTTCCGCCGCTGCGCAGCGACTGGCATCGCTTCTTACTCATGATCGCGGTGCATCAGGGCTTTCGCGTGGGCGAGACGCCGACCTACTACCGCCCGCGGCGATCGGGGAGCAGCAAATTCGGGTGGGAGCGGATTCCTATCAGTTTCCTCGATGTGCTGGTGGTCAAGTTTTTGTTGACCTTTAGTCAGGCGCCCATGCGCTTTTTCGGAGGGCTAGGCCTGGCAGGGATGGCGGTCAGCTTGCTGACGTTCGTCTACCTGACGCTGCTCTACGTTCTGACGGATACGCAGCAGCGCCCGATTTTCATTGCGGCAGGCGTGCTGGCGATCATCAGCGTCCTGCTGTTACTGGTCGGCTTCCTGGCCGAACTGATCGTTAGCCAGGGCGAGCGGATCGCGGAGTTGGAGCGTGAATTGCCACGGCGCGGGCGGGATCAGAGCCCGCCGCGTTAGTGGATCTCGACCTCTGCGCACATCACTGGTGCGCTGACATCCGACCCGTCCGGACCGGTGAGGCCAATGTAGACCGGGTAGACACCGGGCGGCGTGAGCGGGTTGAGGTTGATGTCGATCTCCTCGCGCACGTATTCCCCAGCGACCCACTGCGACGAAGGCCAGAAGGCCTTCGTTTCGTTTTCCCGGTAGAGCCGGTCGCCCCAGACGCCCTCGGGGCCGATGACCTGCGCCGTCGTAACGTAGTCGTGGGCGGGCGGCTGGTCTGTGTGCCACCAGAGGCGGACGTGAACCCAGCCGCTGGGCGGGTGCATGTCGACGTCTTTCGCGCGCACCGGTTGCGCAGTGACCTCACAGGCGGTAAGGGTGATGCCCGGCGCTAACTCGGTTGCGGGACGGGCCGCGTGCGGTCCGAGTGCAGGCAGATCCTCGTAGCGGTATCGCAGCATGTATCCGCTGAGCTTGATGCCCGCGGGGTATTGTTCGGTGATGGCGGGGAAGTGTTGGGCCAGCCACTGTTCGATGAGGCGATCCTCGTCTACGCCTTCGAGGTGGCTTTGCGTGAGCCAGAGCGTATGAGCGCCAAAGTCGACGATGCCCAACAGTGGCGGCGCGATGACCGTCTCCGTTTCGGAAGGGTCGAGCGTCCCGCCGAAGGGGAAGAAAACGGGCAAGTCGTCGAACGAGACTTTTTGGCGTAGATACCACTCCAGCGGGGCATGGGTGTAGTCGACGTGGGTCACGACTGCGGCGGGCAGGTTTTGGCTTGCCTGCTGATAGTCGAGGATATAGGCGGCAGCGGCGCGCCAGTTTTCGCGCGCAGTGGCGGGCGTCCACAGAACGGGCAAGGTCAGGGCTAGCGCGATCAGGGCGGCTGGCCCAAGCGCCCAGAGCGCTATCGTAGCGCGGCTGGCGATGGCGGCGACGCCGCGCGCGACGGCCCAGAGAAAGAATGGAGCCATAAAGAGAAGGTAGCGGTCTTGCGAGAAGATTGAGCCGCTGCGCGCCAGCAAGATGTTGGCGATGAGCCACGGCGCGCCGAGCCACAGGATGAGCCACCATTGGTCAACGCCGAGCGCGGTGAGCCGTGTGGCGCAGCGTTGACGCGGATAGGCCAAGCCCAGGCCGAGCAGCGCGAGGGCGCCGAAGACGAATGTTAGCGACACGATGACCGTCCCAGACCACGGCGCGCGCCAGACGGTATAAACCCTGATCAAGCGGGCTACGTTGGGCAGTAGGTTGGCGAAGGCTTGTCCCGGCGTGCTCTCGGCCGCGTTGACGGCCCAAGCGTTGAGGGCAAGGGGCAAGAAGAGAAGCCCGGTTAGCGCCAACGCCAAGGCGCCTTCGACAAAGAAGCGCGGGGAGCGGCGCTGAAGCGCTAGCGCTAGCACCGTTAGTCCTGCGGCAGGCAAGATGAAGGCGCTGAACAGATAGCTGTAGAGGGCGAGTTCGAGAAAGACAATGAACGATACCCACCAGAGAAGCCGTTTGCTGAAGCTGGGGGCGCGCCACGCTGCGTCAAGGGCGAACGCGGCCCAGACGATAGCGGTGGCAGCCGGTTGGAACATGCGCAGTTCTTGGCTGTACCAGACGAGGACGGGCGCCAGTGCGATGAGCGCGCCGGCTAGCAGTCCCACCGCGCGGCCGGACAGCCGCCTCGCCAAGAGCATGATGCCGAGGGCGGTCAAGGCGCCGAGGATGCCGCCAAAAGCGCGCAGCGCCGCATCGTTCTGCGCCAAGCCAAAGAACGATAGGAACTGCTGCCAGTAGTGAAGGGCTAAGTAGTAGACCGGGGGGTGCTTTTCTTCGACCAGGGCGAAGGCGACACGCCAGGTGTAGGCTGGGTCTGCTTCAGCCCATTTCAGGCTGATGGCTTCGTCGAACCAGACGCTGTGGCGGGCGGAGCGCCAGAAGCGCGTGGCGAGCGCGACCGCGAGCACTGCGACTTCAGGCCAAGGAGAACGGCAAAAGGTAGACCGCCACGAAGCGAACGAGCGCGTACCGGTCATGGTCGGCATCGTCTTGTGCACTCTCTTTAGGCGGCGGGCGGGTCAATGCCCAAGCCGAGTTGGTGGAGACCGGCGCGCAGGTAGTAACGACGGTAGGCGCGCACTTCAGCGAGTTCCTGCTCCAGTTCGGCTTGGAGGATGTCCAACGCAGCATCGCGCGTGCCGTCGATATCGCCCGCAGACGGGCGGGGACCCGGTTCAACGCGCAAGGAATCGCCCTGTTGCCATTCGGCCAAGACGATCAGCCCGCGTGATTCCAGCCAGAGCAGGCTGCGGCGCACAACGGCCTCGGTCGTGCCGAGGCGGGCGGCCATCCGCTCGATGTCTAGCTTTCTATCGTGAGAGAGGGCGTATTTGCACATGCTTGCCACATTGCGCAGGGTCTGGGGCGACGCGTCACCGGCGGGGGCGCTGCCGCAGAGATAGAGCTCAGACGGCTGAACGGTCTCGGCCAGCCAATAGAGCAAGTCCGGCGAGGGGGGGATCGACCACACGACGAGGGGCCAATGACGGCGGGCGCCCGACAGGGCTGTGCGCGGTGCGTAGGGCGCGCCTGATTGCTCCACGCCTGCGCCTTCGGCATACCAAGCGGCGCTGTCCGGGCCGGGAAGGTTGCCGGGCGGCACATCCTCGTCGCGCAGGTCATGAACAGCGGCGAACTTGGCGCGGCGCACCGGCGGCCGATCAGCCTGGCCGGTTGCCGCGCGGCTGTTCACATAGGTCAGTTGTACGGTGCGTATGCCATTGTATTCGTTGATGCCCACGGTGTGGACGAGATCGATTGGGGAGGCGGCAAGGTCTGCATCGCCGCCGCCGAACCAGATGACGGGCAGAGCGACTTCGCCCTGTGCCACGGTAAGCCGCCGGTGGCTTGCATCCCTGCCGATACGCCTATCATCTGTGACTTCCACGCCTGATGTCACAAACACCGGCGCAGGGTTGCCGTTGCCAAAAGGGGCTAGACGTTGCAGTTGCTCAACGAGGGGCATGGTGATGTGAGCGAGCGGCAGTTCAGCGTCGATGACTAGGCCGGGGGGCGCGTCTGCGGCCGTATGTAAGGTGACTTGGCGGTGCAGCGCTTCGCGGAAGCGGTCGACGTTTTCGCGAGGCAATGTTACGCCGGCTGCGCCGGGGTGACCGCCGTAGCCTATCAGCAGGTCACTGCACGCAGCAATGGAAGCGCCGATGTCGACCCCAGGGACGCTGCGAGCGCTGCCGCGTGCTGGCGCGCCTTCGGGCGTAAGCAACAGGACTGCGGGCTTGTGGAATTGCTCGACGAGGCGCGAGGCGACGATGCCGACGATGCCCGCGTGCCAGGAGGGGTGAGCCAGGACAAGCGCGTTGTAATCCAGGAGTTGCGGACGCCGTTCGAGCATGTCAAGGGCGGCGCCGATGATCTGGCTGGTGAGGAGGCGGCGCTGCTGGTTGAGGCGTTCCATCTGCGCGGCGAGTTGCCCGGCGCGGATCGGGTCGCGCGTGGTCAGCAACTCAACGGCGACGGTGGCGTCCTCGAGACGGCCAAGCGCATTCATGCGCGGGCCAAGCTGGAAGCCGATGGACTCGGCGTCGACCGTCTCTGGCCTGAGGCCGGCGATGTCCATCAATGCGAGCAGGCCGATGCGACGCGTGCGGCGCAGGCGTTGCAGACCGAGCTGGAGCAGGTAGCGGGCGTCGTGTACCTGTTCGGCGACGTCGGCGACGATGCCCAGGGCGACGAGGTCGAGCAGTTCTTCTTCCTGGCCGCTGCGGCCGAGTAGGGCATACACGTGTTGGATGAGCTTATAAGCGACGCCGACGCCGGGGAGCGTACGCAGGGGGTCTTCGGGCGCTTGGAACTTAGGGTTCACGATGGCGTCGGCGCGTCGCACGCTGGCATTGGGCACGGCAGGGGGAGACGCGCCCCATAGCGGCACGCCTTGGCGGGCAAGTTCGACCAGATCAGGCGCCGGGTCATGGTGGTCTGTAACGATCACGGTCAGGCCCGCGTCTTTCGCATAGCCAACGGAAGCGTCTTCGGCAATGCCGGTATCACACGTAAGCAGAAGATCTGGCCGAAAACCGGAGACGGCAAGGACTTGCTTCAGCTTGTCGGGGAGGATGCCGTGGCCTTCCTCGAAGCGATTGGGAACGTGAAAGCGGACGCGGTCGGCGCCAGCCACATCTTGCAATGCGGAGACGAGAAGCGCTGTGCTGGTCTGCCCGTCTACGTCGAAGTCGCCCCAGACGAAGATGCGGCGGCGGGCGGTGAGGGCTTCGGCGAGCAGTTCTCCGGCATGGGTGAGACCGTAGAAGGAGGCGGGCGGCGCGGGCGCATAGAGACGCGGGTCGAGAAAACTGCGCGCCTTTTCCGGCGTGTCGATGCCTCGTTGTGCCAGTATCTGCGCAACGAGGGTTTGGCCCTCTACCAGAGGGAGAAGGTCGGCCGGCGCGGCGACAGGGGGCAGGATTGACCAGGAATCAGGCATAGTCGGGCGATGGCGCGTCAGAAGGCGAGTTCGTCCACATCTTCGAGACCGAAGTCGACGCCTTCGTAGGCGTCTTGGATGTCCGGCGAGCCGGCGTCTTCCCACGCGTCAATCGACGTGGCGCGCTCGCCGCGATCGCAGAGGCCGCGATAGGTGCAGAATCCGCAAAGATACTTGCGGCTAAAGTCCGTATCGGGGACTTTGGGGAAGTCCGCTTCACTTTCGCCGGCGAGTATTTGGCGGACTATAGAGCCAATTCGGCGGCGGTTGGCTTCATGCTGGGCTGCGTCGTAGCGGAAGATGATCGGGTGCTCCGGCGCGGCGACGAACCAGTAGCGCATTTCCGCCTGTTCCGGCGCGATAGGGCCCCAGGGCAGGCGCGAGCTCGCCTCAACCAGGACATAGAGATAGATCGAGGTCTGCAGACGGCGCTGGAGCGAAGCCGGGTCAGAACGTTTCCTGCCCGTTTTCCAGTCGATGATGACAGCCCGGCTTTGGTCTTCGGCTGCGATCAGATCGTACTTAGCTACTAGACGCACGGCCGAGCCATCGAGGGCGAACGGGACGTCGAGGACACGCTCTATCTCGACATGGCGGCTGGGAAGGTCGGCGGGGCGGTGACGGAGATAGGCGCGGAACCAGTCCGCCAGCGGCGGCTCCAGTTCGTCCACGAATTGTTGGACATCGTCGCTGGGGACGCCCGCTTCGGCGCGCTCTATTAGACGATGAAAGAACTGGCCGAGACGCACCCGACGCTCATGTTCGGCGATGGGCGAGGCCTGGACTGAAGGCCAGGGCGTCTGCTGCATATAGGATAGCCAGAATCGCCGCTTGCAGTCGTCGAAAACCTGTAAGCTGGTCTGGCTGAAACGGAACTCGTCCGGCAGACGGGCGCCGGCAGTTGTGCGAGCAAGCGGCGTGGCGTTCATCGTCTGTAGATTATAGCACAGGCGGGCGGGATGCTATTGCCAAGTTCGCGACGTGACGGTAGACGGCGACGGTCTCGGCCGCACATGCATCCCAACGGAACATCGCCGACCGCTGTCGCCCCAGATCGCGGAGGCGCGCGGCAAACTGGGGTTGATCGAGAACAAGGCGGATGGCGTTTGCCAGGCCCGCGTCGTCATGCGGGGAGACGATCAGAGCGGCGTTGCCTGCGATTTCGGGCAGGCTGCTGGCGTCGCTGCACACGACCGGCGCGCCGCACGCCATCGCTTCTAGGACAGGGAAGCCGAACCCTTCATACAGGCTTGGAGCGAGGAAGCAATCTGCAGCGGAGTAGAGCGCGAGCAAGTCGGCATGGGATACGTAACCGAGGAAGCTGACCTGATTGTCGAGTCCGAGCGTGGCGGGCAGTTGGCGCACGGGGCTAAAGAGCCAACCGTCGCCGCCGACGATCAAAAGCCGGTGCGGATAACCGGACTGACGCAGTGCGGCTAGGGCGCGAAAAGCTGCCGCGTGATTCTTGCGCGGCTCTAGGGTCCCGACCATCAATAGGTAGGGGGCGTCGGGGCTGTACTGCATGCGCACGCGATGTTGTTCGCTTTGCGGAGCGGGCTTGAAGGATTCGTCGATGCCTTCGTAGATGACATGCACTTTCTCGTCGGGAACCCGGTATTGTTCCACGAGATCGCGCTTGGTGTGGCGGCTGACAGCGATAATTGCGTCGGCGCGGCGCGCGAACAGCGGCACGGCTACGTTGAGGAAGGCGCGGTTGGTCAACGTGTGGTGTTGGGGGTAGCGCCGAAAAATCAGGTCGTGGATGGTGAGAACGGTCGGTGCGGCGACGTTCGGCAGGAGATGTTCGGTGGCGTGGTACACGACATGACCTGACGTTGCTGCAGCGGCTTTACCGAACGCGGCCAGCCGCGAGTTGGCAGGCAGATGGGGGAAAAGGAAGACCTGGCTCGCCAGGGCCGATAGCCGCCAGGCATAGCGACCCATCCGGAGCGGGTAAGCGGGGGCCGCGGCGAGCGACTGTGGCGGAGTATGGCCGGAGTGACGGTTATAAAGGATGGCGAGGTTTACCGAGTCTTGGCAATGCGCGAGCAGGTCGGCGGCGAGGTTAATTGTGTAGCGGCTAAGGCCGGCGCGCTGGTGGACGGCGGGACCGATGTCCATCAACACCGGCAGCCGTGAAGCGGCATTCGTAGGCGCATGGCTGAGGGCAGGCGATGACATAGCGGATTAGTCGGCTCCCAACACGGCTAAGAGACGGCTGACGATCATTTCCATCGCGACGCGGTTGCCGCCGCCTTCGGGAATGATGACATTGGCATACCGCTTGCTCGGTTCGACGAACTCCAGGTGCATGGGGCGAACGGTGGTTAGGTACTGGTTGACCACAGATTCGAGCGTGCGCCCGCGCTCGTTGACGTCGCGATGGAGGCGGCGGATAAAGCGGATATCTGCGTCGGTATCGACGTAGATGCGCAGGTCCATCAGATCGCGCAGGCGTGGTTCCACAAAGATGAGGATGCCCTCGAGCAGAATGATCGATGCGGGATTCACCTGGATGGTTTCCGCCATGCGCGTATGGGTCGCGAAGTCGTAGACGGGGACGTCGACCGGTTGCCACTGGCAGAGGGTCTCTACATGGGAGATGAGCAAATCGGTGTCGAGGCTGTCCGGGTGATCGTAGTTGCAGGCGGCGCGTTCATCCGGCGACAGATGGCTGTGATCGTGGTAGTAGCTATCGTGCTGAAGATAGGCGATGTGACTGCCGCCGATGGCTTCGTGCAGACGCCGGCTGACCGTAGTCTTGCCGCTGCCCGTGCCGCCGGCGACGCCTAGGATGAAGGGGCGTTGATGGGTCGGGTTGCGCATGGTCGGCATTTCTACTCCCTATGAGGTGCGGAAGGCTCAATATCCGGATGGTCCACGAAGTCGAGCGGGTCGAGCGACAGCCGCTCAAAATCGCGGAGATGAGGCGTCTGTATGACGACCACGGCGCGGCCGGCGGGCCAGGGCGCTATCTGGACAAGGGCGAATGCCGGCTGCGACGCATAGCCTGCGGCCCCAGTTAGGAGGAGCAGGACCGCAGGCCATATGAGCCAAAGTCCGGGCAGATGGCGGACAACCACGCGTAGGCCTGGAAGCGGGATGAATTCGAGCAGCACGCTCTGATCCTCCGGTCCAATCTCGTGCCGGGCGCGACCGGTCACGACGATGCGCTGTTCAGGTTCCAGGTCCAGGCCGCGATAGACTTCGATCAGCAGTGATTCGGAGCCGTCGGCGGGTCTGACCACGCGCAGACCGCCGGAAAGAGTAGGCAGCAAGACGGACTCCTCGCTGCCTGGGCTGGGCAGGATGATGCCGGCGCCGGCGGATGGCTCAACTTGTCCGGGTAGGGCTAAAAGCGGCTCTGCCGTCGTCGCACGCACGAGCAGACCGGTCCCTTCTCGCTGCACATGAAGTGAGACGCCTTCAGCATACAGGCGAGCGTCGGACGGAGCGGAGGCGATGATCTCTTTGCCGCCCACATGTACGGAGACGGCGATAGCCGGGACTGTCTCCTCTGCGCCGAGATTTGCTAGGTAGTGGATAAGCAGATCTTGGGCCGGGGCGCGATAGGCTTCTCCGGGGGCAAGGACGGGAGAACTGATGTGCCAGCCCGCCAAAAGGAAGAGCCAAATTGCGGCTAGGGCAAGCAAAAGGCCGAGGGGCGACAACGCCTGAAGCGCATACGCGTAGCGGCGACGCACGCCCAAGAGCAGCATTTCTTCGTTCTCACTTCCCGCATGGACCGTGTTTTGCGCCAAGTAGCCGTACATGTCGCGCATGGCTGAGGTAAGGCGGGCTGTAACGGCTGACGGGGCTGCATCGACGGCTCTGCGCGTGCGATAGACGGCCAGACCATCTGGCAGTGGCGCGGGAGCGCCGGGAGCGCTAGAATCGGCGGCCAAC
>Ga0334889_1003189_pt1 | contig 16714 bp, 17 predicted proteins | sample GraSluR1_MG_2_FD_207222 | JGI IMG/M metagenome (GOLD analysis project Ga0334889, IMG submission 207222) | Sludge microbial communities from methane-producing bioreactor in Wageningen University, Netherlands - Granular Sludge_8_08-R1 | ecosystem: Engineered > Bioreactor > Anaerobic > Unclassified... | reverse complement strand
AGCCCCAGCACCTCCTCAAGGCCCTCGTCGATTACGTAAAAAGTAACCCCAAGGCCTTCTTCGAGGCGGAGGTGATCCACGTCTGGTCCCTCGGGGTCGCCCCCTACGCCGACGAGAAGCTCGCCGATAACTTCCGGCTCGACTCCTTCTTCATCGGCGACAGCACCCGGGACGCCGTCAACCGGGGGGCGGCCGACTACACCCCCATATTCCTCTCCCAGGTCCCCGATCTCTTCCGAAGAGAGATCACCCCCATCGACGTCGCCCTCGTCCAGACCTCCCCCCCCGACGACCACGGGTACATGAGCCTGGGGGTGTCGGTTGACATCGTCAAGGCGGCCCTGGAGATGGCGCCCCTGGTCATCGCCCAGATCAACCGGTTCATGCCCCGGATCCACGGTGACGGCTTCATCAGCGTCGAGGAGGTGGACTATCTCGTCCCCTTCGACGAGCCGCTCCTGGAGTACAGGCCTGCGGTCGTCTCCGATACCGCCGCGAGGATCGCGTCTTACGTCGCGAGGATCATCGAGGACGGCTCGACGGTCCAGGTGGGTTACGGCTACGCCCCCAACGCCCTCCTCTCCCACCTTCACAAAAAGAAGCACCTCGGGATTCATACTGAACTGCTCACCGACGGGATCGTCGAATTGATGAAGTCGGGGGTTGTGGACAACTCGAAAAAGACGATCGACCGGGGAAAGACCGTCGCTGCCTTCTGCATGGGGAGGAGAGAGACCTATGAGTACCTGAACGATAACCCGTCGGTCGAGTTCAAGACGATCGACTACACCAATAACCCCCTGATCATATCGAAGATCAAGAGGATGACCGCCATCAACAGCGCCATGGAGATCGACCTCACCGGCCAGGCCACCGCCGAGTCCCTCGGCAGCACCTTCTACAGCGGGATCGGCGGCCAGGCGGACTTCATGCGGGGCGCCCTCCTCGCCCCCGGAGGAAAGTCGATCCTGGCGCTCCCCTCCACCGCCCTCGGCGGCAAGGTCTCAAGAATCGTCCCCGCCCTCCTCCCCGGCTCCGGCGTCACCTTGACGAGGGGGGACGTCCAGTACGTGGTGACGGAGCGGGGGATCGCCTACCTCCAGGGCAAAAATATCCGGGAGCGGGCGATGGACCTGATATCAATCGCCCACCCGGACTTTCAGCCCTGGCTGATCGAGGAGGCGAAGAGGCTTAATTTGATCTACCCCGACCAGCCCTTCATCCCCGGCAAGGGCGGCGAGTACCCCGAGCACCTCGCCATTCACAGGACCACCCGCTCCTCCCAAGAGATCCTCCTGCGGCCGGTCAAGATCAGCGACGAGCCCCTCATCAAGGACTTCTTCTACAGCCTCTCCGATGAGAGCCTCTACACCCGCTTCATCTCCGCAAGGAAGAACGTCCCCCGGGAGATGAGGCAGGAGTTCGTCGCCGTCGACTACTCCCGGGACATGGTGATCCTGGCGGTCGTCGAGGAGGAGCGCGAGCAGGAGACGGTGGTCGGGGTCGGCCAGTACAGCCTCAATCCCGATATGCACACCGCCGAGGTGGCTTTAGTCGTAAGAGACGACTACCAGGGAAAGGGCGTGGGCACCGAGCTCCTCCACTATCTCACCTACCTCGCGAAGAGGCAGGGGCTCCTGGGCTTCTCCGCTGAGGTCCTGGTCACCAACCGGCCGATGATGGCCCTCTTCGAGGGGATGGGCTTTGAGATCGAGAAGAGGCGGGAGGAGGGAGTCTTCGAGATGAGGATGAGGTTCAGGGAGGTATAGAAAGTTATCTGGGCCTGAGGTGTTTGGTATTGATATTAATCCGATTTTTATCGAAATTTACATGCCCTCGTGAGCCATCCGTGTTGATGAAAATGGGTGGTTATGTAGATCTATTTTCATGTTAATACCTTGCAGCTTGCAACTTGGAAGTTATACCGGTAATCAATACTTGATGTGTGGTTGTGCTGAGACACGTCATGGGGGGAAAAATGAATCAAGACATCGAGAGCCGGTAATCAATACTTGATGTGTGGTTGTGCTGAGACGGGCCAGTACTGGATCTACAACTTTAAAGGAGGGGCCTATTACTCCTTCGTCCCCAATGAGGGGCAGAATAGGGACAGCTCCCTTGAGTTTCGGCTCTGATCTGTGATGGAGCACGAGCTTTCCGTGGAGAATGACGTTGAGAAGTGGTACCCTCTCTGGAGGGAAGCTCATATAGTACATACAGCACAAGTTAAATATGAGGATGTGGACATTCCTTGAAAAGAGTTATGTGAACACGCGGTAATGACGGATGATGAAGAATAAATGCAAGGTGGATGCTTATGAAAACGGACAAAGGCGACGTTATCAATTTTTTAAAAAATAATGTGATCGGCAGATCGCTTAAGACAGATGAAATTGTTTACGAAATTGAAGAGGGAAAATTGGAGGGGGTTTATTCAGATGAAATGTTTTTCTCAAATTTATCACTTACCGAGAGTGGCTTACAGTTTGACATGACTACCATTACTCGTGAAAAAATATACTTTATCGATGCTAATAAAGATCGCGGCGCCTTAAAAAAAGATTTTACTGGCGTGAGTGTATTTCGCTACGAGTTTGCAGAACGTAAAAGCACATCTAAAATAACTGGAATAATGCGATTGGTTTCATCTACAGTTCATGATCATACAATGGAAGGAATTATTTACGGGGTACATGATGTACAATTAAAAGGTGAACAATTATGTTGGAAAGAACAGCAAATGCTGTATAGAGACATGCCAACAGAAAAAGAGCAATATCGTGCAGTTGCTTTTGATGCAAAAATACAGTTTTATCTTGAAAATGATAAATTACGATTTAAGTATGTACCCACATATTATAATTTCGATCCCGAAAAACTGACAAAAACATTATCTAAAGACAAATATCCATTATTCCTAACTAAGGAGCAATAAAGTGTATGCAGAAGAGAAACACGTCTAAGTCACATTGGATATCCCTTTTCTGAATGAACAACCGGGAGGATAATTCAAATTAAAGTCAAACCCACATGAACACATTGCTCATGCAAGAATTATGAAAACCTAATATAATTGCTGAGCAATTGATTCGCTTGATATGGGCGGTGAAGGCAGTCCGCAATTTAGGGGCATAGACCCCGGTAGTCAAACTGGCCAAATCCCGCGGATGCAAGAATGCGTCGTTAGAACGCGAATGCGAATGAGCACCCATCGAGGATTAAGTTATCCGCCCATATCAGGACGGGGACGACCATGGAACCGCAGATGAATAAGGTTTGTGGCATAGATGTACATAAACGGTTTCTGATAGCTACTATTCTTTCTAGAAACGGTACAAAGGAAATCCGGCGCTTCAGCGCAACCCTTGAAGATCTCTTGACTTTCAGAGATTGGCTTATCGAAAATGGATGTGAGCAAGCGGCCATCGAATCAACTGGAATCTATTGGCATCCCGTACATGCTGTTTTAGAAGGAAAGATCGACTTGATAGTGGCAAATGCCTACAAGATCAAGCACACCCCTGGAAGGAAGACCGACATCAGCGACTCAGAGTGGATCGCTGAACTTTGTCTCAATGGTATGATTGAGCCATCGAGGATCTTTCCCAAAGATGACAGAGAGCTGAGGAGGTTGACAAGGGCAAGAGAGGGCTACGTCAAACAGATGACCCAGGAAAAGAACAAGATCCATCATTCTCTTGATTCAGCATGCATCAAGCTTGCCTCAGTTGTCTCTGATATATTTGGCAAATCCGGGATGTATCTCTTGAACAGCATTCTAGAAGGAAAAGACATCGACGAGATTGTTGAAGGAATCCCCTCTAGTCGACTCAAGAAAAAGGCAGATCAGATCAAAGAAGCGATCAAAAGTCATCTGGAGATCTCACAGATTATCTTAATTCGTGGATCTCTATGCTTGATGAGATCAATTCAGGAGAGGATAAACGAATTGGATGGAGAGATTAGCGCGAGAATCCAGAGACGCAAAAATGATCTGGCCATCGCCATGTCCATACCTGGGATGGGTTTTATTTCTGCGACTGCTATTCTCGCAGAAATCGGTGACTACACTGATTTTGAGAATTCCGAAAAGCTCGCTGCATGGTGCGGGCTTGTCCCCTCTCTTTATCAATCAGCAGAAAAGGTCGTGCTGGGAGGAATAACCAAACAAGGTTCCAAGCATATTCGAAGAATGCTGATCCAGATCGCCTATGCCATATCCAGAACCAAGAAATCCAAGTTAAAGAGATTCTTCTTGAGGATTCAAGCCAAAAAGGGATCTAAAGTAGCAGCAGTTGCCCTGGCAAGAAAGGTCCTCTGCATTCTTCATCATCTCCTCATAAATCAAGAAATGTATCAGGAAGATGAAGATAAGAAGAACACGCGCAGAAAAACCATAGTTTCGCCTTCATCCATTGAAATGCCGATCCAAGAGATGATTGATTGCATCGTTAGGGCAGGCTATGTTGTAACGAAAAGTGATAGCAGAGGGCGATCAGGTTGAATTGGATTTCCGTGGGTTTTCATGCGAAATTAAGGCTATACTGCCGCCAGTTTGACTCGTCAAGCTCGCCTTCTACACCCGCGCCGCCCGGTGAGATCAGGACAGCGTTTTTTATCAGAACCGACGCCGTTGGAGCGGATGGCTCTTGCATAGGTCAAGGAAGGCGCCCTCCTGCATGGGCACCGCCGCAGGTATAATATTGATGAGCCATCAAAAACGCGCCGGAGCCGATGGCGCTGTCCTCGCACCGCGGCTCGGGCAGAGCTCTGAGTTCAGCAAAAAAGATGGGTGATCCGTTGAAAGAGAAGAGCACATGGGAAGAGTTCTTTGATGCGCATGCGCCGGTCTACGAGGATAACGTCTTCACGAAGAATACGATCCGAGAGGTGGACTTCCTCATCGAGGAGCTGTCGTTCCCGCCTGCAGGCAGCATCCTCGAAGTCGGGTGTGGGACGGGACGCCACTCCATCGAGCTCGCCCGGCGCGGCTACTCTGTCACCGAGGGCAGATCCGCTATGAACCGCGAAAAATACACTCGATTGGAAGAGATCCCCAACGTCGGCCCCTCTATGGCGGAGGATCTGCGCCTGGTGGGGGTCTCTCATCCCCGGGATCTGATAGGGCGAGATCCATATCAGATGTACGAGGAGCTGTGCTGCAAAACAGGGGTCCGGCACGATCCCTGTGTCATCGACGTCTTCATCTCCGCCGTCAGATTCATGGAAGGCGAGCCCGAACGGCCCTGGTGGGCTTATACATCGGAGCGGAAGAATAAGCTTGATGATGATAGGGATTCCTTCAGCCAAACCAGATAGATACACTAGACTGCCCCCCCCCAAAAAAAGCCCCTGAACCCGATCCCTGGAAGTGATATAGGCGGCTCTGGGGGAAGGGTTTCTTTCTTGCCGAGGACGGCGGGCGAGATCCTCGGTGGGCCATCGAAGGTCCGGCCCGGCAAGAGGGAAGCGGCCGCCTCTCCATCCGAATCTGGACCACCACTCCGACCTCATCGCCGAATTGGAGCCTGATCAATGGTTCGAGAGGAGGGGGTATTATGTATGGCAACTCAAAGGAGATGCCAGACCAGTCGCTTCAGCGGATGTGGAAGAACCGTGTCGATGATCTACACCACATTGGGCCGCTAATAGTATCTTTAAGGAGGTCTCAAATATGGAAATGATGCCCACAAATTTCAGTAAATTATTTGGCATTGGTCCCGTTGGACTATTGATTAGCCTTGCCCTTTTGTTCATTGCCGCTTGGATCAACAGGCAAATCGATCTTCCTCCCATATCGAATAACCAGTTTCTCTTGAGTTCAATATTCTTCGTCTCAGGTCTGATGACGCTTGTCATCATCGTTTGGAGTTTTAGATCGTTGCCCACAGCTGATAGGGGCAATAAGCTCTGCACCTCAGGGGCGTTCAAGTACGTCCGTCATCCCCTCTACGCCGCATTTTTGTCGGTATTTGACTTTGGGTTTGCCATCTACCTTAACGGCTACATTTTTGTTCTTTGGGCAGTGCTCTTGCATCCTATATGGCATTACCTTGTGAAGTACGAGGAGAGAACGATGATTGATACTTTCGGGGAGGCGTACCTCGAGTACCAGGAGAGGACAGGACGATTTTTGCCCAAACTGATGATAAACGGGGGATAGCAGATCTTGTTTCTTCATCATTGAAGGCTTTCAAGTCTTCAAGTCAAGAAGTCGGCCTAACAAGGCTTGCACCCGACTACCAACCGCCCGGATTATCAGAGGTCAATAAATATATCTCCGTAGGTATCATCACAGATGTCAGGGAGAAAGGTCTATCAAGTGCTAGCTTTGGTGGAGGAACTGCATGTTTGAGATCCCGGAGTATGTTACCCTGGCTCGCCAGATGGCTGAAAGCCTTTCAGGCAAGCGCGTCGCCGAAGGAACTTTAGGCAACTCTCCACATAAGTTCGTCTGGTACAATCGAGAACCAGATGAGTTTGCCGCCATTGTCAAAGGAAAGACCGTAGGAGAAGCCTACTGCAGGGGAAGATGGCTGTTCATCCCTCTCCAGCCAGGCTATGTGCTAGTATTCGGAGAGTGCGGCGGCAAGATCATACTGCATGAAGCGGAATCACAGCTGCCAAAGAAGTACCATCTATCACTCCATTTCGAGGATGGCAGCTCTCTTTCAGCAACCACCCAAATGTGGGGCGCCATGGAGCTCTATGAGACGGGCGATGAATTGGAACGGCAATACATCAAAGGCATGCGGACTACACCAGTTGATCCAGAGTTCAGTTTTGCATACCTGTCAGCTCTCATCGAGGAATGTACAAAAAAAGGAAGCAGATCTGTAAAAGGACTGCTCACCCAGGATCAGCTGATACCCGGACTGGGAAACTCGATCGCTCAGGATATCATGTTCAAGGCGAAGCTCCATCCAAAGCAGCCCATAGCAAACTTGAGCAAGGCTCAAATCGAGGATCTACATCGAGCTATTGTGGAGACTGTAGCGGAAGTGATACGGCAGGGCGGCAGAAATGACGAAATCGATCTATACGGAAATCATGGCAAGTACCAACGCATAATGGATAAGGCAGCGGCAGGACAGCCCTGTCCTGAGTGTGGAACCGAGGTTCTTAAGATGAACTACTTGGGGGGAGCCTGCTATTATTGTCCTCAATGTCAGAGCGCGGAGTGAGAGATGAAATGCAATATTCTGCCTGCATGAAAACTTTGAGCAGTGCCAACAACTTACACTTCTTTGGTCTGGCGGCAAGGAGACCCGCAAAGAAGTCGAGAACTCGGTTCTTATCAATTTCATCTCCGAGCAAGCAAAGCAGTGCGAGGTCGTACTCTCCCTCGGCGGCTCAACTCTCCGTTCGACAGGATGATGAACGATGAAAGCCCTCAGCTTCGAACCAATGCCTGCACATGAGCGTGGTACCGTCTTGAGGCTGCTCCAAGAATCCTACAGGGAACTTCCACAGATCAGCGAAAGCCTGATCGGTCAATGGGAAGACGACTGGAAGCGATTCGACGATGACATCTTTGACTATCCTGAGACAGTCGGAGCATCTGGATTCATCACATATCAAGGCGAATCCATCATCGGCTTCGGCTCATGGGATCCGAGACGATACCCTACGGCGATTATCGGGCACAACTGCATCCTTCCACCATTTCGCGGCAAGGGCTACGGGAAGCGGCAAATTCAGGAATTGCTGAGAAGACTAAAAGCGCTCAGGTTCACCAGGGCGAGAGTAACGACGAGAGACCATCCCAGTTTCTTGGCCGCCCAGAATATGTACTTTGCCTGTGGGTTTCAAGAGATAAGAAGATTCACAGATAAGACAACTGCTGATTGGAGAATCGTGGAGTTTGAAAAGGAACTGTAGAACAAGCACTTCCAGGCTATCTGGAACACCCGGCAGGTTCCCTCAGCCAGAAGTATAGCGCTTATGCAAGAGGTGAAAATGAACAAATCTGGTAGTCGGATAATACAAGCCAGTAACCCGCCAAGTGACCGTGAGATCGGGGAGTGGATCGGCGAAGAAGCTTATGAATACTGGAAACGTGTAACCCATCTCATAGAGCTTAACTACCCAAGCATCTTTACACCTGAATGGCTCTTTGGCGGCAAAAAGCATGGTTGGTCGCTCAGGTATAAGAAGAGCAGGTCGTTTTGTACGTTCATTCCGGAGAGGAATCGCTTCGCACTGCTCATCGTCTTCGGCGCAGAAGAACGGACACAGGCAGAAGCCATTCTGGATAGCCTGTCAACACGCACCAAAAAGGTGTATGACGAGGCAACAACATATCATGACGGAAAATGGGTCCTCCTTACAATCAACAGCAGCGAAGTTGTGGAAGACGTGATGAAGCTTCTGGAGATAAAACGCAAACCTAAGAAGAGGAATGGCGCCTGACCAGTCGTCTGAGCCGATCCCTCCGGCGAGGGCGACTGCTGACTAGTAAAGAGAAAGGAGGTACTGACATGAACCTTGGCATTCTTATCTTCCCTGATGCTGAAGAGCTGGATTTTATAGGACCGTGGGAGATGGCGGGCATGTGGAACATGGTCTCTGGCGTTCCGGAGAGGCGGCTGATAGTTGGCGAGTCCGGTGATCCGATAACGTGTGCAAAGGGCCTTTCAGTAGTTCCCCACGTATCCTTCGACCAGTGCCCGCAACTTGACGTCCTCCTGGTGCCCGGCGGCCAGGGGACCCGCAAAGAGGTAGAGAACTCAGCACTCATCAACTTCATATCCGAGCAGGCGAAAAAGTTCGAGTCCGTACTCTCCGTCTGCACTGGGACGTTCCTCCTCCATAGAGCCGGTCTTTTGTCCGGAAAGAGGGCAACAACTCATTGGAACTCCCTTGATCGTCTGAGGTCGCTCGGTGACGTCAACGTCGTTGAAGAGCGCGTTGTCCACGACGGAAATATCTGGACATCCGCTGGGGTATCGGCAGGCATTGATCTTATGCTCGCCTTCATTGCAAAGACCGCTGATGAAGAAACCGCCGGAAAAGTGCAATTTGCTTCTGAGTACTATCCGTCAGCGATCCGCTATGGTGCCGCCCATCATAGCCCCGTGGCACCCGGTTACTTGAAAAAGACGGTCTAACAAGACGTCCGAGCCCGCCTCATTCCTCGGCGGCTAAACTCATGTTCCGCCTGCGCTAGCGTGCGCCGCTGCTGAAGCGTGAATCGAGCAAAGGACGACCCCATCGGCCAGCCATTGTCGATCCTCTCCAACATCTCTCGATCCCTGAAGCCAGGAGCAAAGGCCGTCCTCAATGGGGTGGCGATGCTCCGCAGGTCATCGAAAGAGGACGTATCGGAGGGACGCTTCGATCCCGTGACGATGGCCTGGTCGTCAGAATTCCCGCCTTGAGAAGGACACCCTCCCATTCCGGTTCGAGAGCGGGCCTTCCTGCCGATGGAGCTTGTTCTACTCTTCCGCCTCGCTGGGATGTCTGTGGTGAGCATGTGGGGCGGGACCGCGGGGAACTGGGGGAAAGATCCTCGATCTGGACGAGATGGAGATCATGATCGTGGGCCGAAAAGCTGGCGAGCCATCGGCTGCTGGGGGGCTTGAGCATATTGTCTGAGCTGTGTGCCCTTGGGCATTGAAGTAAATGGTAAAAAACCGTCAAAGGCAGTCCCAAAGAAAAAGATCTAAAAGGACCGGACCGTTAATACCATGCCCGGTCCTTATTATTTCAGCCCTTGATCGGCACCTGTATCTCCGTCATCAGCTCCTCAGGCGGTACCTTTGATGGATCGCTCAGATAAATCTCCCTGACGGGACCAGCTATCTCCATGCCGCTCTTCATCATATGCTTGAAGATATCTCGGTAGGTCATATACAGCGTCTCGTAGCTCCCCTTGTGGACCACAGAGAGCACCTTCGTCTCAGCAAGGCTTTTCAGCTCCATCTTCGGGTCGCCGACCTCCAGCTTGCCCACTACTGGCACTGCCACCTCGATATCCGCATCTTTCTCCGCCCAGCAATCCAATTCGTCCGGGCTGCCCTCGGCGCAGTTCTCATCATGATATATGGTCATCAAAGGGCCGGTCATCTTCACCTGATTCCTCTGGTTCTTAGGGGCAAAGACCACTGCCATCAGGTCGCCAATTGTCTTTTCTATAGTTGCGCTGAGCGGACCTCTATCCCTTCTGCTCAAAACCCGCATAGCGGGTACCTCTTTTATTGTCGGGTCTATCAAGGCCATCTTTATCATCTCCCTGCCTTTCTGTTTGAGCAATGTCTCAGTCCTCAGCAGCCTGGCGATCTCTCTCTGAGTCTTTAAGAGCTGCTCTTCGAGCAGCGCTTCGACGGCTGTGCCGTCTCCTCTGGACTCAGCCTCCAGGAAGCTCGCCATATCTTCGAGGCTAAAGCCCATATTGCAGAGCGTCTTGATCCGGACACCTCGATCCAGCTGGTCTGCAGTGTAGTAGCGGTATCCCGTTATGGGGTCCTTGGCCCCTGGCACCAGCAGACCCTTCTGGTCATAGTATCTCAGCGCCTTGGGCGAGAGCCTCGTGATAAACGAGAACCTGCTGATGGGAATCTGGTTGGCGGTCATTGCTCAAGCCTATGGAGATCGCTCTATTTGTAAATTCATGCAGTCTGCCCTGTGGAAGAGTTTGCTTTCCCGTCGTAGTAGGCGATCAATAGAATTACATGTATCGCTTCTGGCAGAAGATGGATTTGCCACCTGCATGATTACTTTCGCAGTGTTCGGATCGGATCGATGAGCTTGCGACCTTCCTCAGGGCCACGAAGGAGGTGATCGACCCCCGCCTCGCCTACTTCCGGCGGATCTGGTCATGGGGATCGGGCCAGATGAGCTCGCCTCCTCCATCCTCTCTCCCCCAGCACCGGGCGAGGAGGGGCCGGCTCGCTCACCTTCGCCTGCCTCCGAAGCTGCTGCCACCTCGCCACCGAGAGCGTCGGAGGTTGAGGGCGCCGGGAGATCTTCAAATGAGATCCTCCAGCTTAGCGGTGGCGCTGCCCCTCTCCGCCTCCAGGCTAGCGGACCTCTCAGCCCGCCGGGATATCCGACCGCTGTACCGTCTCCCGCCGGCCTTCCGGGGCTCGTCCTGGCTTCGATAGTAGACGCTCCAGAGGTCGGATCTCTCCATCCCTCCCCCCTCCCTCGCCTCGGAAGGCTGCCCTTTCTCCCGTTCTTTCCCCTCCATCCCGCCCTTTCTCCGCTTTCTCATCCGCCCCCGTCACCCCGTCCCCCTTCTCCTCCTCGCTCCCCTCGGCCAACAGATCCATGATCCTGGATATATCCGCCAAGGTGGAAGAGAGGCCGTCTCCTATTTGGCGATGGAGAGCTCCCTCGGAATAGAGGGAAGTCCAGGACCTCCTCCCGTCCCCGAGGACGATCAGCTTTCCAGGAAACCTCCTCGCGAAGAAGTCAGAGATCTCAAACCCGACGTCGTGGTGGGGGGAGATCCTCCCCCAGAGGACCCGCTCCCCCAGGGGCCGGAGCCTGATAAACCCTCTCATCCGGCAGACCTCCCCCCGGACGGCGAGGGCCATCCTCCGGATCCTGAGGACCTCCGGGTCCGTCGAGGCCTCGACCTCCTCCGGCGAGAGCGTCCTCGCCCGCGCCATCAGCCGGTCGGTGGAATTCCGATGGGCGGCGAGATGCCGGAGAAGCTCTCCCGTCCTCATCATACCCCCCACCGGTCCAGGGTCGCCGCAGCCTTGCCGCCGACCTTGAGGAAGGGGCCGGCCCGCCGGGCGGCGACGCCCAAAGCGGCTAGATCCCTCATCCTCTCGATCCGACCATTTTTTCGGCAGAGGAGTATCCTCCTCGCGGTTTTGGGGCCTATCCCCGGGACCCGGATGAGTTCCGCGAAGGAGGCGCCGTTCGGGTCGATCGGCTCCTCGAAGCTCGCCCGGGCGATGGCCACCTTCGGATCGCCGTCGGGGAGATACCCCGAGTCGTCGAAGGCGGCCGTTATCTCCCCTTCGTCGAGCTTATAGATCCGATAGAGCCAGTCTATCTGGTAGAGGCGGTGCTCCCGCCATGCTGGGGCCTTCTCCCGATCCTCGAAGGCCGTCCCCGCGAGAGGGGTGAAGGCGGAGAAGTAGACCCGCTTCAGGTTCAGGACGTCGTACTCGAGGAGGAGGCGGTCGAAGATCTCTCGGTCTGTCTCCCCGGCCGCCCCCACCACCATCTGGGTAGTCTGGCCGGCGGGCAAGGCGACATATCGCGAGATGTCCTGGATGTACCTCTGTCTTGCGAGGATGTCCCTCTCGTACTCCTTCGAGGGGCAGAGCTCCGCCATCCTGGCGCTTGAGGGGGCCTCCAGGTTCACTGAGACCCGATCGGCGAGTTCCATCGCCTCTCGGACGTGTTCCTTCGAGGAGCCTGGGAGGATCTTGAGGTGGACGTAGCCCCGGAAATGGTGGGCAGAACGGAGGAGCCTCACCGCCTCGATCATCTCCTCCATCGTCTCATTTTCGTCTCTCCCGATCCCGGAGCTGAGGAAGAGCCCCTCGATCCTGTTCTCTCTGTAGAGGGCGAGGGTGATCCTCACCAGCTCTTCCGGATCGTAGGAGAAGATCTTCTTACCTGCGGAGATGGAGGCGTTGGGGCAGTACCCGCAGTCGTGGGGGCAGGCGTTGGTGTAGAGGGTCTTGAAGAGGCTTACGCACCTTCCACTCCCGGTGAAGGAGTGACAGAGGCCCCCCCTCAAGGCCGAGCCGAGGGCGTCCTCCCCCTGCCTCTTCGCCGCCGAGGAGGTGCAGAGGTCGTACTTCGTCCCCCTCCCCAGGGCCTCCACCTTGGCGAGATCGATGGCGCGGCCGGGGGCCGGACCGACGGAGTCGAAGCAGCTTTCTGTGGCTAGACGGGCCATCTTCTCCAGACTGGTCACGTTCGGATGATGGTCTTCCCTTGAGATAGGGTCATGGGTAGCGGAGGGCGAAAGTATCCTCGTAGGGGGGAGAGGCCTCCATACCCACATGACGGATATCGCCAAGAAAAGGTGGCTCTTCGGGTTCACCGCTGAGGTGCTGGAGGATAACCTTCCCGCTCTGGAGCTGACAAAGAAGGTGGGCTTATAGAGGGCGGCGGTGGACGGGGGGGCGGAGGAGATGAGGATCCTCTTCGATGGGGAGGAGTCCGGGTTTGATGAAGGGCTGACCCGAGTGGGGCCCCCATCTCTGGGATTTGTCAGAATTCGGCTATGGTGACCGGCGGGTCAGAGCACTTCTGGGTGGATCTTCGAGTGGACCTGCGACAGATTCTTCAGGGTCTCGGCGAGCTCGGCGGCGATCCTCTTCTGGGTCTCTATGCCGGGGCTCACCTCGAGGTCCGGATAGGAGAGGGGGACGTAGCCGACGACGTTGGAAAAGAGCTCCACCCAGTAGGGGGGTAGATACTCGGCCGGCAGCTCACCCCTCATGATGGCCAGGGCAGAGGTCCAGGCGGTCGGGACCACCGCCAGGTTGTACCCCCCGCCGCCGAGGGCCAGAAGTCTCCCCTTCGCATGCTCGTTGGTCAGCTCGACGATCCGGCTGATGGCGGCGACGTACCCCCGGAGGGTGACGTTGAGGCTCGTCAGGGGGTCGGAGTAATGGGTGTCCACTCCCAGCTGGGCCACCACCACCTCCGGCCGGAACCAGCCGAAGAGCTTAGGGACGACCATCTCGAAGGCCAGAAGAAAGTCCCGATCGCCGGCGTTCATCGGCATCGGGACGTTGACGGAGTAGCCGAGCCCCGGTCCCGCCCCCGCCTCGTCGACGAAGCCCGTCCCCGGAAATAGGTATTTGCCGGACTCGTGGATCGAGAAGGTCAGAACCTCGGGGTCCTGATAGAAGATCTGCTGGACGCCGTCGCCGTGATGGGCGTCGATGTCGATGTAGAGGACCCGGGAGAACCTCCTCTTCAGGACCGAGATGGCGAGGGCGGCATCGTTGAAGACGCAGAAGCCCGCAGCCATGGTGGGGAAGGCGTGATGGAGCCCTCCGGCGGGGTTGAAGGCGGCGCAGTCCTCCTCGATCATCTTCTTGGCGGCGTCGATGCTTCCGCCCGCCATGGAGCATGATGCATCGAAGATCCCGGGAAATACGGGGGTATCCTCGCTCCCGAGGCCGAAGGCGAGATCCGGCGCCTCCTCCCTCACCGCCTCGATGTACTCCAGGGTGTGGACGATGGATAGCTCCTCCTCGGTGGCGGGGTCCGGCCTCAAGACCCGAGTCCTCTCGTCGAGGAGCCCCGAATCCTCGATCAGCTTGTAGGAGAGGCTCAGCCTTATGGGATTTAGCGGGTGCTCCGGCCCGAAGTTGTACTTCAAGAACCGGTCGGTGTAATACAGGTAGATCATACGGACCCTCTCCCTCGGCGAAGCAACTCAAATGAATGGATCTGATGGATCATCAATTTTTCCCATGAGGATTGTTGTCCTCCTCATTCATTGGGACTTAGTCGATGTAATCGTTTGCTCAAAACCAAGGAGACAGTCTGTTATGATCTGATTTAGATCATTTTGCGACTAACCCCCCCTCGCGAGCCTCCTGATCATATCCCACCCCGTCCACTGCCCCAGAGGCTGGTCGAGGAGATAGTCGAGGAACTCGAAGACGATGGGGGAGATGAAGACGTAAAACTCCCTGGTAAAGGTGAGGGCGTCCTCGACGGTCCTGAAGTGGCGGACCTCGATCGTCTGCCCGGAGGCGGTCTTCTCCGGTCGGACTACCTGGTCGGTGACGAAGGCGGAGGCGCCGCAGGAGGCCCGCGCTGGCTGGAGGGCATCGATGTTGACGGGGACGCCGCCATAATGGCGGTATATGTCGAATATCAGGGCGCTGCGGCTCGGGTTCTCCTCCTCGGAGACCTCCAGGACGACCTCGTCGTCGAGGGCCTCTGGCCGGGGGACGATCGCCGCCTCCACGACGAAGGGATACTCCTCCTCAAAGCCGAGGGTGCGAGAGAGGTCCACCGCCTCAAAGACGATCCCAAGATCCACCTTAGATCCATCCTCCAGCTCGCACCGCCAGCCTTCATCTTCGGCGTAGAGGGTCCTTTTGTCGAGAGATAGGAGATGGGCGGAGCCGTCGGCTATCAGCGTCATCAGAGTACCTCCACGTCCGCAGCCCTCTGTACCGCGATCTCTCGGCGCCCCCCATACCAGGCGATCTCCCCCTTCGCCCGAATCCGGTCGCCCTTGGCGATCCTTCCAGCCAAGAGCTCGGCGCCGGAGTCCTGGCTCACGAAGATCGGCATCTCGGAGGAGTGGAGCCTGATTATGAGATGATCGCCCGCCGTCGTCTGGATCGAGCCGACCGTCCCCTCGGCGACGATGGCGACCTTCTCGGGTGCGGTCTCGAAGTCCCCCAGCCCCCAGGAGGCGACGGCGAGGGACCCGAGGGCCATCAAGAGCAGCACCACCACCACCTTCTCCTCCTTCTGCATCAGGTCCCTCCCAACCCCCGGCCACGGCGCCGTCAGATCGAAGATCGGGGGTCAAAAAAGAGATATGCGCGATCGGTCGTTACTTCTTCTCTTCCTTCTTCTCGCCGAAGTGCTGCTGAAAGGCCGCCTCGCAGGAGGCGAGACAGTCCTGACATAGCCCCTTGTAGGCCCCTTCTGGGTTTGCGAGGGTATGCACCTGAACTCTCACCGGCACCAGGGTTGGCTTAGCAAGTCCGCAAAGTTCACAATCTGCCATGTTACAACATCTCCCGGAGTCCCCCATAAACCTTTCTCCCTGTTGAACTTTTCCATCAGGCCGGAGGCCCAGGGTCTCCGAGGAGGTGAGGAAGGAGGAGCTTTCTCCGACGGAGATCCCGTCCCCAGATCAACGGAGAACCACTTAAACGCGAAGGGCAACGGGAGGATCATGTGCGGCTATCCAAAGAGACCGATCGTAACGTTGCTGTCGGATTTCGGGTCTCTCTATCCGTCGGAGATGAAGGGGGCGATCCTCTCGCGAGCTAGGGAGGCGATCCTCGTCGACATCGCCCACGACATACCGCCCCAGGACGTCCGGGCCGGGGCCTTCGCCCTGATGGTCGCCGCCCGGCACTTTCCCAAAGGAACGGTCCACCTCGCCGTCGTCGACCCCGGAGTCGGCACCGACAGGCTCGGTATCGTCGTGGCGGCCGGAGGCCATCTATTCGTCGGCCCCGACAACGGCCTCCTCGTCCCTGCGGCAAAATCCGTCGGCGAGCCGGCGGCCTGGATGATCAGACCGGCCTTATTCGAGGGGGCGGCCCCCACCTTCGCAGGGCGAGACGTCTTCGCCCCGGCGGCGGCGGTCCTCGCCTCGGGCGGAGACCCCGGGTCCTTCGGGCCAGCGGTGGAGCCGGCGGGCTTCGACTTCGGGAGGGCCCGGATCCAGGATGAGAGGGTCGAGGCGGAGGTGATCTACGTCGACGGATTCGGAAACCTCGTCCTCAACGCGGAGGCGATCCCCTGGGAACGGGTCGAGTTATTGGGGAGACGCCTCCGGCGGGCGAGGACGTACGCCGAGGCGGCGGCCGACGAACCCCTTATAACCCTTGGGTCCCATGGGTTTGCAGAAATTGCGGTCAACGGGGGGAGCGCAAAAGATCTATTCGGCCTCGCCCCCGGCGATCGGATACTCTTGGAGAGAGGAGATTGTTCGGAATAGAGTTCGTCCCAAATGAGCCCGCCCTGAAGGTGGGCTACATGGCAAAGCTGGCGGAAGATGCGGGCTTCGACACCATCTGGATCACCG
>Ga0334889_1003187_pt1 | contig 16726 bp, 11 predicted proteins | sample GraSluR1_MG_2_FD_207222 | JGI IMG/M metagenome (GOLD analysis project Ga0334889, IMG submission 207222) | Sludge microbial communities from methane-producing bioreactor in Wageningen University, Netherlands - Granular Sludge_8_08-R1 | ecosystem: Engineered > Bioreactor > Anaerobic > Unclassified... | reverse complement strand
GGGAATATGGCAGTGGTAGTCGAATATCGGCATCGGGGCGGCGTATTCGTGGTAGAGCTTTTGCGCCGCCTTGGAATGCAGAAGGAAATCCTTATCCAGAAACTTTTTCGCCATAGCGTCTCCTCCTCGCAAATGGTTTCATACCCTGAAAATGTATTTTACTCTATGGTAAGAATTTTTGCACGGGAAAAGAAAAATTTTACTCGGCGGGAGGCTCTTTTTCGGGAAGATGCTTCCAGTACTTCTTCGGCATGAACTGTCTCTGGAGTCTCGGGTTTTCCCTCGACCGGACGGCGATAGAGTGAAAATACTCTTTCCACAGGTCGCGGAATGCTTCCTCCCGGCGGGAAGGGGCGATCCCTTCCGGGAGGCTGAAGTCGGCGATGCGCCAGAGGCGCGGAGCGTAGATCGCGGCTTTTCCCCTTCCGAGGTCGTGAATGATCCACTTTTCGTTCCCTAACCTCGTTGAAAAGTGCCCGGCGAGCAGCTGAAGGAGATCGGCCTCGGGCTCGAAAGGAGCGTAGAGCACGCTGCCGATCTCGGTGAAGCGGAGAAGACCCAGGAAACGGTGGCGCTCCCTCAGGACGGTGCGGCTCGCTTCGTGGACAGGCAGGACGCGAGGATCGGTCAGCAGTCTGTCCACGCCCTTGCCGAGCGTCCATGCGAGGGCGTAATAGGTGTACACCGCCATTTCGCGTTCTTTGAGCGCGCTGAGAAAGGCGTAGTAGCCCCGAGTGAATACAGGGACCGAAAGACGACGTCGCAGGACGTCTCCGGTTCGCTTCGCAAGCTGCTCATCTGTCCGGGCTTCTTTGGGCGGCCAGAGAAACGGCTGTCCGCTCCCTGTCGTGTCGATCGCCTCGGGCGGTTCTCCGGCGCGCGCGGTCTCGAAGAGCAGGCAGAGGAATCCGTTGAAGCTGCCGTCGTAGATCCAGGTGGCCACTCGTCAGAACTCCAGCGAGAGCTGGCGCGTCTTCCATGCCGGGGGCGGAGGGGGTGTGAGAAGACGGCGAAGCGTCCGCGCATCGTGGGAGGGGAACGTGGATCCTTTGCAGGCGAGGAAGTAGCGCGCCCGCTTCATCACCACGCCGAGCTTCTTCAGGTCGTCCTCGTCGAGACGCCGCCCCTTTCGCGCCGTCAGGATGCGCTTCGCCGAGAGGACGCCGATGCCGGGAGTTCGCAGCAGCTCCTCGTAGGAGGCGCGGTTCGCGTCCAGCGGGAAGAGGTCGAGGTGACGGAGCGCCCACGACGTCTTCGGGTCGAGCGATTCGTCGAGATTCGGCTGCTCCGGCGAGAGTACCTCGTCCGGACGAAATCCGTAGAAGCGGAGCAGCCAGTCGGCCTGGTAGATTCTATGCTCGCGGAGGAGCGGCGGCGTTGCGGTGATCGCGGGGAGAAGCGGGTTCGAGGAAACGGGAACGTATGCGGAGTAGTAGACGCGCTTAAGGCCGAAACGGCTGTAGAGTCCTCCTGCCAGGCGGAGGATGGAGAGGTCGTTCTCCGGAGAGGCGCCGACAATGAGCTGCGTGCTCTGTCCCGCAGGGACGAACGGAGCGAGCGAACGCGTGGAGACGAGGCGTTTCTCTTTCCGTTCCGCGATGGAATCGCCGATGAGGCTCATCGGACGGAAAATGGCCTCCTTCGTCTTTTGAGGTGCGAGGGCCCGCAGGCTGACCTCCGAGGGGAGCTCGATGTTGACGCTCATCCTGTCCGCAAGGAATCCAAGCGCGGTGACAAGCTTTGGAGACGCCCCCGGAATGGCCTTCGCATGGATATAACCGCCGAATTTGTGTTCTTCGCGGAGGATTTTCGCCGTACGGATGAGCTGGATCATAGTGTCGTCGGGCGAACCAACGACCGCCGAGCTCAAAAAAAGCCCCTCGATGTAGTTCCTACGGTAGAATCCGATGACAAGGTCGGCGAGCTCCCTCGGTGTGAAAGATGCCCGCAACACGTCGTTGCTTCTGCGGTTGACGCAGTAGGCGCAGTCGAAGACGCAGTCGTTGGAGAAGAGGATCTTGAGAAGCGAGATGCACCGGCCGTCGTCCGACCAGCTGTGGCAGATGCCGCCCAGCGACGTGTTGCCAACCGCTCCTTTTCGTCCTCCATTACCGCTGGATGAGCAGGAGACGTCGTATTTCGCAGCTTCGGCAAGAATCGCCAGTTTGCCGGCGGCATCCATTCTTTTTGCCCCCTTCTTTAAAAATATGCTAACCAAATGTTATCATTTTTTCACGGAAATGAAAAGCCCTTTCCGGAGTGCAAGGAGAAGAGTCCCCTTTACGGCCGTATTTCGTAACCTGGAAAAATGGAGGATGTTTTGTATCCATGACGTTTCTGCGCTGAAAAGTTTGCTATAATGACTGACAGGGTTCGAGCTCTCGAAACGGAGTACGTATCTGGTTGCTGGGAGGATGAACGCTTTGAAGGCTTTTTCCTCGTTGAACGCCGATTCTCCGAAGCGTACCGGACGCATGGAATCTATTCACTGGTACGTATTTTTCGTCTTATTGCTTGTAGGGGCTGTATTTTCCGTTATGGAGCTTCTTCATGTCCGCGCGGTCCGCAAGCAGGAACAGTTTTTCAGCGACCGTCAGTACCTTCAGACCACCATGTCGCGCCTCGCGCTCGAGGATCGCGTCTCCTCCGTTCTCATGCAAGAACGTTTTCTCCTGGAACACCTTCTTCTGGAAACTACAAACGGATCGTTTCCTCCTGTGTCGGAAGTGCAACGCGCGCTTCAAAGCGCCATTTACAATACCCCCGATATCCTCGGATTCTATTTCGTCCCCCACCCTCTCTATCCGGCCGCGCAGCGGGTCAGCTCGTTCCGGTCGACTTCTGCGGGGGACGCGGCCAGAGAATTCGCTCTTTCTCTTGAAGATTCTTTCGACTTTTCTTCTCCCCGTCCCGACGATCTCTACCATTTTTCCGGAAGCGTCCGGGCGTCCTCGCGCGTCAGAATGATGGCGCTGGTTGAGGCGGCTCTGTCGGAAAAAGGCTTTATGGGGTATTTCATCACGATTGTCGACCTTGCGCCTTTCTTCGTCCGGTATGTGGTCCCTATGGCCCGGGGGGCGGGGAGCGCCGTCTTCGTCGTCGACAAGGAGGGCGTGGTTGTCGAACACCGAGACGCTTCCATCGTGGGCGGCAATGCCGAGGAACTCTCGGGAGGAGACGGGGACGCTCTTCGAGAGGCTTGGTCCCGGGTCAGAGAGTCTTTTTCGGGGATGGAGGTCGTCGAGTTGTACGATGCCTCTTTGAGTATGCCGCAGAGAAAACACCTTGCATGGAACTCTGCCAGGGTAGGCTCCAACAGGTTTTTTATCGGCGTCTACGCTCCGGAATCGGATATCAGCCCCGTCGTCGCCGAGCTGCGGGTGCAGCGTTATATCCTTGGAGGAGTGCTCGCTCTGTTGCTTGTCATGGTCGCGGTTATCTTCATAAGAAAACGCTCGGACTTCGAAATCCGCCGGAGCGAATCGACTTTCAGAGCTATTTTCAACAGCGCCGCTTCAGGGATAGCGATTCTCGACGCGAACGGGGCTATCCTCTCCTGCAATACGACGTTGGAAACAATGACGGGACGTCCGGCGGCGCAGTTACGGATGCGCACGATCTTCGATCTTGCGGCGCCGACGCCGCCGGAAGAGAAGGAGAAAGTACGCGAGGCTTTACGAACCGGAGCGCTCTCGGCAAGGGCGGAACTTCTTTTCTCAAGAAAAGGGGACGAATCTCTCGTTTCCGAGAACGGATGCTTCTGGGGCGACGTTTCGCTGAATCGTCTGGAGGGAGATTCCCCGGGCGTACAAATGCTCGCCGTGCTCACCGACATATCGGAGTTGAAGCGGGCGGAGGAGATGCTTCGGCAAAACGCGGAGGCGCTGGAAGCGCGGAAAAGGGAGCTTGAGCATGTTGCTGCAAGCCAGAGCGCGCTTCTGGAGATGTTCACGTACTTTTCCGAGTGCATTACCATAGAGGAGCTTTTCAATGTGCTCTCCGAACACCTTTTTCCTGTTATTCCGTTCCGTTGCCAGACGCTCTTCATCAAACGGTCGCGCGAATCCACAGCTTTCGAGGTGCTCGATTCGGGAGGAGATATTCTGCGGTCCATGCAAACCGATTTCCTCGAAAAGAAGAAGGGCGTTCTCGGCTACGTCGCCAATACGGGCAAGGCTTATCTGATGGGGGACGCGTCCATCGATCCCTTTTTTATTCCGCATTCACCCGAGGTTCGCTCAGCCGTCGTCGCACCGGTTGCGTACAAGGGCTTTCTCTGGGGGGCCATCGTGCTCGACAGCGACAAAAAGTTTGCTTTCGGGATACGGGAGAGGGATATGCTGAGCATCGTCGGCTCCTACGTTGCCCTCCATCTTGAGGAGTTTTTCGCAAGGCGCGAGTTGGACAAGAAGGCAACACAGCTTCGTTTCCTTCACCGAGTGATCCAGCAGATCGCAGCCGAGCGCAGCAACGAAATGCTCGCATGTAAGATCGTCGATGTGCTCTTCGACGAACTCGATTTTCCCGGAGCCGGATTTTACACTCCTCCTCGGAAAGGAGAGAATGTTCCTGTTTTGCTCGCCGGAAGATCAAGGGCGGAGCCCGAAAACAGCTCCCCGGGGTGCGAACTTGAAGCTGCTGCAGCTATGAGAAGCCGTACTTCAGTAGAGCGGGGCGAAAACGGCAAGTCGTTTGTTTTTGCCATTCCGGTCACTTTCGAAGGAGAAGTGTTCGGAGCGCTCTGCGCCCGTCACGAAATAGGGTTTTCCTCGGCGGACCGGGAATTGCTCGAGATCACCGCGGAGCATATGACGACGTTCTGGGCGCTGAACAACCTGCTCGCGCAACGCCGTCACGAGTCGCTCGTCGATCCGTTGACGCAGGTGTGGAACAGGCGTTACATTATGCACCGTCTGGATGAAGAAAGTTCCCGCATCAACAGGACCAAGGGCAGGGGCGCCGTCGTTCTCGTCGACCTCGGGGACTTCAAGCGGATCAACGATCATTTCGGGCACGTTACCGGAGACGAGGTGCTCCGGGCGACATCCGCCACAATGAGCGAAAATCTCAGGAACTACGATATGATAGGACGCTACGGTGGAGATGAGTTCCTTCTCTATCTGCCGGACGTCTCCCGGGAGGACGCCGAGGCGATCATGGAACGGATGGAGTTGAAGGTCGCCGAACAGAAAGTAGCAGGATACGAGGGCGTGGTTATTCTTGACTACGGAATAGCCGTCTGTCCGGAGGATGGGATCAACCTTTCCGAGGTGATAAAGATCGCCGATGAAAGGATGTACAAGAACAAAGCGGAGAGAAAGGCGGAGAAGGCCGAATGATTGTTTCGCTGCATCATGCTAGCTTTACTGTGGAGAATCTCGAAAAGTCGGTCGCGTTTTATCAAGATACGCTGGGGCTGAAACTCGAAGGAATATGGGAGAGGAATCCGGAATACTCCGAGGGCGTGACCGGCATACGGGGGGCGTGGCTTAAAGTGGCCTATTTTTCTCTTCCGAACGCGTCTTTTGAACTTGTGGAGTACTTGGGAGCGAAGGGAACAAAGATCGACACGTCGACAAACAATGTCGGAAGCGCCCATGTGTGCCTTGTCGTTGAAGATTTCGAGCCCTTCATCGATAAGCTCGCGGAACGGGGCGTCGTTTTCGCCGGCGCTCTCTGCACAATCCCCGCCGGTTCCAACAAGGGGAAGAAGATCGTCTATATCGAGGATCCTGACGGGAACACTCTGGAACTGATTTCGTCGGTAGTTCCTGCGTAAACCGCCCGGAGCCCAAACTGCAAAAAACGTAAAGGAGGATGAGCGCCATGCTTGGTCAGTATTACATGATTACCGGAACCGGAGCTTTTGTTCTGTTGCTTCTCGCTGTGATCACCGGGTTGTTCGGGAGAAACCTCAGAAAAATCGTTCCCGGCGCCGCTCTGCTGAAGATGCACAAGTTCTCCGCCCTTACGGGCGCTCTCTTCGCTCTTCTGCATGTGCTTGGAGTTCACGGATATTAACCGCGTCCGTCGGCCCGGTTTTACTGCGCCTGTTCTTGCTCGGGCGTTTTAGTTTTCGAAAAGAAAGGTGATTTGCAGTGCTTTCTATGCCATGCCAGAAGATCCTCGTCGCCGAGGATTCGCTCAGTCAGCGAATGATGATCTCGCGTCATCTCCGAAACTGGGAGTATGATGTGCTGGAGGCCGCCGACGGCGTAGAGGCGTTCACCGCGTTTCGGCAACAAAGCCCGGCGATCATCATTACGGACCTTGATATGCCCGGAATGAACGGCTTCCAGCTTATCGAGGAGATTCGCAGGCAGGAGATAGCCCGTACGTACATCATTGTCCTCAGCGCTTCCGACGATAAGTCGAGCGTTGTTTCAGCCCTTGCTCTGGGCGCGGACGATTATCTCGTGAAGCCGTACCACCCCGAAGAGCTACGTGTTCGCTTGACAGGGGCGGAACGTGTGTTGCGCCTGCAGAACCAGGAGCTGCTCATTTTTGCTATGGCCCAGATGGTGGACACGCGAAGCCCCGAGACGGGGGCGCATCTCAACAGAGTACAGTATTTCAGCAGGCGCATAGCGGAAGAACTTGCCGCGGAAGGGGATCCGCTTGTCACTGCGTCGTGGATAGCGCAGCTTTTTTCCCTCTCGCCGCTTCATGATATCGGTAAAATCGGGATCCCCGACGCCATCCTGAACAAGCCGGGCAAGTTGACTCCCGAGGAATTTTCCATTATGAAGGAGCATGTGACCATCGGCGCATCGGTCTTCTCGCGGATCTACGAGCGCACGCACTATGCGCCTTTCGGATTCGCCATCGACATTATCCGGTATCATCACGAGAAGTGGGACGGGAGCGGATACCCGGAGGGGCTTGCAGGAGAGACCATCCCGCTGTGCGGTCGGATCGTCGCACTCGCCGACGTCTACGATGCAATCAGCAGCAAGCGGGTGTACAAACCGGCCTTTTCCCGCGAGCAGTGCTGGGATATCATCAACAGCGGCAAGGGAAGCCACTTCGATCCCAAGCTTGTTGATTTTTTCAATCGCAACGAGGATTACTTCTGGACGATTGTCGAGGAACTGCGCGATATTGACGAATGAATTCGGTCGAGAGGACGGAGCAGGAGGGGGGATGTATCATGAACGGGCGGTTCTCCCGTTTTTTCGAGCGTATTTCGCTTCGGAGGATCATTCGCATCGCCTTTTTCTTTCAAATTCTTATACCGGTCTCCTTCCTGGGATGGATGTTCCTCGGAACGTCCCGGGAGTCGGTTGAAGCGCTCTCGATGCGTCTTGGGCGCGAAGTGGCGGCGAGGATAGCGGAGCATCTGGAGTCGTACCTGACCGTTCCCCTCCTCGTCAACTCGCTCAACGCGGACGCCCTTGAGTCGGGGAGAGTCGACATCTCGTCTCCGCGGATCTGGCAGCCTTTTTTCACCGAACGCATCAGGGCGTTCCCGACAATCGCCTATACGTTTATCGGCACGCCCCAGGGAGAATTCTTCGGCGCGCGCCGTTTTCAAGAGAATGTCCAGCTCTTCGTCGCAAGCCCGGAGACAACGGGAGGCGCTTCCGTCTACTACTCGGTCGACACGCATGGAATGGCGGGAGAGAAAATCATCTCCTACCCCGGCTTCGACCCCCGCACCCGACCGTGGTATACAGCGGGGGAACAGGCGGATACCCCCGTCTGGAGCGAAATCTACCGCCATTTTGCACTCGAAGATCTGGCGATTACCGCCGTTCAGCCTCTTCGCGCTGAGGACGGTTCTCTGGTCGGCGTGCTCGGCGTCGATCTTCCCCTCTCCGGTATCAACAGCTTTCTCAGGGAACTCAAGGTGGGCGCCGAAGGGCAGATTTTTATCCTCGACACCGATGGAAACATTGTCGCGGATTCGACTGTCGACAGGCCGTTTCATATCCGCAACGGCGTCTTTTCCAGGGTTTCGGGCGTCGATTCTCCCAATCCGGCAATCAGGGCGTCCGCTGAAAGGATGGCGCGCGAAGAACGAGGGGAGCGCGAGGGCAGAATGTTCACCGTCGAAAATTCCGCGGGCGTTTCAGAGTATGTCCGAACTCGTTCGTTTTCATCCCTCGGTCTTGACTGGGAAATCGCCGTCGTTATTCCGGAGAAGGAATTTATCGCTCCTGTGCGCCGTATGGCGCGTTCCGCGTTTCTGGTCACCTTGGCCGCGCTCGGCGTTGCATTGCTGACTGCGTTCTGGATTTCCCGCTGGATCTGCCGCCCGCTGTCGGATCTTGCGGAATCGGCGAAAGCCATCACACGGGGCGAATGGCGCTCTCCGTTCGTCCTGAAACGGCATGACGAGGTGGGGGAACTCTCCCGTTCCTTCGCCCTCATGTCGAAACAGCTTTCGGAAGCTTTCTCCGGCCTTGAAGAAAAGGTGCGTTTACGGACGATCGAACTCGAACAGAAAAACAGGGAGCTTACCGAGGCAAAAGCGATCTCGGAATCTCTCGCCGAGGAAGCGGAAGCGGCGAGCCGGGCGAAGAGCGCGTTTCTGGCTTCAATGAGCCACGAGATTCGCACTCCGATGAACGCCGTGCTCGGACTGAGCGATCTTGTACTCGCAACGCCGCTCTCCGAGGAGCAGAGGGAGTATCTGACCCTTGTGCAGACATCCGCGGAATCGCTGCTCGGCATTCTCGACGATATTCTCGATCTTGCGAAGATCGAGGCGGGCAAAATGTCGCTCGAAAACCGCCCGTTCCGTTTGCGTCCGGTGGTGGAGCAGGTCCGCGCGCTTATGCGGCCTCGCGCGGAGAAAAAGGGAGTGGCGCTTGGAGCATCCGTCGCGCCGGAGCTCGCAGACGCTTTTACGGGCGACCCGCTCCGCGTGCGGCAAATTTTGATGAACCTCGTCGGCAATGCTGTGAAATTCACCTCGGAAGGCTCGGTGCGTATCGATGTAACACGGGCGGGAGAGGACGAGGAGCAAGCGCAGGTAGTCTTTGCGGTCGGCGACACCGGTCCCGGGATTCCACAAAGTAAACTGCATCTTCTGTTCGATGACTTTACCCAGCTGGATGATTCGTCGACCCGGAAGCACGGGGGGACGGGGCTTGGTCTTGCCATTTCCCGCAGTCTCGCACGCCTGATGGGCGGCGATATTACCGTGGAGAGCGAAGTCGGCAAGGGAAGCGTCTTCCGCTTTTCATTGCCTCTGCTTCGCTGCTCGGAGGAAATCGGAGAGCAGATGGAGGCTCACGATGCCGGGTCCTCCGCGATGAAAGGACACGTCCTCCTCGCCGAGGATAACGCAGTCAATACGAAGATGACCGTCGCGATGCTGAAGAAAACCGGCCTCAGCGTTCGGCACGCATCGAACGGGCTGGAGGCGGTCGAGATGTGGCGCAACGAACCTTTCGATCTGATTCTCATGGATTGCGAGATGCCTGTGATGGATGGATTCGAAGCGACGAGGACGATACGTTCAGAAGAGCGGGACGGAACGAGCATCCCTATTCTGGCGCTCACGGCGTATGCGATGAAAGGAGACAGGGAACGCTGTCTGGAGGCGGGCATGACGGAGTATATCTCCAAACCTCTCCGCTCCCGCAGGCTGTACTCGCTGCTCGCCCGATATCTTGAATCCGACGCTTCTTCTCTTGCCGCCGAAAGCGGAGAACAGTCCGCGCCGGTTTCGGCCGACCAAGAGGAACGTGCGCGCTGGGAGCGGGGGCTCGGCGAGCTGCTTCTCTCTCTCGACGGAGACCGGGAGGCGCTGGCGGAGATGGAGGAGGCATTCTTTTCCGAAGTGCCGGAGTTGCGCGGCTCCTTGCGGAGCGCCCTGGAAATGGGCGATTGCCCCGCGGCCGCGCGCGCGCTGCATAAACTCAAGGGCGTCCTCGGTTATCTCATGGGAGGAGAAAACGTCTCGTTGTTCCGCGCCCTCGAAAACGAGGCCAGGACGGCGGCATTGAAAACGGACGATCCTCGCCTTCAGGAAATGAACGACCTGCTCGACCGGTACGCGCGTTTTCTCCGTGAAGCGGCCTCCAGCTGAACATTCGTTTTTTGCTGCTTCTTCAGGCGGAGGACCGTTCCTTCGGCTCCCTCAATTTCGGTTGAAAAGGCCATCTTTTCGGACGAAACGCTTCGGGGTATAATCCTCTCCAAACTTTCGTCCAGGAGGCATTATGATGAATCCACAGTTCGCACGAAGAATGACGCGCTTTCAAGAGTCCGACTTGACGCCCATCCTGCGCCTTGCGGCAAATCCGGACGTGATCTCGTTCGCCGGAGGCCTTCCCGCGCCGGAGCTCTTTCCGGTCGAGGATCTGAAGAAGGTGGCGGTGAAGGTGCTCGACGCCCACGGCAGAAGGGCGCTTCAGTACTCCGCCACGGAGGGGCATCTCCCCCTCCGCGAGAAGATCGCCGCCCGTACCAACAGAAACTTGAAGACGTCGCTGACGGCGGAGAACGTCGTCGTAACGACCGGCTCCCAGCAGTCGCTGGATATTCTGGCGAAGATGTACATCGACGAGGGGGACTGTATTCTGTGCGAGAGTCCTACATATCTCGGGGCCCTCTCCGCTTTCAATTCGTGCCTTCCGGCATACCGGGAGGTGGCGACTGACGGCGAGGGCATGCTGATCGCCGATCTTGAGAAGGCGCTCGCCTCGGAGAAGCGCGCGAAGATGATCTACGTCATCCCGGACTTCCAGAACCCGTCCGGCAAAACATGGTCCCTTGAACGGCGCAAGGCGTTTCTGGAAGTCGTGTCGAAGTACGACATTCTGGTTGTCGAGGATAACCCCTACGGCGAACTCCGTTTCGAGGGAACGACGCCCCCGTCGCTGAAGTCGATGGACGCCCGCGGCCAGGTCGTGATGCTCGGCACCTTCTCGAAGATCTTCTGCCCCGGCGTCCGCGTGGCGTGGGTCTGCGGGGAACCCGCGTTCCTCGAGAGCTTCTGCAACCTGAAGCAGGCCGCCGACCTCCACACGTCGACGATCAGCCAGTACGAGATCGACGCGTACCTCTCCGACTACGATATAGAGGAACACATCAAGAAGCTGGTCTCAGTATACCGCGAGCGGCGCGACCTGATGATCCGCACGATGGACGCAACCTTCCCGAAGGAGGTCGTTTTCACCCGCCCCGAGGGAGGTCTTTTCACCTGGGCCGAGATGCCGGAGCATGTGAACGCACGGGATCTTTTCCTCAAGGCGCTCGAGAAAAAGGTCGCCTTCGTCCCCGGAGGAGCGTTCTTCCCCAACGGCGGACACGAGAACACAATGCGGCTCAACTACTCGAACATGCCGCCGGAGCGCATCGTCGAAGGGATCGAACGCCTGGGAGCGGCGATTCGCGAGTACCTCTAAAAAATCGAATGAGAGAGGCAGGACTGAAACAAGGCGTCCTGCCTCTCTTTTCACTTTCACACTTTACGTTGTACATGTTTCAATGTTATCATGTACCGCGCAGCTCAATAATACCCGCAGGAGGTTGTTTCCATGGCAGGCAAGCTCATCGAGTGTGTTCCGAATTTCAGCGAAGGACGGCGTCAGGATGTGATCGAGGCGATAGTCGCTCCGTTCAGGGCGACGAAGGGGTGCGGTCTTCTCGATTATCGGGCGGACGCGGACCACAACAGGCTGGTCGTGAGCCTCGCGGGATCGCCCGAGCCTGTACAGGAGGCGCTTCTGCAGGCTGCTTCCGTCGCGGTGCAAAAGATCGATATGAACAGCCACCAGGGGGCGCACCCCCGCATCGGCGCGGTGGACGTGATTCCCTTCACCCCAGTGAGCAACATTTCAATGGAGGAGTGCGTCGCGCTCTCGCATTCGTTCGGCGAGAGATATTGTAAAGAGCTCGGCGTTCCGGTCTACTTCTATGAGGATTCCGCGAAACGCCCGGAGCGGAAGCGCCTCGAAGTTATCCGCAAGGGACAGTACGAGACGCTGAAGGTCGAGTCGGTAACCCCGGAGCGCGCTCCCGACGTCGGTGGGCCCGCGTTACATCCGACGGCCGGCGCGACGGTCATGGGCGCTCGGAAGTTTCTCGTGGCCTTCAACGTCAACCTGAACACCGCGGACGAGGAGATCGCGAAGAAGATCGCCAACTGCGTGCGTGCCTCCAGCGGCGGCTTTTGCCACGTCAAGGGGATGGGCGTGGCGCTGCACGAGCGCGGCATGGCGCAGGTGAGCATGAATATCGTTGACTTCGAGAAGAACGCGGTCTACAGGGTGCTCGAGCTGATCCGTATGGAGGCCCGCCGCTGGGGCGTCGAGGTCGTCGAGACGGAGATCTACGGGATGATTCCCGCGCAGGCTCTTGTGGAGAGCGCCGCGTACTATCTTCAGATCAAGGACTTCGACCCGATGCAGGTCTTGGAGCTGAAACTCCTCTCCGGCGGTGATGACGCATGATCGTCAAATTTTTCCGCAACGCCCGCATCTACACTCCGGAGGGAAAGCCCCCCTCAAGGGGGGCGGAGCAAGGGACCCTGAGAATTTTCGAACGGGGGGCGCTGCTCGTTCAGGACGGGAGTATAGAAGCCGTCGGTACTGAGGAAGAACTCCTTTCCAATCCCCTCGTGAAAAAGGTCGACGAGGAGATCGACTGCGAAGGCCGCTGCCTGATCCCCGGCTTCGTCGATCCGCATACGCACATGTGCTTCGCCGCGCGTCGGGAAGAGGAGTTCTCGATGCGCCTCGCGGGGGCGGCGTACCTCGACATACTCAAGAAGGGCGGCGGCATTCTCTCCTCCGTTCGGCATATACGAGGCGCGAGCGAGCAGGAAATCTTCGAGTGCACGAGGACGCTTGCCCTTTCCGCGCTCTCCTTCGGGACGACCACCGTTGAGATGAAGAGCGGGTATGGACTCGACACGGAGAGCGAGCTGAAAATGCTCTCGGCGATCCGCCGCGTCGGACGCGAAACGCCCTTGCGTGTCGTTCCCACCTTCATGGGGGCGCACGCGATTCCGGAGGTCTTCAAGGGGAATGGCGACGGCTACGTCGACCTCATGATCGGAGAGATGCTTCCAGCCGTCGCGGAACAGGGAATCGCCCGCTTCTGCGATGTCTTCTGCGAGGAGGGGGTCTTCTCCCCGGAGCAGACGCGGAAAGTGCTCGTCGAAGCGCGTAAATATGGGCTCGGCCTGAAGATCCACGCCGACGAGGTGCACGACACCGGCGGCGCCGCGCTTGCAGCAGAACTCGGCGCGGTTTCCGCGGAGCATCTTCTCGCAGCGAGCGACGAAGGGATAGAGGCCCTCGCGGCGGGCGGTACGGTCGCCGTATTGCTCCCCGCTACGGCGTACAGTTTGCGCAAGCCGTACGCCCGCGCCCGGACCATGATCGAGAAGGGCGTTCCCGTAGCCCTTGCGACCGACTGCAACCCCGGCTCCTCCTTCACGGAGTCAATGCCCTTCGTCTTCGGCCTGGCTGTTCTCGTAATGGGGCTCACGGTGGAAGAGGCGCTTGTGGCGACGACGAAGAACAGCGCGCACGCGATCGGCCTGGGGGCCGAGTGCGGAACGCTCGAACCGGGAAAGAACGCTGATTTCCTCCTCCTCGACGGAGAGACTCCGGCCGTTCTGGCCTACCACGCCGGGGTCTCCCCGGTGAAATCGGTCTTCAAGAAAGGGGAGCGGGTCGCATGAGGGGCGGAGAGCGGAAGAAGACAGTACGCCTCGACGGGATGTCCCTTACCCTTGAGGATGTGCTCCGTGTCGCACGCGACGGATGGGGCGTCGAGCTTGACGATGAGGCCGCCCGCAGGGTGGAGGAAGCTTCCGCCGCCGTAAAGGCCTGGGAGAACTCCGACGACGTTGTCTACGGCATTACCACGGGCTTCGGCGATCTGGCCACGGTGAACATCTCCCGCAAGGACCGACGCCTTTTGCAGGAGAATCTCTTGAAGAGCCACGCCTGCGGCGTCGGCGAGCCGTTCTCCGAGGAGATTACGCGGGCCATGATGCTGCTGCGGATTAACAGTCTCATAAGAGGGTTCTCGGGTATCAGCCTTGCGACGCTCCATCAGTTCGTTGCCTTTTTGAATCTGGGGATCACCCCCGTCGTTCCGTCGCAGGGATCGGTTGGCGCCAGCGGCGATCTCTGCCCCCTCTCGCACCTCGCCCTCCCGTTGCTGGGGCACGGTAAGGTGCGCTACAAGGGGCGCGTCACGCTCGCGGCCAAGGCGCTCCAGGCCGCCGGACTCCAACCGGTGCAGCTCGGGGCGAAAGAGGGGCTTGCCCTGAACAACGGCACGGCCTCGATGGGCGCCATGGGCGTGGTGGCGCTGATGGCAGCGGAGGACCTCGCCAAGACCGCGGACATTGCGGCGGCGATCTCCATCGAAGCGCTTCACGGCGTTCCCTACGCCTTCGACGCTCGGACGCACGCGCTCCGGGCCCACAGAGGGCAGGGGCGCGTGGCCGAGAATATCCGCCGTCTGATCGAGGGGAGCGAGATCATCGAGAAGCACCGTTTCGGCAGGGTGCAGGATGCCTACTCTCTCCGCTGCGTGCCGCAGGTCCACGGCGCCACCCGCGACGCGCTGGAGTACGTGCGGAAGACGCTGGAAACGGAGATCAACTCGGTCACCGACAATCCGATCATCTTCACCGAGGACGGCGTGGCCATCAGCGGCGGCAACTTCCACGGACAGCCGCTCGCCCTTGCGATGGACTTTTTCGGCATCGCCGTCGCGGAGCTCGCGAGCATCTCCGAACGCCGGCAGGCCAGGCTGGTGGACACCAGTCTCTCCGGGCTGCCTCCCTTCCTTGTCGAGGACAGCGGCCTGAACAGCGGCTTCATGATCGCGCAGTACACATCAGCGGCCCTTGTCTCCGAGAACAAGGTGCTCGCGCACCCGTCCTCCGTCGATTCCATCCCTACGTCGGCAAACCAGGAGGATCACGTCTCCATGGGCGCCTTCTCGGCGCGCAAGGCGCTTTCGATTCTGGACAATGCCCGGAAGGTCGTCGCCATAGAGCTCTTCGCCGCCTCCCAGGCGCTCGACTTCAGCCGTCTGTTGAAACCGGGCGCTGGGACGGTCGTCGCCCACGACTGCGTTCGGAGCGTCGTTCCCTACATAAAGCACGACGAGTACCTCCATCCTCTCATTGAACGTGTGGAGGCGCTTCTGAGCCGAGGCGCGGTAGTGCGGGCGGTGGAGGATGCCATCGGACCGCTGAACTGAGAAAATGCTGAATGAAGAGAGGCTCTCATTCGGCGGGCCTCTCTTTGTATGTTCACCTCTTCTTCCGCCTGCGAAGACGGGTATGCTATACTCTTTTTCAGCACATACCGCGAGACAGGGGGGATTTCAATGGCCGATACTACGCGAAACGATGATCTCTTCCCGCAGCACAAAGACATGCCTTTCGTAAATGCGTCCCGGGATATCCCCCGGATCATCTGCCTCGGTGCGTCCGCCGGAGGACTGGAGGCTCTTGAGCGATTCTTCCGTCATCTGCCGGAGAACGTTCATGATATCTTCGTCATTGTCCAGCACCTTTCGCCAGACCATAAGAGCATCATGGCGGAGCTGCTGCACCGGTACACATCCCTTCCGGTGGTTGTGGTGGACGACGGGATGCCGCCGCAGCCAGGGCGGATTCATCTGATTCCTCCGGGCAAGGAGATGGTGGTCGAGAACGGGGCGTTTCGTTTGCGGGACAGGGTCCTTCGCGAACCGCATCTCCCGATCAACGTTTTTTTGCAGAGCATGGCCGGGGAGTACGGAGCTGCATGCGTCGCGGTCATCCTCTCCGGTACGGGGAGCGACGGCGCGCAGGGAATCAAAGCGGTGCATGCGGCGGGCGGCATAGTGTTTGCCCAGGACGTCGACAGCGCACGTTTCGACGGAATGCCGCGCAACGCGGCTTTGACCTGCGTCGTTGATTTTGTCGGCGCCCCGGAGCAAATCGTATCGGCTCTTTTCAAAGTTGCCGGGGACGAAACCGGCGAGCCCGAGACCGACGAAGAGAGCGAGCAGGAGCGTCTTTGCGGGAAGGTCGCTCTTGAACCGAAGCAGTTGATCTTCCGAAAGTTGAGCGACGCTTTCGGCATCGACTTTTCCCAGTACAAGGATGGTACCATTCTCCGTCGCCTGGACCGGCGGATGATGATGCGCGCCGTCGGGGACATGTCCGAGTATGCGGAGCTGCTCGAAGGAGATCCTGAAGAGGTGGATCATCTCTACAGGGATTTGCTCATCGACGTCACGTCGTTCTTCAGGAATCCGGAGGCCTTCTCCTATCTCGCGGAGACGGCGCTCCCCGATCTTCTGGCGCAACACCCCGAAAACGAGGAGTTCCGCGTCTGGAGCGTAGCGTGCGCAAGCGGCGAGGAAGCCTACTCCATCGCCATGATTCTCGACGAGGTGATGGCGAACCGCTCGCTGAAACGCAGCGTCCGTATTTTCGCGACGGATATTCATAAGAGTTCCCTGAAGACGGCGAGCGCGGGATATTATTCAAAAGAGAAACTCGTCGACGTTTCGCCGGAGCGCCTCGAGAGATACTTTTACAGGACGGGCGCGGACGGCTGGACGGTGCGCCCGAATATCCGCAGGATGATCACCTTCGCCCCCCACAACATTCTCTCCGATCCCCCTTTTCTGCATATGCACCTCATCTCCTGCCGCAACATGCTCATCTACCTCGAGAAGAGCGCGCAGATCGAGGTGCTCACCCGTTTCTCGGCGGCGCTTGAGCAGCGGGGGATTCTCTTCCTCG
>Ga0334889_1003183_pt1 | contig 16747 bp, 8 predicted proteins | sample GraSluR1_MG_2_FD_207222 | JGI IMG/M metagenome (GOLD analysis project Ga0334889, IMG submission 207222) | Sludge microbial communities from methane-producing bioreactor in Wageningen University, Netherlands - Granular Sludge_8_08-R1 | ecosystem: Engineered > Bioreactor > Anaerobic > Unclassified ... | reverse complement strand
CAGTTCGTCGCCCACTTTCTCCAGCGTATCGCATGCCGCCAGTTCTTTTTCGAGCGATTTAATGCGGGCCAGTTTATGCAGGAACCATTTATCGATGCGGGTAAGCTCGTGAATACGATCGACGCTGTATCCGGCTTCCATGGCCTGGGCGATGTAGAATACACGCTTGTCGGTGGGAGCGGAGAGGTGCTTGTCGAGATCGTCGACAAACATTTCCTTATTGGCCACGAACCCGTGCATGCCCAATCCGATCATTCGAAGTCCCTTTTGCATTACTTCTTCGAACGTACGGCCGATCGACATGATTTCGCCCACCGATTTCATGCTTGAACCCAATTCGCGGCTTACTCCCTGGAATTTCCCAAGATCCCAACGTGGGATTTTACACACGATATAATCGAGCGCAGGTTCGAAGAAAGCGGTAGTATCCTTGGTTACCGAGTTTTTCAACTCGGGTAAACCGTATCCCAGGCCGAGTTTGGCAGCCACAAAGGCCAGCGGATAGCCGGTAGCTTTGGAAGCCAGGGCCGAAGAACGGCTCAGACGAGCATTTACTTCAATCACCCGGTAATCTTCGGAATAAGGATCCAATGCATACTGAACATTACATTCGCCTACGATTCCAATATGGCGGATAATCCGGATGGCCAATTCGCGTAATTTATGGTATTCGCTGTTGGTAAGCGTTTGCGAGGGTGCCACCACGATACTTTCGCCCGTGTGAATTCCCAGCGGGTCGAAGTTTTCCATGTTACACACGGTGATACAGTTGTCGTACCGGTCGCGCACCACTTCGTATTCAATTTCTTTCCAACCTTTCAGCGATTTTTCAACCAATACCTGCGGTGAGTATGCAAATGCTTTATCGGTGATCACCTTCAGTTCCTCGTCGTTGTCGCAAAAACCTGAACCTAAACCACCCAGGGCGTAGGCGGCGCGCACGATTACCGGGTAACCCAGTTCGTTGGCTGCACGGCGGGCATCTTCAAAATTGGTTACGGCTTCCGACTTGATGTAGTTGACGTTAATTTCGGAGAGCTTCTGGTTGAAGATCTCGCGGTCCTCGGTGTCGATAATCGATTGTACGGGAGTACCCAGTACTTTCACCTTGTATTTTTCAAAAATACCTCCTTTGTAAAGGGCTACCCCGCAGTTGAGCGCGGTTTGTCCGCCAAACGAAAGAAATACGCCATCGGGACGTTCTTTTTCAATCACCCGCTCTACAAAGTCGGGCGTTACCGGCAGAAAGTATACTTTATCGGCAATGCCTTCGGAAGTTTGAACCGTGGCAATATTGGGGTTGATCAGCACCGTATAAACGCCCTCTTCCTTAAGGGCTTTGAGCGCTTGCGACCCCGAATAATCGAATTCGCCCGCTTCTCCGATTTTGAGAGCGCCGGAACCGAGCACCAGTACTTTTTTCACTCCGCCTTTTTCCACTCCCCTGTATTCTTTCTTTTCCACCTGACGGGTATCCATTTCCTGAGCGATCATTTGCGGTATGGGAGTGGAGCGATCGGTCATGGTTTTCAGGTACACATCGAACAATACTTCGGTATCAGTGGGGCCCGACGTAGCTTCGGGATGGAACTGACAAGAGAACCAAGGTTTTGTTTTATGACGAACCCCCTCATTCGTACCATCGTTCATGTTGATAAAAAGAGGTTCCCAATCGCTACCCAGGGTAGCATTGTCGACAGCAAAACCATGGTTTTGGGTCGTGATAAAGGCCCGTTGGGTTCCCGCCAGCTGAACCGGCTGGTTGTGCGAACGGTGACCGTATTTCAGTTTATAAGTCGATGCACCGCCGGCTACCGAGAGCAATTGATTTCCCATGCAAATGCCGAAGATAGGTTTGCCGGTTTGCATGGCTTTGCGGATGTTTTCGACTGTGGCGGTACAATAGGCCGGGTCGCCCGGACCGTTGGAAATAAACAAGCCATCGTAGTCGATGTGCGAAAAATCGTAATCCCAGGGCACGCGAATGACGGTAGTATCGCGTTTGAGCAGGCAACGGATAATGTTATGTTTCACCCCGCAGTCGACCATCACAATTTTATGCTTGCCTGCGCCATAAGTAATTACTTCCTTGCAGCTTACTTTTGCCACCTGATTTTCGTCGTCGGGATTTACGAATTCGATATCGTCGCCCTCCGGAAAAACCAGTTTTCCTTTCATGGTTCCTTTTTCGCGCACCAGCTTGGTGAGTTCCCGGGTGTCGATACCGAAAATTCCGGGCACTTCATGTTCGATGAGCCAGTCGTTGAGGCTTTTCACAGCATTCCAATGACTGTATTCAAACGAAAAATCGGAAATAATAAGGCCGGTCACCTGTATTTTTTCCGATTCGTAAAATGTGGATAACTGGTTTTGAACTGTGTCGTTCGGAACCCCGTAATTACCAACCAATGGGAAGGTGATGGCCAACAACTGCCCGGCGTAGGACGGGTCGGTGAGACTCTCGGGATACCCCACCATGGCGGTGTTGAAAACTACCTCGCCGGCAACGGCTTTTTCGTACCCGAACGATTTACCTTCGAAAACGGTTCCATCTTCCAGAACAAGATGAAAAGGTTTGTACTTTTGCATAAAATTTTTAGAGATTTTTTTGTGGTCCAAAATTCCTGCAAAAGTACTAAATTTTTATTAGCTGTCAAATGTATTCGCTGTTTATTTTCTTAAAAATTGCAATTTACGACCGAATATGCAAAATAAATTGTATGTGTATGCAAAAGTCGACTTCTTAGTTTCATTATCCTGGAAAATGTTGTATATAAATGCCAATACTTGAACACCCTTCCATCGACCTATTATGCTAATAAATCGTTGGAAGGGTGTTGAAGTATCGTGCGTCTGTTCAAATAAACCGACGCGTATCAGTCCATATTAATGCAGGGGTGAAATTTTTACACTGAATTCGTAGTTCTGATAGGTCAACCGGTATTCGGGCAGCGGGAGAGCTCCCCAGCTGGTAACACAACCCAGCCCCATCTGAACTTTATCGACACACACTTCGGTAAGTCCGGCTTTGGGAACCTCCGGCGAGTGGCGCTGTGTTTTCTGCGGACCATTGTCGAGCGACTCTACCGTATAATTCAGGGCCGATGCCGAGAACGGAGCGGTAGATTCGAATTTTAAACCGCGACCACCTTTATCGGTTACTTTCCAGTAACGTAAATCGGTACGGGTTCCGGTTTCCTGCGGACGAATATAAGGATAAAACTGTTCGGCAACCGTTTGTTTGTAAATTCCGAGCAGCGAAGCATCGTTGCGGTCACTGTAATTTTCGAACGGACCACGACCGTAATATTCGACCAGTTCAAATCGTTCGGGCATTTGCATGCGGAAGCCGAAGCGGAACAGATCCGATACCTTTTCGTCGGGATTAACAGTCATATTCTGATGGTAAAGCACGTTGCCTTGAGGATCGATGGTATATTGAGTCATCAATTTAGCGTGAACGCTGCGCAGGTTGTGGTATACTTTTACCACGATCAGGCCGTTTTCAACACGGTGGCGCATCGAATCGAGCTGCATGCGCGGGTTACGCCAGGCAGCGTAACGGTTCTGCAGGTTTGCACCGTAATCGTTATCGGTCGGTGCGCGCCAGAAATTGGCTTCGAATTTACCTTCGTCGTCGAGCAGCTGCACTCCTTTGTGAATCCATTTACTGATCTGTCCGTTGTGTTTGTTGAATTCGATATTGAACTGTTCGCCGAAAATGCGCAGGTAGTTGTAATCGTTGGTACGCACTTCGGGAATAATCGGTTTTTCGTTTTTGGCGCATTGCTTACCTACAGCCAGTGCGGCAAACTGATAAGGCTGTATTTCCATCTGAGCCGTAGCCACTTCGAAGCCGGCAGGAAGCAGTTGCCAGGCCGATTTCAGTTTAAACGATACATTCAATACTACTTCGCCTACTGGTTTTACATCGTTCAATACATATCCCAGGTTGAACGTTTTGGTTTGCTGCGGAGCAACATTCACATCGGTCAGTTGACCGCTTACTATCGCTTTTCCATTGCTGAGCAGTTGCCATTCGGCATAATAATTCGAAAGATCGGTAAAGAAGTTTTCGTTATAAATTTTGATGGTGCCCCGGCTTAAATCCACCGGAGTAGCCCAGATATTCTGGTGGTAATACTTCACCTCGTAAGCATGAGGATTGTAACCGCGGTCGGGGTTGACGATTCCGTTGTTCAGGAAGTTGTTGTCCGAGACGTCGTAGGCATTGTAATCGCCGCCGTAGGCACGGATTTCGACTCCATCCTTATTGTATTTACGCAGAGCCTGATCCACAAAGTCCCAGATGAAACCACCCTGATAATTGGGGTATTTACGAATCAGATCCCAGTATTCCTTGAAGCCACCCATCGAGTTTCCCATGGCGTGAGCATATTCGCACTGAATAAGCGGAGCTTCATAATCGGGATTTTCGCAATAACGAATCACACCCTGGTAATCGAGGTACATCGGAACAAAAATATCGGTAGCCACTTCATTGGTAAGGTTTTTACCGCTTTTGGCCTGCGAGCGTTCGTACTGAACCGGGCGGGTTTTATCGTCATTTTTAATCCAATTATAAGCTTTTGTAAAATTGGGGCCCATCCCGGCTTCGTTGCCGAGCGACCAGGTGATGATCGAAGGATGGTTGTAGCCACGTTGTACATTACGTTGGTTACGTTCCAGATGCGCCAGTTCGTAGGCAGGATCTTTGGCAAGCGTTTCTTCGCCATAGCCCATCCCGTGCGATTCCACATTTGCTTCGGCCACCACATACAATCCGTATTCGTCGCAGAGGTCGTACCATTCGTTGGCATCGGGATAATGGCAGGTGCGCACAGCGTTGATATTCAGCGATTTCATTACTTTTATATCCTGAATCATCCGTTCACGGCTCACCACATAACCATTGTCGGGATCCATTTCATGACGGTTGGCGCCTTTGAACAGTACAGGCTGACCGTTGACCAGCAATTGTTTGTTTTTAATTTCGATTTTACGGAAACCTACCTTCACCGGGATAACCTCGCTGGCGGTAGTGGCAGTCAGCGTGTACAGGTTGGGTGTTTCGGCCGTCCACTTAGCAGGATTTTCGACTGCCATGGTAGCTTTCAGTTTACCTTTTCCTTTCACCGATGTAGCCGCTATTTCTTTTCCGGCTTTATCGGTAAGCACCAGTTTTACATCGGCCGAGCCTGCAGTAGTGATATCGATAGCCAGCGTACCGTTTTTATAGGCAGCATCCAGGTCGGGAGTTACCCGGATATCTTCCACGCGGTTTTTCGAACGGGCATAGAGGTAGCAATCGCGCCCCACGCCGGTCAGGCGCCAGAAGTCCTGATCTTCGAGATAGGTGCCGTCCGACCAGCGGAATACCTGGAAAGCAATGAGGTTTTTGCCGGGTTTTACAAATTTTGTAATATTGAACTCAGCTTCCAGCTTGCTGTCCTCGCTGTAACCCACGTACTTACCATTCACCCACAGGTAGATGTTGGAAGTTACCGAACCAAAATGGGCGATAATGTCTTTTCCGTTCCAGTTGGCAGGCACTTCGATTTCGCGCCGGTATGATCCTACATTATTATTTTCGGTTGGAAATTTCGGAGGATCGTTTTTAAACTGGTTCCGCCAGGGATATCCCACGTTGACATATACAGGATCGCCATAGCCGTTGAGTTCCCAAATTCCGGGTACAGGCATGGTGGCCCAGCCTTTATCGTTGTAACCAATCTGATAAAAATCGGTGAGCCGCTGATCGGCATTTTTTACCCAGTGAAATTTCCAGATACCATTGAGGGATAGGAAATTTTCCGACGATTTTTTGCAACCTTTCTGGGCTGCCTGTGCCGATTCGAACGCGAAATAATTCGTGTGCATCGGCAAGCGGTTGACCTGATTTTTGGTCGGGTCCTGCCACTCATTCCCCTGGGCCCAGGCCGATGCAGCCATAGACGAAACCAGGAATAAAGCCAATAGTTTTCTCATGATTTGTTATTTTATTGTTGGTAGATAATTCGTTTAAAATTCGGAGCTGAAATGGAACCTGATTTTCTGAAAGTCCTGCTGAGCCATCATCAATACATAGCCCGAGTCGGCCAAAAACACATCACGACCTTCTTTATCCAGCGCCATGTATTGCGCCTTCCGTTTTTTAAAATTCTCCAGCTCTTGCGGATCATCGCTTTCAATCCAGCAGGCTTTATGCAGGTTTACGGGTTCCCAACGGCACTGCGCCCCGTATTCGTGCAGCAACCGGTATTGGATTACTTCAAACTGAAGCTGTCCGACAGTACCCACAATTTTACGGTTGTTGAACTGATTCACAAACAACTGTGCCACGCCCTCGTCCATCAACTGGTTGATTCCTTTTTCCAATTGCTTGGTTTTCATCGGATCGGCATTTTCGAGGTAATTGAACATTTCGGGCGAGAAACTGGGAAGTCCCTTGAAATGAAGGATTTCACCCGAGGTAAGCGTGTCACCGATTTTAAAGGTACCCGTATCGGGCAAACCCACTATATCGCCTGCAAATGCTTCGTCCACCGTTTCCTTTTTTTGGGCCATAAAGGCTGTCGGAGCCGAAAACCGCATCAGTTTATTATGACGCACATGCCGGTAGTTCACATTGCGTTCAAATTTCCCGGAGCAAATCTTCACAAAGGCAATGCAACTCCGGTGATTGGGATCCATATTGGCATGGATTTTAAAAATAAATCCCGAGAAATTGGATTCGTAGGGATTTACTTCCCGTTCCAGCGTATGAATAGGGCGGGGTGAGGGTGCGATTTCGACAAAACAGTCGAGCAATTCCTTTACTCCGAAGGTATTGAGTGCCGAACCGAAAAAGACGGGAGCCAGTCGGCCGGCCAGGTATTCCTGTATATCGAAAGCAGGATATACCCCCTCGATAAGCTCCATATCCTCACGCAGTTTAGCCGCATCGCGTTCGCTCACCAACCGGTCCAGTTCAGGACTCCCGATATTCTGCAGCTGTACCGACTCGCTGATGGTTTGCTTATTGGGTGTGTAAAGTTCCAGTTTATCCTGGTAAATATTATAAACGCCTTTAAACGAAAAGCCCTGATTGATGGGCCAGCTGAGCGGACGTACGCCAATGCCCAGTTCTGCTTCCAGTTCATCCAGCAAATCAAACGGATCCTTTCCTTCACGATCCATTTTATTGACAAAAATCATCACCGGGGTATTCCGCATCCGGCAAACATTCATCAGTTTACGGGTCTGTGTTTCCACCCCTTTGGCAGTATCGACCACGATAATAACCGAGTCCACTGCCGTAAGCGTACGGTAGGTATCTTCGGCAAAATCCTGGTGACCGGGAGTGTCGAGAATATTGATTTTATAATCGCGGTACTCAAAGCCCATGACCGAGGTAGCCACCGAAATTCCGCGTTGCTTTTCGATTTCCATCCAGTCGGAGGTAGCCGTTTTTTTTATTTTATTCGACTTTACAGCTCCGGCGACATGAATGGCGCCTCCGAAGAGCAATAATTTTTCGGTCAGGGTAGTTTTCCCTGCATCCGGGTGTGAAATAATCGCAAAGGTTCTGCGACGTTGAATTTCAGCCTCTAAACTCATGAAGTGTTCGGGGGTTGTTAAATAAGAATATGAATTATTTTATTAATGCTGCGCAAATATACAAAAAAATCGGTTAACCCACGTGCTTCTCGGCAAAATACGACGAGCGGACGAAGGGCCCGCTTTCGATGAAACGGAAGCCTTTGGCTTTACCGATCTGTTTATATTCGGCAAACTTATCGGGATGGATATAGGCTGAAACCGGAGCGTGTTTACGGGAAGGCTGGAGGTACTGACCGATGGTGATCACCGAACAGTTGTGCGCCAGGGCATCGTCCATCAGTTCCAGAATTTCGTCTTCGGTTTCGCCCAGTCCCAGCATAATCCCGGTTTTTGCCGTTTTCCCGCGCGAGGCGATATGCTGCAGCACTTTCAGACTTACATCGTATTTCGCTTTGGTGCGGATTTGCGGAGTAAGACGGCGTACGGTTTCCAGGTTATGCGAAACCACATCCGGTCCTGCATCGATTACCTGATCGATCAATTCCGTTTTACCGTCGAAATCGGGAATCAGAACTTCCAGCGTAATGCCCGGATTCAATTCCTTTACCTGACGGATGGTTTCGGCCCAGATAGCCGCCCCACCGTCCTTCAAATCGTCGCGATCGACCGATGTTATCACTGCATGCTTCAATTTCATCAACCGTATCGACTCGGCCACTTTCCGGGGTTCGTCGTGATCGGGCGGGAGCGGCCTGCCGGTAATCGTGTTGCAAAACTTGCAGGCTCTGGTACAGATATTTCCCAGGATCATGAGCGTAGCCGTGCCGCGGCTCCAGCATTCGCTTTGGTTCGGACACCGTCCGCTGGTACAGATCGTATGAAGTCCGTGTTCCTTAATTACCGAGTTTACGTGCGAATAACTTTTATCGCTGTATATTTTATTGAGCAGCCATTCGGGCTTGCGTTGGTAGTTCATTCTGAAGTCAGTTTCTTTTTGCATACAAAAATACGAATTTTTTACTTATCAATTGTTAATTATTAATGATCGGATGTAGAGAGGGTTTGATGTGGGTAACATATTTTTTGGATGGAAGTTGAATCCTTTAGTGTTTATTTTAGTATTTTTGCAATCACAGAGGAGGTATAAAACATTTAAAAAGATTGCAATAAGATGACAGTCAGTTATTTGGCAAACGCAAAGATTAATATTGGTCTCAACGTGATTGAAAAACGCAGCGACGGTTACCACAACCTGGAAACGGTATTTTACCCGTTACCGGTACACGATGAACTCATCGTTGAGGCAAACGCCCGCATCGATAATGATTGCCGGCTGGAAGTGGAAGGATTGCAGCTTGCCACTACCGATGAAGACAATCTGATAATAAAGGCATACCGGTTGTTGCAACAGGATTTTGCACTGGGAAAGACCCGCGTTATGTTGAAGAAAAACATACCCTTTGGTGCGGGGCTGGGAGGAGGGTCGTCGGATGCGGCGTTCATGTTGAAAGCCCTGAACGAGCTGTATCAGTTGCAGTTGAGTCCTGGCCGGATGGAAACATATGCAGTGAAGCTCGGTGCCGATTGCCCGTTTTTTATCCGGAATCAGCCTGTTTTTGCCACCGGAATCGGGAATATCTTCAGCCCGTTGCAGATTTCATTGGAGGGTTATCGGTTCGTGCTTATAAAACCCGATATTCATGTGTCGACTCCCAAAGCCTATGCCGGTGTTCGTCCGGGCAGACCGGTTCATTCCTTGTACGAAAGTATTCAGCTACCCCTGTCGGAGTGGCGCGGGCGCATCGTGAACGATTTTGAAGCATCGGTCGTGAAAAAATATCCGTACATAGGCGAATTGAAGGACTATTTATACCGGTCGGGAGCGGTATATGCTACCATGTCGGGTTCGGGTTCTTCGGTAATCGGTATCTTTGCTAATGGTCAGTCACTTCCAGAACTCCCCGCCCGGTTAGTGGCGTTCAAAGGCAAATTTTAACGCATCGACCGGCCTGATCTTCGAAAAAAAAAGAGTAAATTTGCCACCCCCAATTAATGCAAGGTGTTTATGACTCCCGAAAAGAAAAATTATACTTCACGCAAGAAAACCGGCGCGCCGGCTCCCATTCCGGCCAACGAATTCGGTAAATTACCCCCCCAGGCGCTCGAACTCGAAGAAGCGGTATTGGGTGCTATCATGATTGAAGCCGATGCCTATGCAATGATTTCCGATTTGCTGAAACCCGAGTGTTTTTACAAAATAGCACATCAGAAGATTTACGAAGCTATCCAAACCCTGGCCGTACACCAACAGCCCATCGATATGCATACCGTTACCGAACAATTGCGGAAAAGTGGTTATATCGACGATGTCGGAGGGCCCTATTATATTACTTTGCTTACTGCGAAAGTGAATTCGGCAGCTCACCTCGAGTATCATGCCCGAATTATCATGCAGAAATTTCTTGCACGTGAATTGATTCGTATTTCATCGGAAATACAAACAAAAGCATTCGATGAGAAAACCGATGTAGATGATTTGATGCAGGAGTCGGAGGGGATGCTGTTTGAAGTTTCGCAACGAAACCTGAAAAAAGATGTAACTCAAATCAATCCGGTGATTGAAGAAGCCCGCAACCGGATGATGCAGGCGGCCAACCGCCAGGGAGCCAGCGGGGTGCCCAGTGGTTTCCATTCGCTCGACAAAATTACGTCGGGCTGGCAAAAATCCGACCTTATCATCATTGCTGCCCGTCCGGCGATGGGAAAAACCGCTTTTATTTTGTCGATGGCCAAAAATATAGCGGTGGATTATAATGTTCCGGTTGCCGTTTTTTCGCTCGAAATGTCGAATGTTCAGTTGGTCAACCGTTTGATTATGAACGTTTGTCAACTGGAAGGCGATAAGATTAAGAATGGCCAGCTCGATCAGTATGAATGGGAAAAATTCGATCGCGATATTACCCAGTTACTCGATGCTCCGATTTTTATCGACGATACCCCCAGCTTATCGATTTTCGAATTGAGGAGCAAAGCCCGGCGTCTGGTGCGGGAGCATAAAATTCAGATGATAATTATCGACTACCTTCAGCTGATGAATGCTTCGGGAATGAGTTTCGGCAGTCGCGAACAAGAGGTAAGTATCATATCGCGCTCGTTGAAAGGTCTTGCCAAGGAGCTCGATATTCCGATTATCGCACTTTCGCAGCTCAACCGTGGGGTCGAGGGACGTACGGGTATCGAAGGAAAGCGGCCACAGCTGTCGGACCTTCGCGAATCGGGAGCCATTGAACAGGATGCCGACATGGTGTGTTTTATCCACCGTCCCGAATATTACAAGATCACCGAAGATGCCCAGGGAAATTCGCTGAAGGGCATCGCCGAGATCATTATTGCCAAACACCGTAACGGGGCAACCGACGATGTACAACTGAAGTTTAAGAATGTGTACGCGAAATTTATGAACAAAGACGACGCTGATGCCGAAGAAGCCATGGCTGCTACAGGATATCAGTCGATTCCGTCGAAAATGAATGTTCAGGCTGGCGCAGGCTTTGAAATTCCGCCGGCACCGGCATCGCCATTTGGCGCTGCCCGGTTCGACGAAACACCGTTTTGATAACGGCTATTTCACATGTTTATGTTTGAATAATACTGCGAACAATATCATGATCACGGCCGAGTAGGCGGTGAACGTAAACCAGATCCCTTCCCAGTTCTTGATCCCATCCGTCGTAAAGAACCGGTCGATCAACACTCCGCTGATGAAGCTGCCCATGATGGCTCCGAAGCCGTTGGTCATCATCATGAATAATCCCTGGGCGCTCGAACGGATCGACGAGTCGGTGGTGGTTTCAATAAACAAGGATCCCGAGATATTAAAGAAATCGAATGCCATTCCGTATACTACCATCGAAAGCAGAATCATCCACAGCCGATCGTCGGGATTGCCCAGGCCAAATAATCCGAAACGTAATACCCAGGCTGCCATACTGAGTAACATCACGTTTTTGATGCCAAAGCGTTTCAGAAAAAACGGGATGGCAAGAATAAACAGCGTTTCCGAAATCTGGGAAATCGACATGATGATGGTCGAATATTTCACAACGAAGGAATCGGCGTACTGTGGAATTTTCTGGAAATCGGTGAGGTAAGTGTCGCCGTACATATTGGTGAGCTGAAGAGCGGCTCCCAGGAACATTGAAAATACAAAGAACAATGCCATCTTATAATTAGCGAAAAGCTTGAAGGCTTTCAGCCCCAGCGAGTCGGCGATATTCAGTTCTTTGGTTCCTTTCATAGGCGGCGGACAAGCCGGAAGTGTAAACGAATAGACTCCCAGCAGGAGCGAAAAGGCTGCTGAAAAATAGAATTGAACTTCGGTAGCTTTGTTGCCTGTAAGGTTGGTAATCCACATGGCGGCAATAAAACCGATGGTACCCCATACGCGAATGGGCGGAAAAGCCTTTACCACATCGAGATTGTTCGATTTTAAAGCTGTATAGGCCACCGAATTGGACAGGGCGATGGTGGGCATGTAAAAGAACATGGCGACAAGCATGATCCAGAAGAACAGTCCCGAGTCGTCGACCAATGTTAACGAAAACATGGCAATACCACTGAGTATATGCAGTATGCCGTACAATTTCTCGGCATTCACCCATTTATCGGCGACGATACCGAACAGGGCGGGCATAAAAATAGAAGCAATACCCAAGGTCGAAAATACGGCACCGAATTCGGTACCTCCCCATTGCCGGGTTTCAAACCAATATACACCAATCGTAATTAACCATGCTCCCCAAATCATAAATTGGAGAAAACTCATCACCGTCAGCCGAAATTTAAGTCCCATTTGTGGTATTATTTTAAAAATTTGAACGCAAATGTAACGATTTCTTTGCAAATTCAAAATATTATTTTAACTTTGTCCCCGATTTTCAACTCTATAGTCGGGCCTCCTGCCCATTGTCCGGTATATACCGGAAAACTCAACCAACAATTATCAATTAAACATTTTAGTATCCCAGCGTTTATATCTTTTTCAGAAGAACAATTCCTGATAAACGTATCATCAAACTTATGAGTAATTACAACCTTACACAGCTCGAGTCGAAAGACATGACTGAGCTACGCCAGATTGCCCAGGAACTGGAATTAAAAGTTCCCAATTCAATTTCGCAACAACAACTTGTATATGAGATCCTTGATCGGCAAGCAATCGTCAATGCACAGGCAAAGGCGGTGAAAGACCAAAACAAACCCGCTAAAGGGCGCCATGTACGCGGACCGGTGAAAAAGGGCTCCGATCAAAAATCCGCTCCTGCAGCCGACTCTAAAAATCAGCAACGGAAACCTGAAAAGCAACGTACCGAAGCCACTCCAAAAGACAGCCAGCAACCAAAGGAAGCGGTTAAGCCGAAGGCAGTGGTAACGGAGAAACAAGAATCGAAGCAAGCCGAAGCGGCAACTCCCGATGCGACAGTACAAAAAACACCGGCCAAACGAGGCCGGAAGCCGAAAGCCGAAAAAACACCGCCTGCCGAAAATCAACCTGAAAAGGAAAAGGCTGCAAAAACGGTCGAACCGGCTACCGCAAAACCAGCCGACGTGAAACCGACGGACGAATCGCCTGCACAAGCCCCTCGCCGCGATCCGAATCAACCCCGGATGCGTGTAATTAAAAAAGTTCAACCGGCCGAGGCTGCACCGGCCGCAGAAGAAGTAAAAAACATCCTCCCCGAATTGGAAGCCGGCGATCCTTCCGACAACGAAATGCCCGAATTCCCATTAAGCACTGCCGACGATGCCGGCCTGCCCGTTACGAACGAGCAGGAGCCTGAAACTCCCGACGAAACCGCCGAACCGGCGGCAACGATTCAGCAGCCATCGCAACACGGGCATCAGCAACAACAACAGCAGAAGCAGCAACAGCAAAACAACAACCGTCCGAAATTCGTAGCGCAACGTACCGAACGCCAATACGATTTCGATGGTATTCTGGAAGCAACCGGAACACTCGATATGGTGGCCGATGGTTATGGCTTCCTCCGTTCCTCCGATTACAACTATTTAAGCTCTCCCGACGATATTTACGTATCGCAATCACAAATCAAACTGTTCGGGCTTCGTCCCGGCGATACGGTTACGGGAGCTATCCGGCCTCCCAAAGAAGGAGAAAAATATTTTCCGCTCATCCGTGTGAGCAAAATCAATGGCCGCAGTCCCGAATATGTGCGCGACCGGGTTCCCTTCGAACACCTCACTCCACTCTTTCCCGATCAGAAATTTACACTCTGCACCGGTAAAAACGATCCGCTTTCGGTTCGTATGGTCGACTTGTTTTCGCCTATCGGGAAAGGCCAGCGTGGTTTGATCGTGGCACAGCCTAAAACAGGTAAAACGGTATTGCTGAAGGAAATTGCCAATGCCATTGCGGTCAATCATCCCGAAGTGTATATGATCGTATTGCTTATCGACGAACGCCCCGAGGAAGTTACCGATATGGCGCGCAGTGTGAAAGCTGAAGTAGTGGCTTCCACCTTCGACGAACCGGCCGAACGCCATGTACGTGTAGCAGCCATGGTTCACGAAAAGGCAAAACGATTGGTGGAATGTGGTCACGACGTGGTGATTCTGCTCGATTCCATTACCCGTTTGGCTCGCGCTTATAATACGGCGATGCCTGCTTCGGGTAAAATCTTGTCGGGTGGGGTAGATGCCAACGCGCTTCACAAACCCAAACGCTTTTTCGGAGCTGCCCGTAATATCGAAAACGGAGGTAGCCTGACGATTATTGCCACAGCACTTACCGAAACCGGCTCGAAAATGGACGATGTGATTTTTGAAGAATTCAAAGGTACGGGAAATATGGAGTTGCAATTAGATCGTCGTTTGGCAAACAAAAGAGTATTTCCTGCTGTTGATATTATGGCCTCGAGTACTCGTCGCGACGATTTGCTGCTCGACAACGATACGCTGAACCGTATGTGGATACTGCGCAAGTATCTTGCGGACATGAACGCGGTGGAAGCGATGGAATTCATGAAAGACCGTATGGAACGTACGGTGAATAACGAAGAATTCCTGTTGTCGATGATGAGCGAACGTAAATAAGGATTTTCTAACTTCAAATATTAATCAAATTACTAGTTTATGAAATTATTGGAAGGAAAAGTGGCCATCGTAACCGGTGCTGCCCGTGGAATTGGTAAGGCAATTGCCCTGAAACTGGCTGGTGAGGGTGCAGCTATCGCCTTTACCGATTTAAATATCGACGAAAATGCGCTGAATACTCAGAAAGAGTTGGAAGCGCTGGGCGTAAAAGCCAAGGGATATGCCTCGAATGCAGCGAATTTCGACGACACCCATGCTGTGGTGGAAGAAATTCAAAAGGAATTTGGTCGCATCGACATCCTCGTTAATAATGCCGGTATTACTAAAGACGGTTTGATGATGCGCATGAGCGAAGCTCAGTGGGATGCGGTGATCAACGTAAACCTGAAATCGGCTTTCAACTTTATTCATGCCTGTACTCCCATCATGATGAAACAGCGCACCGGTTCGATTATCAATATGAGTTCGGTAGTGGGTGTTTCGGGTAATGCCGGACAGGCCAACTATTCGGCTTCTAAAGCAGGTATGATCGGATTGGCAAAATCGGTTGCCAAAGAACTCGGATCGCGTGGTATCCGTGCCAATGCGATTGCTCCGGGTTTTATCGAAACCGAAATGACGCACGCGCTTACCGATGAGCAACGGGCGAAATGGGCTGAACTGATTCCACTGCGCCGTGGCGGAAAACCCGAAGAAGTGGCTAATGTGACCCTCTTCCTCGCTTCCGACTTATCGTCGTATGTGAGCGGACAGGTTATCAATGTTTGCGGAGGGATGAATACCTGATCGGAACAGTTGAAGATACGGAAAGAAGCCGTTTTGCACAGAAATGCGAAACGGCTTCTTTATGTTAAGCGGGATGAAAATCACCCGGTAAGACCGGCGAAGGCACGGACCGGTTAATTGCTGAAAATCAGCGCATCGCCCTGGCGCTCCACCTGTATCGTACTGTTCCTGCTCACCTTGCCTGCTAAGATCGATTTGGAAAGTTCGTTCAGCAGTAACCGTTGGATGGCACGCTTTACCGGACGGGCGCCGAACTGTGGATCGTAGCCTTCGGAAGCAATAAAATCGAAGGCTTCGCGGCTCATTTCCAATTGGATACCATTGGTGCCGAGTAATTGTTGAATGGATGCGAGTTGCAGTTTCACGATCGCTTCTATCTGCTGCTTATCGAGAGGAGCAAACATGATGAGTTCGTCCACCCGGTTTAAAAACTCAGGACGAATGGTCTGTTTCAGTAATTCAAATACCTGATTCCGGGTACGCTCCATAATTTCGTCATGATTCGAATCGTTTATCGCTGCGAAATTATCCCGAATCAGCGACGAACCGATGTTGGAAGTCATGATGATTATCGTATTCTTGAAATTCACAGTTCGCCCTTTGTTGTCGGTCAGCCTTCCATCGTCGAGCACCTGCAACAGCACGTTAAACACATCGGGATGTGCTTTTTCAATTTCATCGAAAAGTACTACCGAATAGGGTTTTCGTCGGATGGCCTCGGTGAGCTGTCCGCCTTCGTCGTAACCCACATAACCCGGAGGCGATCCGATGAGCCGGGTAACCGAGAATTTCTCCTGGTATTCGCTCATGTCGATTCGCGTCATCATGTTTTCGTCGTCGAAAAGGTACTCGGCTAATGCTTTGGCAAGCTCGGTTTTACCTACGCCCGTGGTTCCCAGGAAAATAAATGATCCTATGGGACGCTTTGGATCCTGAAGCCCGGCACGGCTGCGCCGAACGGCATCGGCAACAGCCACGATAGCCTCGTCCTGTCCCACGACACGATGATGCAACACCTCTTCCAGGTGGAGGAGCTTGTCGCGCTCGCTCTGCATCATTTTGTTCACAGGAATTCCGGTCCACCGGCTCACCACTTCGGCAATATCGTCGGCATCCACTTCCTCCTTGATTAAAGCACTACTTCCTTGAAGGTCGGATAACTGGCTTTGATACAGGGCTATATCGTTCTCCAGATTTTTAATTTTCCCATAGCGCAATTCGGCTACTTTGCCGTAATTGCCTTCCCGTTCGGCTTTGTCGGCTTCAAATTTAAACTGTTCGATATCGATTTTCGCCTGCTGAATCC
>Ga0334889_1003177_pt1 | contig 16773 bp, 15 predicted proteins | sample GraSluR1_MG_2_FD_207222 | JGI IMG/M metagenome (GOLD analysis project Ga0334889, IMG submission 207222) | Sludge microbial communities from methane-producing bioreactor in Wageningen University, Netherlands - Granular Sludge_8_08-R1 | ecosystem: Engineered > Bioreactor > Anaerobic > Unclassified... | reverse complement strand
AAGCGAACTCTCGTTCTTTCTCATAACTCTCCATGCTCCACTCTCCACGATTCTCAAGAGGACTCTCGACAATGCTCTTTCTCCGCTCTTACCGACAACCTACAACGCACAACCGATCTCAAGAGCAAACGCCCCACCGCAAGCGGTCCCCCCCCGCTCAAGAGCTCATCATTACCCATAAGTTATCTAGAAAAGATATCAGCATTTTCAAGAGCTGTGTGTACCTTAATAAGCGCTTTCCATATATTTGTCATACCGGAGAATCCGTCGCTTTTCCTTCAAGCAAAGTCTCCGATTCTCCCCAGCATGTAAAAGATTCAGATTGTCGTTGAGAGCTTCAAGAAAACTGTTTGCGGCTTCTAGCCTTTTACGAACATCTTGTCTCCAGAGTATGCCTCTTCCATTCAATCGTTCTTCACCAATATCATTTCCAATCAACACCTCGCCTGTTCGATTCGTTGTATACAGCTTATAGTAAGCTATTCAGTAGTTCATTCAGTCCATTATCTCTCAGTTTTGCCTCCCAATATTTGTGGGTAATGATGAGGCTCAAGAGGGGACTAAGATCAAAAACGTCAAGATCAGCCCGCGAAGCGGAACTGGCACGACGCAGTCGTACTGGCGCTACGGAGTGGTACTGGCTGCGGAACGCTCTTCCGTTCTTACCAGACCCTAGACCCTAAACCCGGTTCTTCGTCTCGTCCTCTCTCCTCATCTCGTTTTCTCGATGTTCTTCTCGCTATTCACACCTCTATCCGTCGAGTGGCCCCTTACCTCTGATCCGCGGTCCGCTCTGAGGAGGAGATCCCGGGTCGGAGCCCGGGATGACGGGATCGGGGTCCGGGATGACAGGGTAGGTGGGCTCCGAAAATTCTCGTCCTCTCCTGAGCGAAGCGAACTCTCGATCTCTCTCTCAACTCTCCACGCTCCACTCTCCACGGCGGCGGTCTCACCGACAACCTACAACGCACAACCAACAACGGTTCTTACGGCGCTCAGTTGTCAAATATCTATTGATCTGATAACTATATGTTTGACAATCATCTAACCATATGCTATGATCATGATGTTAGAAGTAGATCGAACAGGGCGGAGGTAAATCATGAAGACAGCAAAGGTAAAAACAATCAAGGAAATATTCGACCAGATCGAGAAAGCGAAAGTCGATGCCCTAAAATTCGGTGCCTTCTTCCGCTATTGATCAAGAAGCAAATATACAGAACAACCCCTCCATTAAAAACCCTTTAGACTTTGGAGCCCTTTACGGGCTCTTTTTGTCTTTGAGTAGTGATAAGAGATATGGCCTGCGATTCATCCATTGGCAGTAGTCTAGGCAAGAGTTGTGGGTAAATACAGGGACATATGGTTAGAGTTATGCGAGACCAATCTTAAGGACGGTTCAGAAAGAAAAAAAGGCCTCGCTTGAGGCCTAATGTCATCATCTTTCCTTGGGGGAAAAAGGGGGGTTTCTTGTATGTTCTGTTCTACTGGTATTCTCTTGAGCTCTTACAGAGCCAGGTAGTTTCCAAATCTCGCGGAAGCTGACCTTGCAATATCAATCTCTCTCTGAATATCCTTCTTGACGCTATGAAGTCTTATTTTCATTTTTCTAACCTCCCGCCAGTTCGATTTGTTTCTTACTATAATAATAGCAGGTGGTTAGATGTTTGTCAAACTATGACTATTAAAGATCGGTGAAATTCTAACTATATTCAGATTAAACACTCTTTCTCTCTACACAGACTTAGAGACGCTTAGATTTCGCTTATAAGAGGGGGATCTTGCGTGTTCTAATTGGATCGAACACTTTTTGTGATATAATTTTCTACATATCGAACCAGGAGTGTGGCGACTTTGCTGGTAATACCCGGGTATGTTGAGTTGATTGAGCTACTTCTAGCCTGTTCAAATACCGATGCAGCCGGCGACTTTGATTCATTTTCGAGTGACCTGGATATCGGGATCGATCAGGCAGACTCACTTCTCTTCCTCTTTAAGAGAATAAGGGATGATGCGAACTGGTCGATAAAGGTCACGACTGATTTCTTCTCTGAGATTGGAGAGAGTGCGCTTTTCTTCAGCGACTTGCCCGAAAGACCGGGTCAGATAATAAGGCTTGAAGAGACGATGCAAAAGCTCAAAGAGGACTTTGCCAGGAGAGCCGATTGTGTTGTTCGTAGCTTTCTTCTCAACAGGCTCGGTTTTTCGGAAGATGAGGTTAGCAGAACGCTGGGAGGTGATCTTAGCGTTGCTGCCGAGGCTATTGAGAAGGCTAACGACCTCTCACAGAATACGCTCTGGTTCATAACTCAGTTGATAAAATTTCCGCAGCAGTCGCTGGAACTACTCCTCTTTGCACTCGGCCAGCTAAAGACCTATTACGAAGAATCAGGCTTGAGAGACCGCAATCTCGAAAGCGTCGGTTCAACTATGGTTTCTATAGTGCCCGAAAAGCTAAGGGAGCTTCCCGTTGAGGCTCTCGAGTTCCATGGGATCGCTCCACGAAACGAGTTCCCGCTATGTCTGCTTCTGCAGAACACTCTCAGGTACTCGACTCTCAGTTATACTTATGCCTGTAATACTCAGTTCATCGTCTTGAGCAGCGAGATGAATCAGTTTGAGGAGATACTGAAGCCTGAAATCACAGATAACAGCCTGAGATTGTTTCTCAAGAACTTCTCTGATCCTACAAAAATGCAGCTAATGAAAGAGATCGCGGTTGAACCGAAATTCGTCGATGAACTGGCAAAGCTTCTCTGTCTCTCGAAGGCGACTATTTCACACCATCTTTCATCGCTCAGTCAGATGGCTCTGGTCTCCGCAAAGAAAGACCGAAGAAGACTGTATTTCTCGCTTAACAAGAAGAGGATAGAGAATCTTCTGAAGAAGCTTGAAGACTTCTACGAAGAAGGTGATGCCTCGTGGAGATGATTACCGGGTATTTTGAGATATACGATCTCACCATGGCAATCTACTTCTCTTTGAATACAGGCCCTGTAGAGAAGGTTTTGAAAACTCTGGGCGTTGACTATAAGCCCTCTCAAGAGCTTCTCATATTCAGAGAAAGACTCTTGCAGAACATCGACTGGCCCACCAGAACATACACTACTTTCATGAATGAACTTGGAGTTATGGCACCCATTCTCTTTCCCATAAGGCAAAAAATGCTGGATGGAACGAGTATAACAATAGAAGAGAGTCTGAATATTACCGGCGAAGGAATTCGGATAATTCAGGACAGGTTCATTCAGGTCCTAGCAGACAAAAGACTCAAGATATCATATGAAGAGTTGAAGGAGATGATTTCTAAGGATCCGGGAAGGCTTTCAAAAGCTGTAGAAGAGCTCGACGGAATTAGTGGCGACACAATCTGGTTCATAAATCAGCTCCTCTTCTTTCCCAATACCGCCATGGACTTCTTGATCGCGAATACTCTGAAGATTCTGAAGAACTACGAAGAGAGTGGCTTGAGATCGCTAAACGCAAACGCGATAAGTGAGTATCTGGAAAGCAATTCTCCCCAAAAGATCAAAGACGCATTTATGAACTATCTCGACTACTACGATATATCACCCGATGAAACGAAGCCGCTGTACATTTCTTTGCAGAACTCGGTTTCGCATACAAACTCCGGCCTCATGTCATACCCGACCTTTCACCTTCTAATAATGGGTCTGAGGGAAGTAACCGAGGACTTTTCCGGAAGAATTCCGAGAGAGATTAGACTGCAGAGCCTTCTGAAAGTGCTTTCGGATGAGACGCGTTTCAAGATTCTCAAGAAGCTCAACAGAAAACCGTCAACCCAGAAAGAGTTAGTAGAGTTCACCGGGCTTGCAAAATCGACTATCTCCTATCATATGGGGTTGCTCTTCAAGGCTTCACTTGTAGATATCGACCCCTTCAGCAATATTGTTCTAGTTAGGAGAGAGACTGTGAGAAAGGCCGCATCAGATATAAGAAATCTTCTGCAGATGAGGGATAAGAAATGATTCGAGCCGTAATCTTTGATATGGACGGAGTAATGATAGATTCCGAAGTTCTTTACCGGAGAGCCTGTACGGAAATCGTCCTCGAACACGGGGGAAGAATCTCCACAGAGCTCTTTGAAAAGCAAATGGGACTGAAGATGGAGGAGACACAGAGAGTCGTCGTTGAAGTGGCCGGACTACCTATGACTCCGGAGATCTTCGGCAGGGAGTATATAAGGAAATTTCTGAGCATCGCGAGGAAAGAGCTCAGACCCAATCCAGGCCTTATTGAGTTGCTCGACTTTCTCAGTTCGCGAGTCCTTCTTGGTATTGCCTCGTCAACTGAGAGAGCAGTAGTTCTGGAACTCGTAGATCAGATAGGTGCAAGAGAATTCTTTAATGCTATCGTTGGGGGAGACGAAATAGGACCGTCGAAACCCGATCCTTCGATTTACCTGAGGGCAGCGCAACTGCTCGGAGTTTTACCTGAGGAATGTATTGTGATAGAGGACTCTCCAAATGGTATAGAAAGTGGCACAAGCGCCAGGATGAAGGTTCTTGCCGTAAGACACGAAGAGAACAGAAATCTTGATCTCTCCGCTGCCTACAGAGTTTTCGAAAACCTCCATGAAGTTATGTCTTATCTGGAGAATTCGCTCGTACGGTGAGAGAACGATATCCCCAATTCCGGGACGATCCGGAAGGCAAACAATGGGAATACTTCGGAAATTGCCGTCAATTATGAGTTCCCCTGTACCAGTACTGGTAAAGCTCCTCAAAGCCGAGGCTTTCGTAAAGTTCGATCGCCACACCGTTCACTATATCGACCTGAAGATAGGCCCACTTTGCTCCGGCGCTTCTCCCAATGCCAAGAAGTTTCTTCGTGAGCTCGCGGCCGTAGCCCTTCGATCTTGAGTTCTCTTCAATGGTCACTCCGAAGACACCGAAATAACCTTCTTCCAGAACTCCCATGGCGCATCCTAGAGTCTTACCGGCCTTTTTGAGGAGAACATAGAACGCATCCGCAGAAATAGAGTTGAGAATTCTCCAGACCCAGTACTCATTGTTTCTCGCTCTTGTACTCAGCACGCTAAAGGTGTCAATCCAGTCTCTTGACGGCCTTCGAAATACTCTAAGATCCGAGAGGTCCTGGATCTCGGTTCCAATATTCTTAATCATTACCCTAGCGCGGTCTCTCTCGACATAGCCGAGATCTCTGAGCGCACTATCAAGCTCGCTAGGGCTCGAAGCCGGAGTAACCTTATACAGCGTTTCCAGTCCTTGAGCGGCATAGAAACCTCTTGCAGTTTCGATTTTCCTATCCAGGCTCTCGCCCGAATCGTAGAGTGGCAGAACGGAATTGGCCCTGTTGGTATAGCCTCCCGCGCTTCTCATTACCCAGCCTCCATAAAACCTCACGAAGACACCGGGCCAAGCATTTGCCGAGATCTCTTCGAGTTTTCTGATGGTGACGTCTCTACCCTTCAAATAGTCTCCTCCAGATCCATAGAGTTGATCAGTAATAGATAGTCTAGCACTTTCGCTGCAGACAGAGAAGCATCCTTCAGATTTTCGCGAAGCGACCAAAGGCATCTTCTGTCTATTTTAGAGGAACTATATTCCAGAAAAACTGGTATCTTATTTTTATAGAACGGTACGGAGGTGTTTTTTAGTGTATGGTTGGATAAGATTTCTTGGCTGGTTCAATTTCGCTTTGCTCCTTTTGAACTCGTCTCTGTTTATCACCAGATGGTTCTACAAGAGATTTAACAAGAAGCTTGAGAAGTTTCCGTGGGGTGGATTCAAGGTTCTGATGAGATTTCTTGCCAGAGTGCATCCGTTCAGTGGAGGGATACTTCTAATAACTGCGCTTTATCACGGTTATCTGGCGACGGGAGGGTTCATTGTCTACAGCGGGAGCCTGGTTTTCTTTGGCGTCCTTGCGCAGTTCATAGTATATCTTCTGGGCAAGTACGTGCCCGCTATGAAGAAGAGCTGGCGTCCGATTCACAAGTCACTTATGTTGGTGACATGGGCGCTGTTTTTCGTTCATATATTTGGACCGTACTCTATCTGGATTCCCATCTTCTAGCTTCAATATTCAAGCTCACGAATAAACGGCACGACAACCTCGAGAAACTCCTGAGGTCTTTCTTCGTGTGGCACGTGACCTGTCTCGGCAAATATGTGAAGTGTGGCGTTGGGTAGATCTGCAGCAAGCCTAACGGCATTCTCAACAGGAACGATTCTGTCGCTGTCGCCACTAAGGACGAGAGTCGGAATTTCCACTTGTTTGACCGTGGCGATATCGAATCTCTCACGTGCGAGAGTTAGTTCCCACAGAGCTCTGTCCCAATCTTTTGCCTTCAATGGTTTTTCGTAACCTTCGATAACATCTGGAGTTAATTTAGAGGGATCATACCATGCCAGCTCAAGCAGGTTTCCCGAGTTGCCGAGAAAGGAACGCGAGACAAGCGGTCCCAGATGTCTTCCCTGAGGAGTCTTGGTCAGGATCTTGAAAAGCAGGTTTTCACTGTCGTTCATATATATCGCCGCATCGACCATGACGAGACCGACCACTCTCTCCGGATGAGCGATGGCTACTTCCAGAGCCGTTAGACCGCCTGCCGAGTTTCCTATTAGAACGGCCTTATCGATACCCAGGTAGTCCATGAGCGCGATCGTGAGATCTACCTGGCCCTTCATTGAATAAGGGTTGAAGTCGCGGATCTCCTTTCCGAGAGGTCTAGAGGTCAAACCAAAGGCGGGCCTGTCGAATGCCACGACACGGAAATCTTCGGCAAGGGGCTCGAAAACCTCACGCCAGGAAAAAAGACTGGCACCAAAGCCATGAAGGAGTATTACCGGGGGCAAGCCTTCACCGGCTAACTTATAATGCAAGTTAACGTTTTCGAGCTTGACGAACTTGCTGTCCCCGTCGGCCAGTAATTCCGGATCCACTGTATCCTTAAGTTCGGGAATCGGAATCAGAAAGGGAGCGATAAGTATTGCGGCGACGATCGCGCCGACTATAAGTATGGTCTTCATAGAGAACCTCCGCCGTATTTCGCAGTTATTGAACCGAAGGCCTTGCTCACAAGGACCTCGGGATCCACGCCGTCAACAGGCATTAGAGAGTAGCCGTATCTGAGCTCGAAAGGACACTTAGTCACGGATTTTTTCCACTCGTCAAAGCTTTCGGCAACTTTTTTGAGAGCCTTCTCGGCGTCTTCGGGTCTCTTCAAATCCTCGGCCAGCATAAGAAACTCCCTTCTCGAGAAACGGCTCAATGTGTCGCTTCTGCGAATGCTCCTGGCCATGTCCTGTGCCATATCTACTATCAGAGATTCATAGTTGGCCTGACTCGAGCTGTCCACAACGACTTCCAGTGCTCCGATCATAGAGAGGCTCGCATTTCTTCTTCCTCTGAAGATAGCCATATTCAACCTGTCTCTGAAAAGAACATAGTTGGGAAGTCCGGTCTCGCCATCGTAATGAGCGAGCTGCGCAATAGTGTCTTCAGCAATCTTCAAATCGGTTATGTCTTCTATGACAAGCATGAAATACTTCTCTTCCAGGACTGTCAGCGGTTTGATATAGTATCTGAGCATTCTTCCATTTCTATCCTGCTGGTCGCATTCGAAGTGACGGCCCACTATCTCTTCTGGACCAAGCAAAGCAGCTATTCTTTCCTTGACGCGTTCGTGACAGGAGGCCGCGAGCGCCTGACCGCGGGAATTGCCGAGAATCAAGTCGCCTCTGCTGTCGTAAAGGAGAATACCGTCATCAATATTTTCAAAGGCCGCCTTCAGTAGAAACTGCTCTTTCTGGCTCGAAAGTCTCTCTTCCACACAATCACCTCACCTTATCATCAATTCTACCTTAAGAACTGATGATACAGGCCAGAAAAAATGTCCCGGCGAAGGGGATTTCTTGTTTGAACGCGCGTCCATTTGAATGTAAGATTGATACAAACTCGAGAAGATGGAGGTGGGTCTTGAGAGTATTTGCTTATTCGCATGAACGCGAGGCTGAAGGCGAGTTTTCTCAAGGGGATACTCTGCTGTCGGTGATTAGGAGACTGGGATTCGATCCCGAAGCTTCGTGCAACGGAAGAGGAAAGTGCGGGAAATGCAGGGTGGAGGTCAGCCCGGACAGTAGACTGTCTCCTCCATCCGATCTGGAGAGGAAGCTACTTGGCGAATTCGTCGATAGGGGAGTCCGCCTCGCATGCCAGACGAGGATTCTGGGCGATTGCAGAGTCTACATTAAAGGGCAGGTCTACGGTCGCATTGAGACGGTTGACCGGAGAGAGTTCGGCAATATCTTCCCATACATTAGAAAAGAAAGGAGCTCTCTCGCAGCCTCGCAGGGAGTTGACATACTCTCCGCTACCATCGGCGAGATTTCGAGAGATCACATAGATACCACGCATTATTTCGCCGATTTTTCCGGGCGTGATGTCTTTCTTTACTTTCGGCCGGGAAAGCTAGTCGCGATTACCGACCGCAAGGCTAGTAATCTCGGAGTATCAATAGATATTGGGACGACAACGATCGCTTCGGTGCTTGTCGATCTAGATAGCGGCCAAGTGCTGGCCAGAGAGAGTATGATGAATCCGCAGAGGCGTTTCGGTCACGACGTTATCTCGCGCATAACTCACACGGTAACCGAAGAGAACGGGCTCAAGCAATTAACCGGTTTGATAAGAAATGCAATAGCTGGGTTGGTAAAGTCCCTGGCATCTGCAGCCGGCGTTGACAGGGAAGAGATAAACCAGCTGGTCATTGCGGGTAATACGACAATGAACCACTTACTTCTTGGATTGCCGGTACGCAGCATTGCGATCGCTCCATTCCTTCCATTCTGTGTCGATAAACAGAGAAGGACTTCAAGAGAACTTGGAATTGAACTGAGCCCCTTCGCGGAGGTGTTAGTCCTTCCGTCGATTTCCGGCTACATTGGAAGCGACATCGTTGCGGGCATACTAGCTACCGATCTTCTCGACAGAGAAGACGAACTCCTTATAGATCTTGGAACTAACGGCGAGATCGTCTTATCTACGGGACGAAAATTGATCTGTTGCTCTACCGCCGCCGGACCAGCCTTCGAAGGCGGTAATATCTCCTGTGGTTCGGGAAGCATCAAAGGAGCAATCGAGAGAGTATCATTCAGTGACGGATTGAGGCTGGAGACAATTGGGAATTCTACCCCAAAGAGCATCTGCGGAAGCGGTCTGATATCGATCGTAGCGACATTTCTAAAAGAGCGAATAATCGATACTTCCGGAAAGTTCTCCGACCCTTCGTTATGGCCCAAAGAACTGAAAAGCCATTTCAAAAGCGATGCAAACGCCTTTACAATAGCCGAGGGTGTTCAGATAACCCTGAAGGATTTGAGACAGTTTCAACTCGCGAAGGCGGCCGTCAGAACGGGTGTAGAAGTGCTTCTGCAGAAATATCGAGAACGTTCCCTCAAAAGGGTTAACATCGCGGGAGGTTTCGGAAGAGGTATCGAAGTTGAGGATCTCTTCACAACCGGTATTCTTCCACCTTCTCTGGAAACGGAAGTTTCGATCGTAGGTAACACTTCGCTCGAGGGTTGCCTCCGTTTCCTTCTATACAGGAACAGTATCGATCGCGTCGATGAGATAATTGATCGATCACAATACATCGAGCTTTCGAACCTTGAGGAATTCAGGAACATGTACGTAGAATTCATGAAGTATTGAGGTGAATTATGTATTATTCCAGAAAGGATGCCTACGGCAAATTCATCAGAAGTATCGGTGAGCTCTATCCATATTCGATAAAGAAGAGAGTACCAGAAGAGGAATGGACCTACGGAGAGGGGAAGACGACATCATTCGGCGATGAATGGTACGGCGGTAGCTTTCCAGTCCAATTCAGGAGAAGAATCTCTCTTCCGACTCTGGAAGAAGGCGAGGAGCTCTTCCTGAGGGCCTCTTTTGGCGGTGAGAGCCTGGTTAAGATCGACGGCAGAGCCTTCGGCGAACTAAACCCTTATCACAACGAGCTCGATGTCAGCGGAATGGCCGGTTCGGAAGTCACCTTCGAGGTCGAAGTAGTTCCCAAAGGTCTCTTCGGCAGCAACATAGAGAGACCGGCATTTACGGAAGCCTCCCTGATTGTCTACGACGCGCCCGTAAGAAGCCTTCTGCACAGACTTAAAGTCACCGCCGAGGCCTTTCTGCACTGTGAAGACGATGCTCTCGCCGGGCGCCTATATAATCTTTTGAACAAGGTCATCTCCAGAATAAAGATTCCAAGAGACTCTTCTAATTATGCGGACGGATTGCTTTGTGATCCGGCGATCTCTGGAGAAGTTACCTCCGTCTGGCAACCTGAGAAGTTCAGCATCCCCTCGAAAAGCTGTCTGTCTGAAGAGTTCCGGAAGACTTTTCTGTCGGCCCGGGAGACGCTTGACAGAGAACTGGATTATCTTAGCGGAGAATTCCACCACGCCGGCAGGTTAACTGTCGCCGGACACTCCCACATAGATTATGCCTGGCTTTGGCCTCTTGAAGAGACCAGAAGAAAGATCAGAAGGACATTCGCTAACGCTGTCCGGCTCTCGGAAAAGTATGGGGATTTCGTATACTCGCAGTCATCGGCCGCTATGTACAGAGACATATTGGAGTCCGATCCCGATCTCTTCGAGAAGATCGAAAAACTTGTCGCCGAAGGTCGTTGGGAACCTATTGGAGGAATGTGGGTCGAAAGCGACACCAACCTTACCAGCGGTGAATCTCTGGTGAGGCAGTTTCTCTACGGCCAGAAGTTCTTCTACAAGTATTTCGGAAAGGTGAGCAGGACAGTCTGGTTGCCCGATGTGTTCGGTTTCACGTGGATACTCCCACAGATAATGAAGAAATCTGGAATGAATTACTTCGTGACCACAAAGATAAACTGGAACGAGAAGAACAGACCACAACGCGATCTCTTCAAATGGAGAGGCATAGACGGCTCTGAAGTCATCTATCACAGTTTCGACAACCCCGGAAACGGTTATAACGGAGTCCTGGGCCCGAAAGACATATTGGCCACCTTCAAGAACCACAGAGATAAGGTTTTGAGCAACGAGACAATCTTCTCTTTCGGCTACGGCGACGGTGGCGGCGGTCCGACCGACGAAATGCTCGAGAACTTCGAGTTCCTCAAGAGCTTTCCCGGTATGCCCGAGCTCGTCATGAGACCTTTTGAAGAGTACTTCGTAGATCTTCAAGATAGCGGCGTTGATCTTCCTGTACACGACGGCGAACTTTATCTAGAACTGCATAGAGGGACCTACACTTCTCAGGGGAGAACCAAGATGTTCCACAAACTGGCCGAAGACGCTCTCTATCTTGCCGAGCTGCTCGGTGCTCCATTCGGTTACGACCCCGAGGAAATGGAGAAACTGTGGCGTGTTCTACTGCACAATGAGTTCCACGATATCCTTCCCGGTTCGTCGATCAGAGAAGTCTATCGCGATGCCGAAGAAGAGCTTTTCGAAGTCCGCAGGAAGGCTCTGGAATTTGCGGAGAAGTTTCTTAAAAGATATGTGAAAGCAGAAGCGGGATCGATAACGGTCTTTAATCCTGGCTCCTTCGATAGAGAGATATTTCTTAGTCTCAACGACAACAGAAAAATCGTTCTTGAAGATACCGACCTGGCGGCAGAGTACGACGCCTTAGATATTATTAATGACAGATTCGAGTCATTCTTTCCGCATTCTCCGGAATCCCATGAACTCGATTATCAGGTTCTCAGCAATGGCGACACTCTCTACGCATATAATGGAAAGATCGAGGCTACCGGCTTTGTGACTCTGAAAGTGCTCGATGAGAGAGTCGAAAGCGGAAAGAGCTTCTCCAGTTCTGATAACACTTTGAATAACTATCTACTGGAAGTGACCGTGGACAGTGACGGATTGACGATCTACGACCTGGAGCTGCAAAGAGATGTCTTGAAGGACAAGGCCGGTCTGTATATATTTAAAGATGTGCCGACATACTGGGATGGGTGGGACATAGAGAGGGATTACCATCTCAGTGGAGAGAGACTGATTGCAAAGCAGATCGAAAAGACTGAGTCCGGTCCGTTGCGCGAGTCGATAAGGGCGGTCTTTGACTGCGGACCGACGCGGATAATCCAGGATATTACTCTCGACAGAAACTCAAGACGGTTAGATATATCGAACACTATCGATTGGCATATGAGAAGAACTATGCTGAGAGCTCTCTTCCCGCTATATATCCTTACCCGCGAGGCCAGATACGATCTCTCCTGCGGCTATATTACCAGATCCACTACCGAGAACAACAGCATACAGGAGGCGGCCTTCGAAGTCCCTGGCCATCGCTGGGTCGATCTCTCAGAATACGGCTACGGAGTTTCGATACTCAACAACGGTAAGTATGGCTACGGGGTAAGAGGAAGCAATGTGTCTCTTAACCTGCTTCGTTCACCGGTCTTTCCAGACTTCTTCGCCGACGAAGGCCGCCACGAGTTCACCTACTCGATATACCCTCATGAGGGAAGCGATCTTCTTGGCACTGTAAGGGAGGCTGAATATCTGAATAGGCAGTTGATTACGCTCGAAGGTTTTTCGAACAACTTCCCCATAGTAAGCCTGAATGCTCCGACTATGAAGATTATGGCACTGAAGATGGCAGAGAACGGAAAGGGAGTAATACTGAGAGTAGCTGAAGTTCTCGGTGCTAGAGGAGTTGCTGTTATAGATTCCCCCTTCCATAATAAAGATGTATGGCTCACAAATCTTCTTGAAGAGAGGCAGGAGAGAATTACGAACCGCTACGATCGTACAACCTTCGCATATGAGCCATTTGGAATATACACTATTCTATTCGACAAATAACCGCAGGGGTTGTAGAAACCCCTGCGGACTATCCTTCCAGAAGGAATTTCTTTATGGCGACGGCCGATCTCTTGCCGGCGCCCATAGCCTCTATTACTGTTGCCGCTCCGGTGACTATGTCTCCCCCGGCGTAAACTCCCTTCAGATTTACGGCTCCGGTAGATTCATCGGCATCTATTGAACCCCACTTGTTCAGTCCAATAGACGGGAATCCGGCCCTCAGAATAGCGTTAGGAGTCTGACCTATCGCCTCGATGACCATATCAACTTCCATGATAAACTCAGATCCGTCAACGGGGACGGGTCGACGCCTGCCCGAAGAGTCGGGTTCTCCCAAAGTCATTCTCACGCATTTCATACCCGTCACGTTATTGTTGATATCGCCCGAGTACTCTACCGGAAGAGTGAGCCAGTGGAATTGTATCGACTCCTCTATCGCATGATGATACTCTTCGAGCCTCGCCGGCATCTCGTCTTCACTTCGCCTGTAGACTACATGAACCTCTTTCGCCCCGAGACGCTTTGCGGTTCTGGCAGCGTCCATGGTAACGTTCCCCGCTCCTATCACGGCGACACGATCCTTTATCTTCACCGGTGTATCGTACTCAGGGAAGAGATAGGCCTTCATGAGGTTCACTCTGGTCAGAAACTCCGAAGCGGAAAAGATGTTGTTCAGGTTAGAACCGGGGATCCCCATGAACCTTGGCGCTCCGGCTCCGATACCGACAAAAACGGCGGCATACTTATCCACTATCTCCTCGAAAGGTATGGTCCTGCCAACTATCTCGTTGAACACGAACTCCACGCCAAGCTCTTTGACGAACTCAACTTCCTTCGAGACGATCGACTTAGGAAGCCTGAACTCCGGGATACCGTACACCAGAACGCCTCCAGCCGTGTGAAAGGCTTCGTAGATAGTCACTTTGAATCCTTCCCTGGCAAGGTCTGCCGCAACCGTAAGTCCGGCGGGACCGGCTCCGATAACGGCCACACGCGCAGAACGAGGCCGTTTTATTACAGTCTCCACAGGAATGTCCAGATCCGCCACAAATCTCTCCAGTCTACCTATCGCAACAGGTTCGCCACCGGGAACTCTTCCCAGAACACACCGGGCTTCACACTGTCTTTCCTGAGGGCAGACTCTCCCGCAAATCGCCGGGAGGTTATTCGCGCTCTTAAGTAGGTTTGCGCTCTTGCCGAGGTCGCCGTCCCTTAGTGCCTTTATAAAGCCGGGGATATCGATCTCCACGGGGCATCCCGCAATGCACGGCTCATTCTTGCACTGAAGACACCTGCTAGCCTCTTTAAGAGCCTCTTCCATGTTGTAACCGAGAGCGACTTCTTCAAAACAGCCGATTCTGTAAGAGGGATCAAGCTCCCTCATTCTCGTTTTGCTCTTATCGGGCATTTCGCTCACCCGTTTCCCTTATATAGTGCTCAAGCGCAAGCTTCTCTTCCTCTCTGTACTGATACTGCCTCTTTATGAGCTCATTCCAGCTGACAGTTCGACCGTCGAATTCCGGACCGTGTACACAGGCAAATCTCATCTCTCCATTCACTTCGGCGCGACAGGCTCCGCACATACCTGTACCATCTACCATTATAGGGTTAAGTGAGACCCAGCACCTGAGGTCTCTCTGAGCCGCGAGAAGCGAGACGAATTTCATCATCACCATAGGACCTATCGCCCATATGATATCTGGCGGATCATCTGAAAGAATCGTTTTTAGAGCCTCCGTGACCGGACCTTTTATACCCCGCGAGCCGTCATCGGTTGTAATGAAAAGCCTGTCTAGATACGGTTCGAACTCGTCGAGCATGATAATGGAATCGCTGTTTGCGGCTCCAAGTATTCCCAGCACACGATTTCCCGCTTCCTTCAGCGCCCGGGTGACTGGAAACAATGGAGCGATGCCGACACCTCCTCCGACAACACAAACGGTTCCAAACTTGTCGATCTCGCTCGGATTCCCCAATGGTCCGACTATATCGACAACGCTGTCACCAACTTTAAGTCCGCAAATCTTGAAAGTGCTTTTCCCTACAGCTTTGACTATAACTCTGACCTTCCCCTCTTCTGTTGAAGCAATCGTCAAAGGGATTCTCTCTCCGTGTTCGTCTGTCCTTATAATCACGAACTGCCCGGGCTTTGCCCTTGCATGAATTGATGGGTGAGAGAACCATAAATCATAAGTGTCCGGTGCAATCGGTTCTTTGTAGAGAACTTTATGCATCTAATCACCTCAGAAAGAATTATGTAGCACTCCTCAGTCCGCGCGGCACTGGAGTTTCCGAGTGCATGCTAATAATGCCACAGGGCTTGAGATTTATATGATCAAAGCTCGAGATCCAGATACTTTGCCTGTACTCCCGGAAGAACATTCAGTTTGTTCTTCAGTTCCTCATGTTTCTCCTTATCCCCGACGAGTTCAAGGATTATAAGACCATAATTCGTGCAATTGTCGAGAACACCGTCGTGTATGCCCAGACGTGTCTTGATCAGGCACCCCCAGCCGGTAAGTATCTTTTGAACCTGTACAGCCTCTTCCTTGCGATTGTCTACCATAATAGCCATAATCGTCTTTCTGTTCAGCTCCACAGTGCCACCTCCAGAGTTTAGTTCTTGAACACAGATTTCCCCGAAAGAATAGTCTCCCTGACATGCATCTCACTATCCATTATAACAAGATCGGCAATGTATCCTTCCTTTACCCTTCCGCGATTTCTTACTCCAAGATCGATTAGCGAGTTGTAAGAAGAAACCTTCGCCAGTTCGCTGAGTGAACAGCCCGTCCATTTACGAAAGTTGCGGACTCCATCATCAAAGACCAGAGTACTTCCGGCGATTGTACCATCGTCGAGTGTCGCTTTGCTTCCCCTAACAGTCACTGAAAGTCCACCCAGATCGTAGAGACCGTCACTCAGGCCGGTTGCGTCGATGGAGTCGGTTACGAGGATTATTGAATCGGCTCCCTTTACTCTGTAAACAAGGTTGATGAACTCGGGTGCAGAGTGTACTCCATCCACTATCATCTCCAGCTTCAGCGGGAGAATCATTCCGGCTCCTACGCAGCCAATTTCTCTGTGATGAAGAGTATTCATACCGTTCGGATAGTGCGTCATTCTATCGCAACCGGCTTCGAAAGCATGCTTTATCAGAGAAAAACTCGAATCAGTGTGTCCCATAGAAACGACAATATCCCTCTTCTTTAGGAACTCAAGGGCTTCGAAGAAGCCTTCCACCTCCGGGGCCATAGTAACAATCATTACGTCGTCGGTTATTACTTCATGCAGCTCATCAAGAGTCGAAGGACGTATAGTTTCTGGATTCTGAGCTCCCTTCTTCCTGGAATTTATGTAAGGCCCTTCATAATGAATACCCCTTACCGAGGTAGCGGATCTGTCTTTAATATAGTCGCTTACAATTCCTGTAGCTCTTAACATCTCATCAGTTCCAGCGGAAACCGTCGTGGGAGTGAAGAAAGTAACTCCGTGTGCATACAGGAACCTCTCCCACTTCTCAAGATCCCCCGCTTCCATGCTCATACTATTAACCCCTGCCGCTCCGTGCGTGTGTACGTCCACGAATCCGGGTATCAGCAAACCTGAAGGACTGCCTTGTGACATCTCGACCGATTCAATCTTCCTTCCGGAAACCCTTACATTGGCCACATACTCACCGTCGACAGGATCAACTACCAGGACATTTCTTAACTCCATAGGCCTCATCCCTCCTTATTATATTTAGATTATCGCACTTGAAGAGAGGATTGTGCAGAATATTCGGAATTGCTATTCTCCCGTTCGCGACGAGGTGGATCAGAGGTAAGAGGGATGAGGTTAGAAGAGCGAGAAGATCATCGAGAAAACGAGATGAGGAGAGAGGACGAGACGAAGAACCGGATTTAGGGTCTAGGGTCTGGTA
>Ga0334889_1003174_pt1 | contig 16795 bp, 15 predicted proteins | sample GraSluR1_MG_2_FD_207222 | JGI IMG/M metagenome (GOLD analysis project Ga0334889, IMG submission 207222) | Sludge microbial communities from methane-producing bioreactor in Wageningen University, Netherlands - Granular Sludge_8_08-R1 | ecosystem: Engineered > Bioreactor > Anaerobic > Unclassified... | reverse complement strand
CGACGGAATAATGGGCGCTTTACGATTTGTACCGGGAGGTTAACGTGACAACGATTACTTCCAGGCCAAGAAGCAAGGGTTTTGACCAGACGATTCAGTTGATCCTGGCTGTTTTAGCGGGGGTGGCACTGGGGGCTGTTTCGCTGGTGCTATCTCCGCTGTGGACGATGGTGGGGATTGCCGGGATTGTGATTGTGCTGGTGGCGATCAAATGGCCGGAGTTGTCCATTCTGGCTGTGATTGCTGCGCTGTGCACCATTTTGCCCGATGAGCAAATGCCGGTGATCAATCTCGGTCCGGGGCGGTTGTATGTGACGGAACCGATTGTGCTGGGTTTATATGCGGTGGTGGTGGTACGCTGGCTGGTGGATCGTTCATTCCGCCTGGTGCGCACGCCGCTTGATCTACCGCTGATCCTGTTCTACATCTGGGCAATTGGTTCAACGATCATTGCGATTGTGAACAAAACAGTGGAACCGGCAGCGTATATCCCCGAGATACGCGTGGTTTCGTATTATCTGCTTTTCTTTTTGATGACCAACCTGATCCGCGAGAAAGGCCAGTTGGAGACTCTGATCAAGGGGTTCTTCTTCCTGGCGACGGTCGTTGCGGCGGCCATGATCTATCAATATACGTTGGGTACAAGTGTGGCCTTTCTGTCCGGACGGGTTGAAGTGCTGGAAACCGCCGGTACGGTGAGCAGGGATGTCACCCGAATCACCGACACATCCGGCGAGGGGATCATTACCCTGGCTTTCATTTTGAAATCGGTGCTTTTGATGACAAAGAGCATTAAAGTGAAGCGCATCCCTTCACTGGTTCAGTGGGCTTTGTTTGGTGTGGCAATGGTGATGTCTTTTAACCGTACGCATTGGGCAGTCAGTGCGATGATTATTCTGGCAACTGTGCTCATTGTTCGAGGGGAGATGCGGCAGCGATTGCTCAAATGGATTCTGATTTTTGTGTATTTACTGCCCCTGGCTGCCATCCCGTTAATGGTCATGCCGAACACCAAAGCAGGGAAACTGGCAAGTGCGACCATTGCCCGGGTGGATACGCTGGTTTCGCCGGAATCTTATGAGGCGGGATCCACAACAAGCACCATTCGTTGGCGAGACTTTGAATATCAATACGGCTTCCAGCAGATCCAGAAGAACCCTGTGCTGGGGCTGGGGCTGGGAGCGGAATACCGTCCGATGGTGTTTGGTATTGATGATGAGTATTTTGATGGCCGCGGGTATACCCATAACGCTCATCTGTGGCTGGCAGTAAAAACCGGTTTGGCAGGGTTCCTTCTGTTTATGTGGTTGATGGTCCTTGCCATTGTGCGCGGGTTGGATCGTTGGCGCAAGGTGAAGGATGAACATTTGCGTTCGATTGTTTTGGGCATAACCCTGTCTTTTGCGGGGTTTATCCTCGTAGGCATTTTGCACCCGATCTACATGACGCTGTATTGGACACCTTTGTTAGGGATGATGTTCGGGGTGAACGAGGTGGTTTACCGGATTGAAGAATTAGCTTAACAAGCCTTCCGAGGCGCAGAAAAGCCTGTTTGTCACGCGGGGAAGCGATAGCGCTTCCCCGCATGTAAAAAATATTGCTCTTGCTCAATGATATTTCAGGTATAAGGCAGGCAGAATGAAGGTAGTAATTTTAGCGGGTGGATACGGAACACGGCTGAGTGAAGAGACGGGTATTAAGCCAAAGCCGATGGTGGAAATTGGCGGCAGGCCGATTCTGTGGCACATCATGAAGATCTATGCTGCCCATGGTTTGAACGATTTTGTAATTTGCTGTGGGTATAAAGGCGAGCTGATTTTTGAGTATTTTGCAAATTATTATGCCTATGCTTCGGATGTTACTTTTAATCTGAAGGAAAATACGATGGAAATTCACCGCTCGGATATGGAACCGTGGCGGGTGACCTGTTTAAACACTGGGTTGAATACGTTCACTGGGGGGCGGATCAAGCGCGCAATTGAGTTCATCGGGGATGAGACGATTTGTATGACGTACGGGGATGGCGTATGTGATGTTAATGTGCAGGATTTAATCGCTTTTCACCACAGCCAGCATACATTGGCGACGGTGACGGCTGTTATCCCCCCGGGGCGGTATGGTGTCTTTAATCTGGAAGAAGATCAGCATCAAGTGCAAAATTTCCGCGAGAAGCAGGGGCGGGATAATGTGTATATCAACGGCGGTTTCTTTGTATTGGAGCCGGGGGTAACCGAATACCTCAAGGATGATAGTACGGTGTGGGAGTTGGGACCGCTGGAAGTATTGGCAGAGGCGGGGGAGTTGTCCGCATTTCGTCACATGGGCTTCTGGCAGAGTATGGATACACTGGCAGACAAGCATGTGCTGCAAACGTTGTGGGATAACGGCACGCCTCCCTGGAAAATTTGGTAGCATCAAATATTTGGATGGCAAAGATGAAAATACTGGTAACGGTGCTGCAGAAACACGGGCATGCTGTAACGGGGCTGGATACCGGGTTTTTTAGTGATGGCTGGCTATACGGTCCTCCCGGCAAGATTGATGCAGTTTGTGCTGACACGAGGGACGCGAAAATCATTGAGCGCCTTCATGGATTTGATGCCTGTATCCATCTGGGGGAATTGTCCAATGATCCGTTGGGCACCTTGAATCCAGAGGTTACGTATGAGATCAACCATCATGGGTCGGTGCGTTTGGCGGAGTGGTGTAAACAAGCCGGCATTCCACGCTTCGTGTATTCTTCTTCCTGCAGCGTATACGGGGTGGGCAATGATGATTACAAGACCGAAGAATCTTCGGTTAACCCGCAAACGCCGTATGCGGAATGTAAGGTGATGGTGGAACGCGAGGTTTCCGCGCTGGCGGATGAGCATTTCACGCCGGTGTTTTTGCGCAATGCCACAGCTTACGGGCCATCGCCGCGGATGCGTTTTGATATCGTGCTGAACAATCTGGCAGGGCTGGCCTGGACGACGAAAGAAATTCGAATGACGAGCGATGGCACGCCCTGGCGTCCGCTGGTGCATGTGCTGGATATCAGCGAGGCGATGGCCTGTGCGGTGGCTGCGCCAGCAGAAGCTGTCCACAATCAAATCTTTAACGTGGGTAGAACGGACGAAAATTACCGCATTCGAGAGATTGCCGGGATCGTGGCGGGCGCTTTTCCAGGTTGCGAGGTAAGCTTTGGAGAATCTGACGGTGACAATCGCAGTTACCGGGTATCTTTTGAGAAGATCAGCAGCGGTTTGCCTGGTTTTCAGTGTAAACGGGATGCAGCCATGGGGGCTGCGGAGCTGTACCATATTTTCAACAGTATTGGATTGACAGACGATATCTTCCGTCATCGTGCTTATACGCGGCTGAAACAGTTGCAGTATCTACTGGATACGCAGCAAATTGACGATCATTATTTCTGGTTGACGGCCTGAACCTGCGGAGAATACCATGGCATTGACGATTACTGGCTGCCGCTCGTGCGGTGGTACGCATTTGAAGACATTCCTCCCATTGGGCGAGACCCCGCTGGCAAACCGGCTGCTCAGCGCTGAGGGGTTGGATAAACCGGAAGTCCGTTATCCATTGACGGTGGCCTTTTGCCCGGACTGTAAACTGGTACAGCTGCTGGAGACGGTACCGCCGGAGGAGTTGTTCAGCGAGTATCTATATTTTTCTTCGTTTGCGGATACGGTGGTGCAGAACGCACATGATCTTGTAGAACGGCTTATCCCTGAGCTGGGACTGAACTGCCAGCATTTGGTGGTGGAGCTTGCCAGCAATGATGGTTATTTGTTGCAGTTTTATCAGCAGCACGGCATCCCCGTGCTGGGGATTGACCCGGCAGAGAATATTGCGAAAGCGGCAGAAGAGAAAGGTGTACCGACGCTGTGCGAATTCTTCGGCATGGATGTGGCTCGTGATCTGACCGATAAAGGTTTCCAGGCAGATGTGATTCATGGCAATAATGTCCTGGCCCATGTGGCTGACTTGAACGGTTTTGTGAGCGGAATGGCTACATTGCTCAAACCGGAGGGGATGGCAGTGATCGAGGTGCCGTATGTCCGCGATTTGATCGAGCGCCTCGAATTTGATACGATTTATCATGAGCATCTGTGTTATTACTCCGGTACAGCGCTGGTCAATTTGTTGAGAAGACACGGGCTGGTGCTGGCGGATGTGGAACGTATCCCGATCCACGGCGGTTCGCTGCGCCTGTTTATCCGCAAGGCGGGTGTGACGATCTCACCTGCGGTGGGAGAACTGCTTGCTGAAGAAAAGGCAGAAGGTATGGATGGATTTGCCTATTATGCTGATTTTGGCGCGCGCGTGGCGGAATTAAAGGAAGAGCTGGTTGCCCTGCTGGAAGACTGCAAGCAGAACGGACAAAAGGTGGCTGTATATGGCGCTTCGGCAAAAGGCGCAACGCTGCTCAATTTCTTCGGGATTGGCGGAAAGTTGCTGGCCTATGTGGTTGACCGCAGCACGGTCAAGCAGGGAATGTTTACGCCGGGAACCCATCTGCCAATTTATGCGCCTGAGAAACTGTTGAGCGATTTTCCGCCGTATACTTTGCTGCTGGTGTGGAATTTCGCTGAGGAAGTGATGGCCCAGCAGCACGCTTACCGTGAACGGGGCGGAAAATTTATCCTTCCTGTTCCTGAAGTGAAGATTGTGTGAGCAAAGGATAAAATGATTGACCGGGATTTGCAGCGGTTGGAGGATGCGGGTACACCCATCCGGGCAGGGCTGGTGGGCGCCGGCTATATCGGTGTGCCGGCAGCGGTGCAATTGATCCGCCATGTGCCCGGGATCCGGGTGGCAGCGATTGCCAGCCATCAGCTTGAGGATGCGGGGAAAGCCTATCAGCTCACCGGGCAGGGACAGCCTGTTGTGGCTGAAAAGGTGAGCCAGGTGAGTGAGTTCATCCATCAGGGACGCCCGGTGGTTACAGAGGACGGCCTGCTGCTGGCGCGGTCTGATGAGATTGATGTTATTCTGGATTTAACAGCCAGCATTGAAGGCGGGGCCGCCTTGGCGATGACAGCCATTGCGCACGGTAAGCATGTCGTTGGCTATAATGCCGAATTAACCGCTACGGTGGGGCCCATCCTGAAGCAGAAGGCTGACCGGGCGGGGGTAGTGATCACTGAGGCAGACGGTGACCAGCCGGGTGTGCTGATGAACCTGTACCGCTTCATTCAGGGGATGGGGATGCGGCCGGTGTTGTGCGGGAATATCAAGGGGCTGGAAGACCACTACCGCACACCGGAGACCCAGAAAAACTTTGCGGCACAATGGGGACAGAAAGCACACATGGTAACTTCATTTGCAGATGGGACGAAGATCTCTTTTGAGCAGGCGGTGATTGCTAACGCGACTAATATGCGTGTAGCCAAAAGAGGAATGATCGGGTTGCAAGCTGCACCCGGCACGCCGGTGGAAGAAGCGGTGAGCCAATTTGATGTCGAAACGCTGCTGGCCGGAGAGGGGATTGTGGATTACGTGATTGGCGCGGCGCCGGCGCCTGGGGTATTTATTCTGGCGGTCAGCGATGATGCGCTGCATCAGCAGTTTATGCGCTATTACAAGATGGGGGACGGCCCATTGTATTGCTTTATTCGGCCGTATCATCTGTGTCATCTGGAAATCGCTGGCAGCATTGCCCGCGCGGCTCTCTACGGGGATGCGACCATTGCGCCACAGGGGGCATTGCGGGTGGAGGTGGTGGCGGCGGCCAAGCGGGACTTGCATCCAGGGGACAAACTGGATGGGATTGGACAATTTATGCTGTATGGACAGTGTGAGAATGCCGATGTGGTGCAGCGAGAAGATTTACTGCCGATGGGGCTGGCGGAGGGAGCGGTGGTGCAGCGCGAGATTGCCAGGGATGACGTGCTGCATTTTGGGGATGTGAGGATGCCGGCCGAACGGTTGGTGGATCGATTGAGGGAAGAGCAGGAAGGGGGAAGGATACTGTGTAGGAATGACTATGATTGAAGGCCTCAGAATTTGAGTTTGCTGCGTTTCTATAACGGCTGAAGTCGTTCCTGCAAAACAGGATTTTTAACGGGTATCGATTTTCTGGTCCAGCAGGTCCAGAATGTGGTTATCAATGCGGGAGTTGATTTTGCGGGCAAAGAGTTCGTCTTTCGAAGCAAGTTCATCAAAGTCTTTGGCCGTGAAGAAGACAGGATGCCCGCTTTCCGGCGGAAATTTCACATAGTGCAGGTTAATGTTTGCAATGGTGTCCTTGAGGGGTGAATTCATTAACACAGTTTGCAGGAACATTTCAGCAGGATGAAGGTTGTATTTGAAAAACTGAATGGTTTTTTTACCTTGCGGACTCAATACGAAGTTATGAAAATAAGAAATTGCCTGGGGGGTAAAGCTGCTCCAGAAGGAGCCGCCGTATAATTGCATCTCCGAAGGGATTTTTTTTCTGGGCAGCAGTAAGGCGGTCAACCAGGAGGCAATCATCAGGAACACGTTGGCCGGGTGGATCAGCGGCAGGTGCAGGTGGTACTTGCCCAGCCAGAAATGATAATAACGCCAGCGGTTATTGCTGTGGCCGCGTATGTCGTCCGGCAGGAGAAAATATTCCATGATTTGCTGGCCGCCGAAGCCGGCAAGGGTTTGCTGGATGACGGTATTCGATTGTAAGGGGTAATCCTGTCCGCTGAGAATATAGGCACGGTCATATGAATAGCCCTGCGAGCAGGTCATGTCAAAGCAGTTGAGTAAAGCCCGGATGATGCCAAAATTTCCCCATTTCACCACAGTGCGCTTTGCGAAGGCGATGTTAGGGTATGGTTTCAGTGCGTCGAGCAGCGTCTCATACACGTCTGGCTCACAATTTTTTGAGACGTGGATCACAAAGCGGGTTTGGGGAGTATTAAGGCGGTTTACAAGGCGGACAATTTGGTCTGGATTGGTGTGCACCAGAAGCATATAGACCATTTTCATCAGGTTGCCCTTTCTTGCAATAATAAGATAATTATTCTAAATATACTCTTATTATCTGATTAAATCAATATCTTTATACCTCATACCTTGAAAGTCAATTTTCGTAAGTGAAATGTACTGGTGCCTGGCAAAGGCGGGCAGCAGTCTGAATTTCAGGATTGGCGTTATCCATGTAAATGATATTGATTGAAAAGGCTTCCCACAGAAATACCCATCCGCCAATATTCAATCCTTCACTGACCATGGATACCAGCATACCGGGAGGCAGGAAAGAGCGCATCAATACCGTTGCGGCGATGAAGGCGGCAGAAAATATGACATATTTGATCGCCTTGTGTTTCTTGTTTGCCATGTCCTGCGACTCACGATTTACCAAATAGGAAAAATAATTATTAATGGCTGTGATTACTTTGTTTTCCTGGTCGGGATTGATGTGTTCCTGCTGAATGTGGATAATAATTTCCAACTGACAGCCTGCCGGAATTTCGTGCGCACATTCGATGAGAAATGCGGTTAATTCATGGGTGAGGTCTTTATGAAGGATGGGAGAATGGTCGATTTTCTTGAAGAGATCATCATAGCAGTCAAAAATGACCGGGATGGTGAAAGTGTTGGACCTTTCCTGATAGGAATAAACATCGGTGAGATAGGGAGGGAATGCTTTTTTCATGGGCGCTCTTTGCAGCAGGGAATAGAGAAAGCTGTTTTTATCATATCGCATTTCAGCCGGGATGACAATCTGACTATACAATATGAGATATTCTTGCAAAGAAGCAGAGTTTTGTCATCTTTACGATTGCTGCTTTTTCAGGGTATGATGTAAAATGTGTTTTTGTGTTTCACATTATTTTTATTAATAAAGGAAAAATTTATGAATCGCATTGTCTCTTCTGAATACATCGCCCCGGCGGTAAAACGTATCGAGGTTGAACATCGGGCCATTGCCCAAAAACGAAAACCTGGTCAATTTGTGATCGTGCATATTGACGAGCATGGGGAGCGAGTTCCGCTTACCCTGGTGGATTCAGATCCTGAGGCAGGGACGATCACCTTGATCGTGCAGGCAGCAGGGAAGAGTACAAAGCAATTGTGTGATATGGCCGTGGGGGAATCAATTGAAGATGTGCTGGGGCCGCTGGGTCATGCTTCGGAGGTCGAAAAATTCGGCACGGTGGTGGTAATTGGCGGCGGGGTAGGTACTGGCGTGGCTTATCCTAATGCAGTCGCCTTGAAAGAAGCCGGTAATTATGTGATCTCAATCACTGGCGCACGAAACAAGGATTATGTGATCCTGGAAGATGAATTGAAGCAGGTTAGTGACGAATGTTACATTACCACAGATGACGGCAGTTACGGCTATCATGGTTTCACCACCCAAAAATTACAGGAGTTGATTGACTCCGGCAAACAGATCGATTATGTGCTGGCGATTGGGCCGATGGCGATGATGCGCGCTGCAGTGGAAGTGACCCGCCCGCATGACATTAAAACCGTGGTCAGCCTGAATACGATCATGGTAGACGGCACGGGTATGTGCGGCGGATGCCGCGTTGTGGTGGGTGGTGAGACGAAATTTGCTTGTGTGGATGGCCCGGAATTTGATGGTCATCTGGTTGATTTTGATATTTTGATAAAACGCGGCAGGGCGTATGCCCATGAAGAAGAGGAGTCATTCTGCCGTCTGGATTTGCAGGTGGAAAAACTGGTACCTACCCCGGCGGAACGGCGCAAGATCCCGCGTCAGGAGATGCCCATGCAGGATGCGGTGGAACGCATTCGCAATTTTGATGAAGTCAATCTGGGGTTTCTTGAAGAAGCGCTGCAAATCGAAGCACAGCGCTGTTTGCAATGCAAGCAGCCGTTGTGCGTGGCTGGCTGCCCGGTGGGTGTGAAAATTCCGCAATTTATCGACAAGATCATTGAACGGGATTATGTGGCGGCTTCCCGGATCATCAAGGAAGACAATGTGCTGGCAGAAGTGTGCAGCCGGGTGTGCCCGCAGTCCGAACAGTGCGAAGGGCATTGTATTCTCACCAGGAAGGGGGATGCAGTTTCGATTGGCGCGCTGGCGCGGTATGTGACCACATACGAGCGTGAGATGGGCATGAAGGAAGCACCAAAATTGAAGCCCAAGACCGGAAAAAAGGTTGCTGTTATCGGTTCTGGCCCTTCCAGCCTGAGCTGCGCAGGTGACCTGATCCGGGAAGGGCATGATGTGACCGTGTTTGAGGCGCTGCATGAATTTGGCGGCGTGCTGGCCTATGGTATTCCTGAATTTCGTCTGCCCAAAGCGATTGTAAAAGAAGATGTGCAAGGGTTGATCGATCTGGGCGTCGAATTTCGCAAGAATGTAGTTGTGGGGGCAACTTATACGATTGACGAGCTGATGAAGGAACAGGGATATGATGCGGTCTTTATTGGCGTTGGCGCCGGGTTGCCGCGTTTTATGCAGGTGCCGGGTGAGAACCTGGTGGGCATTTATTCTTCAAATGAATTTCTGACGCGGGTCAATTTGATGAAGGCTTACCAGTTCCCCAACTATGACACCCCGGTATTTGATTGCACGGACAAGGTTGTGGCCGTAATTGGTGGTGGTAACACGGCGCTTGATTCCGTGCGCGTGTCGAAACGATTGGGCGCACGAAATTCTTATATTATCTACCGGCGCACAGAAGAGGAAATGCCGGCGCGGTTGGAGGAAATTCACCATGCCAAGGAAGAAGGGATCATCTTCGAGTTTCTGCGCAATCCGGTAGAATTTATCGGCGATGAGAAGGGCTGGATTAAGGGGATGAAACTGGAGAAGATGGAACTGGGTGAACCAGATGATTCCGGCCGCCGCCGTCCTGTGCCGATTGAAGGTTCTGAATATGTGATGGATGTGGATATGGTCGTGATTGCTGTGGGAAACGGTTCTAATCCGATCATCCAGAAGACTACGCCAGATCTGGCCTTTAACAAATGGGGCAATATCATTGTGGATGATGAGACGATGCAGACGAACAAAGCCGGCGTGTATGCTGGCGGCGATATCGTTACAGGCGGTGCGACGGTCATCCTGGCGATGGGCGCCGGACGTAAGGCGGCTAAGGCAATTGATGCGTATTTGCAGACGGTGTAGCGTTTTCTACACAAAGCAATTCGATAAAAAAAGAGGGACAGGCTGCGAGCCTGTCCCTTATTTTTAAGCGATTCGAAAAATTAATCCCCGAAGACGGTGCCGACGTGTTTGGCGCCAATGATCCAGGGGTCGTCAAGGGGAACCTGCTTCACTTTGCCTGCAATTTGTTCCAGCGGGACAGGAACGGTCTGCATGCCCTGTTTGGCGATCATTACGCCGTATTGCTTTCTCTGGATCAGGTCGGCACATGCCGTGCCAAACTGGGTTGCCAGGAGGCGGTCGGAAGCTGAGGGGGTACCGCCGCGCAGCAGATGGCCCAGGATGGTGATGCGGGTATCCAGGCCGGTGAAGGCATGCAGCCGGTCGGCCAGCAAGAGGGTATTGCCCTGGATCTGGTTTTCGATGCGGGACAGTTCCTGGTCAATTTTTGTTTCCTCTTCACCGGAGCGCAGGCGGTGGTTCATTTTTCGGGAGTGCTCAAAAAATTCCACATAGTCCAGTGACATGGCATTTTCGGCCACGGCAATAATGCTGAAGCGTTTGCCGGAACTGCGCCGGTCGTTGATTGCCTGGGCGACGAGTTTGGGGTCATAAGCAATTTCGGGGATTAAAATAGCATCGGCGCCGCCGGCAATGCCAGCGCCGAGGGTCAGCCAGCCAGCATGGCGGCCCATGATCTCGACGATCATGATGCGGTGATGACTATGGGCTGTGCTGTGCAGGCGGTCTATCGCCTCTGTAGCAACGCCCAGGGCCGTGTCAAATCCTACACTGGTGTCCGTTTGGGGGATGTTGTTGGTGATCGATTTGGGAATGCCGATGATGTTTACCCCTTTTTTTTGCAGATGAAGGGCGGTGATTTGGGTTTCATGACCGCCCAGGCAGACCAATGCATCCAGCTTATGTTTTTTCAAGGTTTCAATGGCCTGATCCGTGCGGTCGGCTGTGCTGCCATCGTTCAAAGGGTAATCCTGGATGCTGTCCCTGCTGGTGCCCAGGAAGGTGCCTCCATCGGTAAGAATACCGGACAGATCGGTACTGAAGATCTCGACGGTTTTATCTTCGACCAGCCCTTGAAAGCCATCCACGAAGCCGATCAGGTCCATCCCAAAGGTGCCCAGGGCGGCTTTACCAAGTCCTCTGATGGTAGCGTTTAGGCCCGGGCTGTCGCTGCCAGCAGTTAAGATACCAATTCGTTTTCTCACTTTTCCCTCGCTATTCTGTTTAATCCTTTGTTCATGGCTAGTGTACCATTAACGTGTTCATGGGGGTTCAAAAATAAGGGGTGAAATTTCTTGTTTTTCAGGTCAGTTGGTAAAAAGTGGCGGGGCATTTTGGGAAGCTGGAATGGTATGTATGAGTACGCAGGGATGACGACTGAAGTCGCCACTACAATTATAAAAGGGGATTGAGATCACTCCACGCGATCAATCAATAGATTGGTTCCTGCAGGGTTGATGATCAGATAGAAGGGGTGAAATTCTTCAAAGGTGTCGCCGCGGGAGTGCTGGTATTCGAGGGAGACATACACTTCGGCAGGGTTGGCGTTCCAGTCCTGCAAATAAGCTGAAAGGACAGTAATTTGTTCTACATTGTCCCAAAAATGCGTATAGATGACGAAGGGGTCGTTGCCCGCCACCTGGCAGCAGGTTTCCTGAAAGTCTTTTGACAACATTTCCCAGGATTTTTCGTAATCACCCTGGTTGATGGCCTGATAATAGTCGCGGATGAACTGTTCCGGGTTGGGGAAATTTTGCTGCGGCCAGGGGGTGAAGGTGGCGGTGGGGTCAAATTCCGAGGTAGCTTCTTGCGTGGGCAGAGCGATGACAATCGCTGCCGGTTCACCCTGCGGGGCAGCGTTGGCAAAGATGGCGGTGGTGGTCATTTCGACGAAGAGGGTGCTGGCGGCTTCCGTATAGATCCTTTCCTCTTCTCTGGCTTGCAGGTCAGCGAGGGTGTCGTTACCTGGTGAACGGATTGCAAAAAAGAAGATTAACGCGGCGATTGCAAACAGGATGGACGGGATCAGCAACCAGGGCAGGTTGGAACGATTGGGGATGATATTTTGCGCAGATTTTTGATAAGCACATGAAAACCAGTGTTCGCCGCCATTGCTGGTAACCAGCAAGCTTTCTTCAAAGCTGTATGCCTGGCGATAGGAATCTGTTGGCGCGCCGGTGCTAAGGTGAATGCGGTGACGGCTGGTTTCACCCGCTTTACACACGAAAGCGATGGGATGGGGAATCAGCCAGCTGACCGCAGGCACCAGCCGGCCTTGCAGGATGCCAGTGCCCGCGTTGGTGATGGTGATTTCGATAGCCGGTTGTTCGGTGAGGGGGGCGTTGGGATGAAAACTGCCAAAATCAATGGATTCGGGCCATACCTCGAGAAGGGGTTTGTCATCCGGATTTTTTGGATACATGGCAGGAACTCTGCGAACGTGAAACGATCATTGAATTAAGGTTAACTCTATTGTAACGCGTTTGAGGCTGGTGAGGCTGAAATCGGGTTAAGTGGCGGATTGGTATTGGTGCGTCCCGTAAATGGCAACGATTTTGCCGAAGTAGACGCGGTGGGGGTCAGGAAGATTCCCGTAGCGATTGAATGCTTCTTCGTCGACCATTTGGGCGGGTACGATGTCATCCCAGTAGATTTTTACACACTCAATGGTGAGTTCTGCTTGGGCAAATACCGGTGCGGCGACCCGGCTGGCAGCTTCAGGGGTGAGGCCGGCCTCAGCGATCTTGTCCCCATCGCGGCCAGACTTGGTGCCAAGCAGCAGGAGGGCGTCTTTGTATTGCCTGGGGAAGCTGCTCAGGGTAAAGGTGTGGTATTGTTCCATGAATTGATAGGTATAACGGGAGGGACGCACAAAAACCTGGACAAGCGGCTGCCGCCAGATTTTTCCGATAGAACCCCATTCGATGGTCATGGTGTTGAAGTGATGCTTTTGATAGTCTCCGCCGGTAAGGAGGAACCATTTTTCCGAGAAGAGAGTATAGTTCTGCGATTGGAATTTATCAACGGGGATCGCGATTCGCTGCATGGGAAACATCCTTTCTTTGTGAAGATTGAATAGAGGTATTTGCGGTAAAGCAGGACAGAAAACCGAAAGCTGTTCTGCAATTGTAAACCAATGATAGCTGGTGTTGTCAGATAGTATAATAGGATCATTGGTTTGAGGGATAGATTTTGTGCTTTCCCGGCGGGGGTCTCGGTAGAGCGAGTAAAAGCGGATGTTTATTGGAGGGATTGTATGCCGGAAGAAAATAAACCCACGAATGTGGGAATTTCGAAATGTTCCACGATTGTTATTTTTGGCGCTTCAGGTGATTTGACGCACCGCAAATTAATCCCTGCGCTGTATAATTTATATCGCAAAGAACGTCTGTGGGAGACGACGCGCATTATTGGATTTGCCAGAAGACCCTATACGACAGAAAAATTTCGTGCGCTGCTGCTTGAAGGGGTGAAAGAGTTTTCAGCGAACACGTTTGATGAGCAGCTTTGGCAGCGGTTTGTGCCGATGCTGCATTATTTCCGCGGCGATCTGAGTGTGCCGGAGGATTATGAACGGCTGTCTGTGTATCTGGAAGAAGAAGAAAAAAAGGAAGAACGGGAACAAGCCAACCGGCTGTATTATCTGGCAATTGCACCGAAGTTTTATATCCCGGCCGTGGCGGCATTGGGGCGCTATGGTATGGCGAATGAAACGACAGGTTTTCGGAATGTGATCATCGAGAAACCGTTTGGCCGCGATCTGGATTCCGCGGTGGAACTGAATGAGGCAGTGCATGCTGTTTTCAACGAAAAGCAGGTCTATCGGATGGATCATTATCTGGGAAAAGAAACAGCACAGAATATTCTCTTTTTCCGTTTTGCAAATGCGATCTTTGAACCGGTGTGGAATCGCCAGTATGTGCAAAACGTGCAGATCACTGTAGCCGAGACGGTGGATGTGGGGCATCGCGCGGGGTATTATGACCACGCCGGGGTGCTGCGAGACATCTTCCAGAATCATTTGCTGCAGCTTTTGGCTCTGGTGGCAATGGAGCCGCCGGCATCTTTTGAAGCGGAGGCTTTGCGCAACGAAAAGGTGAAGGTGTTGAAGTCTATCCGTCCTTTAACGATTTCCGACAGTGTGCTGGCACAGTATGAAGGGTATCGGGATACGGAGGGAGTAGCCGGTGATTCGCGGACGCCGACGTATGCCATGGTCAAGGCGTATGTCGATAATTGGCGCTGGAAGGGAGTGCCGTTCTATTTGATGTCTGGCAAGGCGTTGGAGAAGAAGCGCAGCGAGATCAATATTGAGTTTCAATGTCCGCCGCATATGATGTTTAACCGTGCGACCAATGGTACCTTTTCTCCGAATATGCTTTCCATTTATATTCAGCCGGATGAAGGTATTCATTTGCGTTTTGAAGCCAAGCTGCCCGATTCGGCTCAGGAATCGCGTTCGGTAGATATGGAATTCCATTACAGTTCCTCTTTTGGTGACAGCATTTTACCGGATGCTTATGAGCGGTTGATCCTGGATGCGCTGCGGGGAGATGCTTCCCTGTTTGCGCGCAGCGATGAAATCGAAGCGGCCTGGCATCTGATCGATCCATTGGTCAGGGGCTGGGAAGATAAACAAGGCCCCGAACTGGCAAGCTATGCGCCAGGTTCGTGGGGGCCGCAAGCCGCCAGAGAGATGGTGGTGACGAATTTCTGTAAATGGGCCTGAATGAATTCCTGCAGGAGGGATAAATGAAACCAAAACTCCGCATATTTCCAGATCGTGAAGCGTTGGCCTTTGCGGGGGCGCATCACTTCCTGTCGATTGGGCAGGCGGCTATCTTGCACAGGGGACGTTTCATGGTCGCATTTTCCGGTGGAACGACACCGAAGCTGCTTTTCCAGCGGCTGCGGGTAACACGCATGCAGGATGCGTTGAACTGGGATTTGGTGCATATCTTCTGGGGAGATGAACGCTGTGTGCCGCCGGATGATGCCGAAAGCAATTACCGAATGGCGCGCGAAGCTCTGCTGGATGATTTGCCTATCCCGGCAGCCAATATTCATCGGTTTTTGACGGAACTGCCGCCTGAAGAGGCTGCCCGGCAGTATGAGAAGGAATTACAGGCCAGTTTTGGCTTGCCGGACACAACCCGCCCGCCGGTTTTTGATCTGATCCTGTTGGGGATGGGCAGTGATGGACATACGGCTTCGCTGTTCCCAGGTACAACTGCGTTGGATGAGCAGGAGCGCTGGGCAGCAGCGGTGTATGTAGAGAAACTGGATGCCTGGCGGGTGACATTGACCCTGCCCGTGTTGAACGCAGCCAGAGATGTGCTGTTTCTGGTTTCAGGGGAAGCGAAGGCACAGGTTTTGCAGGATGTGCTGGCAGCAGACGAAGAGGTTGGGAAATTCCCGGCCCAATTGGTTCAACCTGGCTCAAAACGGTTGTACTGGTTCGCGGATTGTCAGGCGGCAGCCCAGGTTTTAATCTCGCGCAGACCACAGGTGCATTGGCATGTCTAATTAAATGGTGAGGAAAGATGAAAACTGTCGTGGTAACGGGAAGTACGCGGGGAATTGGCCGGGGATTGGCAGAGGCATTTTTGAAGCATGGCTGTGCTGTGGTGGTTAACGGACGCAATGCGCAATCGGTGGACGAAACCGTAACCGATCTGGCAGGTGTGTATGGAACTGATCGGGTGTTTGGTCAGGCTTGTGATGTTGCCCATGCAGATCAGGTGCAGGCATTGTGGGATGCTGCCTGTGCGAAATTTGGCAGCGTGGATATCTGGATCAATAATGCCGGGGTAACCCATGACGCCCTGCCATTCTGGTCCGTAGATATGGACAGGGTTGAACAGGTGTTTGACGTCAATGTGCTGGGATCGATCAACGGGTTAAGGACAGCCTATCGCGGGATGGCGGCGCAGGGCGGCGGAAGTATTTACAATATGGAAGGGCTGGGCAGCGGCAAGCGGGCGGTTAAGGGGTTGGCATTTTACGAGAGCAGCAAGAGCGCGGTGACAAAACTGACGCAGACGGCAGTTTTGGACGCTGAAGGCAGCGCTGTTAAAATTGGGTATTTAAGCCCCGGCATGGTGATCACGGATCTGCTGGTTGGGGAAGAACAATCAGGGGAAAAGTGGGAGCGCAAGAAGCGCATCTATAATATTCTGGCGGACAGGGTGGAGACGGTGGCACCTTTTCTGGCAGAAGAGGTGCTGAAGAATGAGACGCACGGTGCAAAGATTGCCTGGCTGACTCCCTGGAAGAGTTTTATGCGCTTCCTGAAAGCTCCCTTCGTGAAGCGGGATTTGTTTGCTGAAGAGGAGTAGGGATAAAAAGATTTTTGAGGAAAACAAACCGGGCCAGGGTTTCCCTGGCCCGGTTTGTTTTAACGGTTGGTTTGGGTTGGGCGCTTGAAATAGGCGACTTCGTGGCCGTCTTCGTTGACAATGACGGTTACCAGCTCCCAGCCTTCTTTTTCCAGCAAATCCCATGCGCTAAACTCATTCCAACTCATATCTCTGCGGGATTCAAAGAGACCATCGCGCCCGAGATAAGTGATCTGGCTGCCTATCAGGCGGCAATGATCAAATCTTTGTGCCATAATGCTTTCCTTTCCAATGTGTGGTTGTTATTTTTTAGTAGAAAAGAGGGTAAATTTTTAACCATTACTTGCTTCCAGAAGCGCTTTTTTAAATTCAAGCG
>Ga0334889_1003172_pt1 | contig 16804 bp, 20 predicted proteins | sample GraSluR1_MG_2_FD_207222 | JGI IMG/M metagenome (GOLD analysis project Ga0334889, IMG submission 207222) | Sludge microbial communities from methane-producing bioreactor in Wageningen University, Netherlands - Granular Sludge_8_08-R1 | ecosystem: Engineered > Bioreactor > Anaerobic > Unclassified... | reverse complement strand
TAACTGTTCCAATTTGAATTGGCGAAATAGGTAATAGTAATAGTATGTGAAAGATTGAAACCAAAAAAAATACTTTCTGGGTTTTGATATTTCAAGTATAATAATACAAAGATCACTGTGGTTGTAAGTGATGATAAAAAACACCTGATGAGTTAGAGCTTGTATTAGCTTGAGGAGGATACCTATGGCGAAACAAAAGTTTGAACGAACCAAAACCCACGTCAACGTCGGAACCATCGGTCACGTTGACCACGGGAAAACGACTCTCACCGCTGCCGTCACCGAGACCCTCTCCAAACTCGGGATGGCAAGCTATGTTCCCTTTGACCAGATTGACAAGGCTCCTGAAGAACGAGAACGAGGCATCACCATCGCCATCGCTCACGTGGAATACCAGACCGAGAAACGGCACTATGCCCACATCGACTGCCCCGGCCATGCTGACTATGTCAAGAACATGATCACCGGTGCTGCCCAGATGGATGGTGCCATCCTGGTCGTCTCCGCAGCAGACGGTCCCATGCCCCAGACTCGGGAACACATCCTGCTCGCCCGTCAGGTCGGAGTCCCCTACATCCTGGTCTACCTGAACAAGATCGACATGGTCGATGACCCGGAACTCTTGGAACTGGTGGAAATGGAAGTCCGCGATCTCCTCAACCGCTACGAGTTCCCTGGAGACGATATCCCCATCATCAAAGGGAGCGCCTTGAAAGCCTTGGAATGTGGTTGTGGCAAACGGGACTGTGAGTGGTGCAAGAGTGTCTGGGAACTGATGGATGCCCTGGATAGCTATATCCCTGATCCCCAACGGGAACTGGATAAACCCTTCCTCATGTCGGTTGAAGACGTCTTCACCATCACCGGACGCGGAACTGTGGTCACCGGACGAGTGGAACGAGGGGTGCTCCATCTCGGAGATCAGATTGAAATCGTTGGTCTCTCCCATGACATCAAAAAGACGGTCGTCACCGGAATTGAAATGTTCCGCAAGCTCCTCGATGAAGCCCAGGCGGGTGACAATATCGGAGTGCTCCTCCGTGGCACCGAGAAGAAAGAAGTGGAACGGGGTCAGGTCTTGGCCATTCCCGGTTCCATCACTCCCCACACCGTCTTCAAAGGACGAGTTTACGTTCTCACCAAAGAAGAAGGGGGTCGTCATACTCCGTTCTTCAACGGCTATCGTCCTCAGTTCTATTTCCGGACCACCGATGTCACCGGTGAGATCAAGCTTGCCCAAGGGGTCGAGATGATCATGCCAGGAGACAATGCTGACCTCGATGTCAAACTCATCTACCCCATTGCAATGGAGAAAGGTCTCCGCTTTGCCATTCGTGAAGGTGGTCGTACCGTCGGAGCCGGAGTTGTAACTGATATTACTGAGTAGAGTCAGGAGGATACTATGGTACAGGAAACTATTACCTTTGAATGTACCGATTGTCGAAGGCGTAACTATCAGGGCATGAAGAACAAAAAAAACAAGAGTGCCCGTTTAGAATTTAAAAAATACTGCCCTCACTGTAGAAAACACACTATACATAAAGAAATGAAGTAGATAAAAAAATTGCAGGTCCGTAGCTCTAACGGCAGAGCACCGGTCTCCAAAACCGGGGGCTGCAGGTTCAAATCCTGCCGGGCCTGCCATTTTTTTTCTTTGTCATTCGGTGATTCAGGATTGTTGACACAAAAAAGGAAAAAAGATAAAATGTTGCAGCATTTGAATTCGTTTTTTATAAGGAGAATGGTATAGTTATTTACCATTTTCTTTTTTATTGTTACGGCAAGAGATAATTAAAACATCCCAAAAACTCAAAAGAGAAAGGGAAGAGCGTGCTGTGAATTTTTTCGTCAAGCTGTTCACTAAATTAAAGAACTACTTTAAAGATGCCTGGAGTGAATTAAAAAAGGTTACTTGGCCAAGCCGAAAAGAATTAATATCCAGTACTCTTACGGTTTTAGTAGTAGTTGTTGTATTTGCAGTTTTTTTAGGAGTGATTGATTTAATTTTGACTGCTTTAATTGGTTTATACATTAAGTAATTATCGGAGGTTATCATCTCACCATTATGAATAAACTGTGGTATGTTGTTCATACCTTAGCCGGCAGCGAGCATAAGGTTAAAGCGAATCTAGAAAGAAGAATTGCTTCTATGGGAATGCAAGATCAGATTTTTCGGGTGGTTGTTCCAATGGAGGAGACCATTGAAGTAAAGAGGGGAAAAAAGAGATTTACTAAAAAGAAAGTATTTCCAGGTTATGTAATGGTAGAAATGATGATGAATGATCGTTCTTGGTATGTGGTGCGAAATACACCTGGAGTTACGGGTTTTGTTGGTTCGGGACTTCGACCGGAGCCATTGAGCGAAGGAGAAGTTAAGGTAATCCTTCGACAAACTGGAGTTGAAAAGGGAAGGCCGCGCCTAGATATTGAAAAAGGAGAGACGATAAAAGTTATAGCAGGACCTTTTTTAAATTATACTGGTATTGTAGAAAGTGTCGATCATGAAAAAGGGAAGATAACCGTTCTCTTATCGATATTTGGTCGGGAGACTCCAGTAGAGCTTGAATTTTCTGATATTGAAAAATTGTAAAGAGGTGGAATAGACATGGCAAAAAAAGTGGTAGCTGTTGTAAAGCTCCAGATTCCTGGAGGCATGGCCACTCCTGCCCCTCCGGTTGGGCCTGCGCTTGGACAGCATGGTGTAAATATTATGGAATTTTGTAAAGCCTTTAATGCTCGGACAGAAAAAGACCGAGGGATTTTAACACCGGTGGAAATAACCGTATATGGTGATCGTTCATTTACATTCATAACGAAAACACCCCCAGCTTCTTTCTTAATTCTTCAAGCTTTGAGTATTGAAAAGGGCTCTGGGGAACCAAACAAAGTCAAGGTTGGAAAATTAAGTCGTTCTAAGGTACGAGAAATAGCCCAGAAAAAAATGCCTGATTTAAATGCGAATTCGATTGAAGCAGCAATGAACATAATTGAAGGAACCGCAAGAAGCTTGGGTGTCGAAGTTGTAGAGGGTTAGGGAGAGTGAGGTGAGAAGTATGCCAACTAAAAGTCGTCGTTTTGAAGAATTAAAGAATAAATTGGAACCAGGAAAAATATACACTGTTGACGAAGCATTTCAAATGGTCAAAGAGTTAGCGAACGCGAAATTTGATGAAACTATTGAAGTTGCCGTTAAGCTGGGAATAGACCCAAAACAATCAGACCAGCAAATTCGTGGTACGGTTTCGTTACCCCATGGAATAGGAAAGCAAGTTCGGGTTTTGGTTTTTGCCCAGGGTGAAAAGGCCAGTGAGGCACAAGCAGCTGGTGCTGATTATGTTGGTGGAGAAGAATTGATTGAGAAAATCCAATCAGGTTGGTTTGATTTTGAATCAGCAATTGCGACTCCTGACATGATGAGAATAGTAGGTCGTTTGGGGAAGTTATTAGGACCAAAAGGATTAATGCCTAATGCCAAAGTGGGAACAGTAACCTTTGATATAGCTCAAGCGGTTAAGGAGATAAAAGCAGGTCGATTGGAAATACGAAATGACCGTTATGGAAATATTCATCTTCCAATTGGAAAGGCTTCTTTTGATATAAGTAAATTACAGGATAATTTCTTTGCTTTATTAGAAACTATAGTTCGAATGAAACCTTCAGTAGCTAAGGGTCGTTATGTAAGGAATATTGCTATTGCTTCAACCATGAGCCCCGGACTCAAGTTAGATGTGAACACTACTTTAGCAAGAATGGAGAAAAGAGTCGCTTAAGAGATAATTAACCGAAATTGAATATAATTTTGCCCATGAACCGGGGGCTTTCGCTTAAAAAACCTGGGGAGGCTTTAATGATATAAAGCTCCCGGTATTTATGGGAGCTTTATTATTTCGGAGGAAAGGAGGTTGTTTTTTTGGATAAAGTAAAAAAGAACCAAATAATTGAAGACGTTTTTCAGAAACTTCAAAAAAGTCAAGCAGTTTATGCTTTTAACTATCGTGGGATTAATGTTATGAATGTTGAAGCCATCCGAAAAGCTCTAAGAGAAACTCAAGGAGAGATGAAAGTTGTTAAAAATACCCTTGCTCACATTGCTTTTCAAAAGGCCGACATGCCCTTTGATGAAAATATATTGACTGATCAAAATGCTTTGGTATTTTCTTATGAAGATATAGTTTTAACGGCAAAAGCACTAACAGATTTTGCCAAAAAAGTACCCCAGCTTGAAATCAAAGGGGTATGGCTTAACCAACAACAATATGGTCCTGATCAAGTGAAAAACCTGGCAAGTCTGCCAACCCGAGAGGCTTTAGTTGCTCAGTTAGTAGGTGGAATCGCTGCACCACTTAGTGGTTTAGTTGGTGTTCTAAGCGGAGTTATGCGAAATATGGTATGGGTTCTTAAATCAATAGAAGAAAAAAAGGTAAGCAATCAATAAGGGAGGTACCTATAAATGACCAAGGAAGAAATTATTGACGTTATTGCGAATATGACTGTTCTGGAATTAGCGGATTTGGTGAAAGCCTTAGAAGAAAAATTTGGAGTATCTGCTGCTATGCCAGTTGCTGCAGCAGCCGCTCCTGCTGCCGGAGCTGCCGCACCGGCTGAAGAGGAAAAAACTGAATTCACAGTCGTTCTCAAGAGTGCTGGAGCCGAAAAACTAAAAGTAATTAAAGAAGTTCGAGCCATTACCAGCTTAGGCTTGAAAGAAGCGAAAGATCTAGTTGATGGGGCTCCAAAGCCAGTGAAGGAAAGCATTCCAAAGAAGGATGCCGAGGAAATCAAAGCTAAACTTGAAGCTGTTGGCGCAGAAGTTGAATTAACCTAATTGTTTATTTTGAATTTCAAGGGACCCTATCTTTTGGGTCCCTTTTTCTTTTTATAATAAAAATTAAATAACGAGAAAAGAGCAAACCAATGAAGAGCTCCGATAACTTAAATCCATTATCGCCATCTCACTCTAAAAAGAAATCTGAACCCATAATTAAAAATCCATATTTTTCTCTTCTTATGGTTTCTTTAATTTGGGGAATAAATTTTAGCGTTGTGAAACACGGGATTATGATCATTGGTCCTCTTTCTTTTTCGATAATTCGATTTGCTGTGAGTAGCTTGGTAATGATTGTCTTATTATGGCGCATGGAGGGGAATCCTTTTATCAGCAAGAAAGATCTTTGGTATTTTGTTTTTTTAGGTGCATTAGGTTTTGGAGTCTATCAGCCACTTTGGAGTTATGGGCTACGATTAACTTTGGCTTCCCATTCAGCTATCCTGCTTTCAATATCTCCAATTGTTGTTGTCCTTATCGCTTTTTTTAAAAAAGAGGAATCTATTGAATGGTATAATTTTTTAGGAATTGGCATTGGATTTTTAGGCGTCACCTTTCTCATCAGTCAAGGAAATCAAACTTCATCTTCTCCCAATATTCTTTTCGGTGATATTCTTACCCTATTTGCAGCTATTTGCTGGGGTCTTTATTCTTACTTCGGAAAATATATGCTGCGGAAATATTCACCCTTGAAAACGAGCTGTTGGAGCATCATATTTGGAACTCTGATTATGTTCCCTGTCTCATATGTTGAAATCAAGGACCTCAATATTTCTGATTTAACTCTTACGGTTCATTTGTCGATGGGTTATGCTATCTTTTTATCAGCTTTGTTGGCTTATATAATCTGGATGAATGGGATTAAGAAAATCGGTGCATCACGAACTTCAGCCTTTCAATATGTTACCCAGATATTTGGAGTAATAGGAGCTTGGCTTTTTTTTAAAGAGCCTTTTGGTTATCGATTTTTAATTGGAATGGTTTTAGTTACTCTTGGAGTGTGGCTCTCTCAAAAAAAACCAAGACCACTATTGAATGTTAATGACTCTTTAGTTAATGAGTAAGACTGCTAATCCAAGGTATTCATGAATAATTTGTGCAAAAGCCGAAAATGCTTGAGAGGATGGGAGGAAATCAGAAAGAACTATTGGAGTTCGATCGTAGGGAGGATGGGCACTGATCGGAATAATGTTTGCATTGGGGAGAAAAGATTGAAAGCTCATCATGGCTCGTTTTAAATGAATTTCTGAGGTTACTAAATAAAAAGAATTCCAATGATTGTTGAGCAGAATCTGAGAGCAATACTGAGCGTTTTCCTTGGTATTTCTTGATTGAGATTCGGTGATGATATCATCTTGGGGAACTCCCCACTGTAGAAGGATGTCAGCCATGATTTCAGCCTCCGAAGGCCCCGATTTAACCCACACTTGACCACCGCTCACCAGAAGAGGGATTTTTTCTTTTTGCCAAAGGGTATACCCTTGGTGCAATCTTAGCAGGGAATAAGGACCAGGTTGGAAACGATTCTGATAGGTATCTAAGTAGGTACCCCCACCAAGCACAATAATAACTTGTGGCTGGTTTATTGATGGATATCGAGGCGTTATGTTTTGCGAGGGTGAAAGAAAACGTATGCCAATTCCAGTGGAAAAAAAATAAATTATGACTGCCAAAGCAATCCATTTCAAAGATTCTTTCCCCTTTTTTCTTGCTAATAAACCAAAAAACAAAGCAATGGTTATAAATACTCCCGGAGGTTCAATAAAAGAAGTCAATACTTTTTGGAGAAAAAATCCCATGTCTCTTTTACCAGCTTACTTCCTGTGTTATGCTAACTATAGCAAATTTAAGGGAGGATTCCAATGAGAAAATTGAGAATTGAGATGATAATAGTTCTTTGGTTGGTTTTGTTTTTATCAATGCCCATCATTGCAAAGTCTTATTATCATCCCTCGATTTCTCAAACCTTTAATCTTCTTGAAAATGGTGATGTTGAAGTTACTGATATTCGATATTTTTCATTTTCTGGTTCATTCAGTTGGGCTCAATTGAATTTGCTTCTTCGCGGGGTTGAGGATATCCAATTTCAAGGAGTTTGGGATGCTGACACAGGAAGCCCTCTCCGTTATGAGGTAGAAGAACAATCGAATTCAAAAACACTTAAGTGGTATTATCAAGCTGATAACCAAACTCTGGGATTTCGAATCCAATATCTTCTCAAAAACCCCATCCACCGTTATGAAGATGTGGCTGAATTTTATTGGAAGATAATTGAAGAAGAGCATGCATCTATAAAAAAACTCGAGGCTATTCTTCAGATTCCTCAATCCAGTCCCGACCTTTTTAAACTTTTTGTTCACACTCAGGCTCAACCAGGAGAAATGAATTTTTCACCCGATCATCGGAGAGTGGATTTTAGGATTGAGAATGTACCTGCCAATACTTTTGTTGAAGCCCGTCTTTTAACCAGCCCACAGATTTTTTCAGGAGTTCATTTACAAAAAATCTCACGGTATGAAGAAATTCTCGATGAAGAAAAAGAAGCTGCCACTAAAGAGTTACAGGGTAATAAATCCTCCTGGCAAGCTAATCGCTGGGTAGGAATTGGTTTGTTTTTATTGTTTATTGCTATTGGAATCCTATGTATCATCTTATTTTTCGTATTTTATATAAAATATGGGCGTGAACCAAAAATCGATTATGAACGTCAGTTTGAACAAGAACCTCCCCGGGATATTCCTCCTGCCTTTTTAGGAGTCATAATGAACCAAAAAGCTCTTAATCGTAACGATATGGGAAAAGCTTTTACCGCTACCCTTCTTGATCTGGCACGTCGGGGCTACATGACTGTTGAGGAAGAAAAAATGAAGATTCTTTTTATAAAAAAAGAGTATTTGGTTTTTACCTTCACTGAAAAAATGATGAATATTAATTCTGATACTGATTTACTTCCCTTTGAAAATGATGTTTTGGTTCTATTGAAACAAATTTCCAACGATGGTCGTACTATATCGACCCTGGAGATTGAAAAGTGGGGTAAAAAGATTTCCCAACAAAAAAGTAATTTTTTACTGTTTATTGAAGATTGGGGAAAATCAATAAAAAATTGGTGGGAAAGCCACTATTTCTATACTTATGATGAAAGAGCTGAAATTAAAAAACAACACTATCTAATTTTTAGCGTTGTATCTTTTATTGGAGGGGTTTTTCTGGTCATTTTTTCTGCCATTCATTGGGGATTCGGGGGAAGCTCGGGGCTGGTTGTTTTGAGTATTATCCTTTTCCCTTTAATAATTATTTTTGCTCTCATTGCTCGTAAATCTTTGGGGCGTTGGAGCAAAGAGGGCTTGCTTGAATTTCGGAGATGGACAGCTTTTAAACGTTTTATTACCAACTATTCTCTAATGAAAGAAGCTCCTCCAATTTTACTGCAAATCTGGGATCGGTATTTGATCTATGCCGTGGCGTTAGGAGTTGCGGAAAAGCTACTAAAGAATTTGAAAATTTATATCCAAGAAACCGGTTCGGAATTATCCCATCCTAGTTGGTATCAGGTTCCCCATGGTGCTGTTTTTACCATGACTACGCTTGATACACTTAGCCGTTTAGAATCAATCTCCAGAAATATGGCAAACATGGCTAATCTTACCCGAGCCCTCCAATCTTCTACTTCGGTTGGAGGTGGATTTTCCAGTGGAGGTGGAGGAGGAGGTGGCGGCGGAGGTTCAAGTGCCGGTTGATCGGTATGACAAAATTGTAGATTAAAAACGAACAAGAAGCAAAAAAAGAAAGAGTTAGAGGAGGTGTCAATATTGGGTTGGATTATAGGAATAATTATATTGATCGTGGTTGTTTATTTAATTTCGCTCTATAACCGCTTAGTGGTACTTAAAAACAAAGTTGATAATAGCTGGGCTCAAGTTGATGTTCAGCTAAAGCGACGGTATGATCTTATCCCCAATTTGGTAGAATCGGTAAAAGGGTATGCTACCCACGAAAAAGAGGTCTTTGAAAATATTGCCAAAGCTCGACAAGTCGCTATTTCTGCGCAGAGTCCTGCTGAGAAAAGCCAGGCAGAAAACCAGCTGACACAAGCGCTTCGTCAATTATTTGCTGTTGCAGAAGCCTATCCAGAATTGAAAGCCAACGAAAACTTTATGCAGCTACAGAATGAATTAAGTGAAACCGAAAATAAAATCGCCTATTCTCGCCAATTCTATAATGATACTGTGTTCATGTATAATTCGTCTATTGAAAAATTTCCAGCGAATGTTTTTGCCGGAATGTTTGGATACAAAAAGAGAGAATATTTTGAAACTCAGGGTGAAGAACGGGAACCGGTTAAAGTACAGTTTTAATTTTTTTGTTCAATTTTGGGTAACATTTAGTAAAAAAAAGCCTAAAGAACAAGGTTAAGCTAATTTTGGAGGTATATTAAAATGACTGTAGGTTTAGTTAACGGTGCACTGAGTATTTTCGTTTTATTTTTAGGCTATTGGGGATATAAAGAAAAGAAAAGTATTATTAGTCTTTTGATAGGAATCGCTTTTGCTATTTTTGGTTTTTCCCATTTGGTCACTCTATTTGTTTCTCCTGATCGATTGGTGAACTTTTTAGTTGTATTAAGAGTGTTTGGATATTTATTTGTTGCTTTTGCCCTTTATCAGGAGATGGTGAGAAAGTAGAAAATCCAACTTGAGGTGATGGTCTTTGAAAAAAGCGGTTATTCTTGCCAGATCCTTTGCTCGTTCTGCAAAGGATCCATTGCGTCTATTAGAAACAGCTGGAATCCAAGTAGAAATTAAGAAAGACCCTGATCCAGAGAATGAAAAAATTGTGTCGGAATTAATTGGTGATGCCGAAGGAGTCTTAGTAGGAATGGATCGGGTAGGTGAAGTTGTCTTTACCAACTGTCCGAATCTTAAAGTGGTTTCAAAGCATGGGGTTGGTGTTGATAACATCGATCTTCAGTCTGCCCAAAAACATAGTGTTGTAGTAGCCAATGCTCCGGGTACCAATTCTATATCGGTTGCTGAAATGGCATTTACTCTCATCCTTATTTTAGCTCGAAAAATTCCTCATTTTTTTGAGCAAGTAAAAAATAAAGAATGGGGGGCAACCAGCTTTGGATTAGAGCTCGAAGGGAAAACCATAGGTATAGTAGGTTTTGGAAGAATTGGGAAAAATGTTGCTCAGTATGCACAAGCTTTTGCGATGAAAGTACTCTATTATGATCCTTTTATTACCGATGAAATATCCCCTTATAAAAAAGTCGAGCTCGAAATCTTGTTTAAGGACGCTGATTTTATCTCTCTCCACGCACCTCTTACTGATGAAACTCGTGAGATGGTAAATGACAAACTACTTTCATTAATGAAAAAAGAAGCTTTTCTAATCAATACTGCCCGTGGTGAGCTTATCAATGAAGAAGCTCTCTATCTTTCCTTAAAGGAAAATCGTATTGCCGGAGCGGCTTTGGACGTTTTTACTCATGAGCCTCCCTTTGATAACCCACTCTTATCACTTCCTAATGTTATCGCCACTCCCCACATTTCCTCTCATACTCGAGAGGCGAACCTAAAGATGGGGAACATTGCAGCAGAAAACCTTATCCGAGTTTTTAATGGGGAAGAGCCTCTATACCGGGTAGTGTAATGAAGAAAGTCCAAAAAAATTCCTTAACCACTTTGCTGGCGGTTTTAATTATTTTTATTATGTACAACTACTTCCAGCAGGAAACGGGTCAGTATATCGTAAAAACAGTGATTGATGGAGACACCATAGAACTCAACGATGGAGAAAAGGTTAGATACATTGGTATTGACGCTCCAGAATTTCAAAGCTCTAAAAAAAATGCCGAAAAATTTGCTGAGGAAGCCTTTCAGGCCAATCGAAAAATAGTTGAGAATCGAAAAGTAAAATTGGAATTCGATGTCGAGCAAAGAGATCAGTATGGTCGTTTATTAGCTTATGTTTATACCGAAGATGGAATCATGGTTAATGAATGGCTGGTTGCTAATGGGTATGCAAAAACCGTGGTTTTTCCTCCCAACGTTCGGTATGTTGATCGATTTAAAAATCTGGAGAAAGAAGCTCAAAAACAAAAAATTGGTCTCTGGAGTGAGTAGGTTTTCATAGTAAAACCTACTCACTTTTTTCAATCCATCCTGTAAATCCACTCATATTTAAAATTGCCGTCATCCTGAGCCCTCGATTTGTGAGGGCGTGAGGATCTCATCTTTTATTTTTTTTCATAAAAATTTTAAAGGATGAAATTCTCACGTCGTCCGGTAGAAGACACCGGACTCCTCAGAATAACAAAATGGGTGGCAGAGATTGCCACGTCGCATAAGACGCTTCTCGCAATGACGGATTAAGATAGGTTTTTCATCCTTAACTGGTCCTGCAAGGCAGCATAAGGGTCAATCCTGAAAACCAACGGGTTTGATAAATAAAGCCCCTACCAAAGAATTAAAAAATTGTAGGGGTATAATATATTGTGCCCATTCTTTAATAAATGTAGCTTAATACCATGGCATGCCGAATTTGGATTTTCATCCCCAACTGGTACTACACAGGCGGCATGACCATCTATCCTGCAAATTCAGTAATAAATGACAATTTTATTTTATCCTCACTAAAACGATATAAATTTAATAAGGATGGGTAATTAGTCGTTTAATTGGGCAACGTATTCCTTGGCAATCGATGTCAGGTCATCCCATTTTTGATTTTTAATTAAACTGGCATCGACCAGCTTTCCGCCTACTCCCAAACAAGATGCACCGGCTTTTAGAAAAGCCTTCATATTATCTAAACTAATACCCCCAGTTGGGCAGATTTTAATTTGAGGAAATGGGCCTTTTATTGCTTTAATATAATCGGGACCTACGTTGGAAGCTGGGAACACTTTTACACATTCAGCGCCGTTTTCCCAGGCACTAAGAATCTCAGTTGGTGTGAAAGCTCCAGGTATGATAGGGATATCATAACGGTGAGAAAGACGAATAGCCTCAAGATTCAAAGATGGAGTAACGATAAACTGGGCACCGGATAAAATGGCTTGACGTGCAGTTTCAGGATCAAGGACAGTACCAGCTCCAAAGAGAACGTCATCGATTTTTGATCGTACTTCCTCTAAGGTTTTAAGAGCTCCAGGAGTAGTCATCGTAACCTCTATGCATTCAATTCCCCCTTTTTTCAAGGCTTTAACTGCATCTAAAAAAGAACCGCTTTCTTTGGCTCGAATAATAGCTACGATTTTTTTCCTTTCAATAAAATGAATGGTTTCAAAACGGTCTTTAAAATACATAATAATACCTCCCTTTTAGTTAAAAGGTAATTACAAATTTTAAAAAATAATATTGACAAAAAAAAATCTAAAAAAAATTGATAAATTCAAATATTAGCTGAAAATACTTGCTAATATTACATAATTGTGGATATATAATTAAAAAAAATTTATAAAAGTTTTTGAAGAGATTCTTGACAAACAAATAATTTTTAGAGAATATAATAACAACTTATTGAAAGTCATCATTACCAATATGTAAAAGTATTCATTTTAACTAATACTCTCATTAACGTTTCTAAAAGCATGGCTATGAAACAGATATCCATAAAATTGATAAAGAAATTTTTAGGTGTTCGTTATTTTTGACTTTAAAGAATATATCTCAAAAACATAATCTTATTCTATATGAAAATGAATAAAAATCTAGAATATTATTTTTAAATCTTTTTTATGGAAACTCAAAAAATAAATGAATGCTCTAGTAATGAGGTCATGCTATTAACAAAGAAGATAATGAGTTTTCGTTAGCTTGTTTATAACATTGGTTTTTTAAGGTGGCAATATATAAAACGAAACAAAATAAATTGAAGATTGACAATCAGCCAAGCTTTGAGTTTTCACAATATTAATAGTTTACGTATATGATAATGAAGATATAGGTTTTTAAAAAATTGGTACTACTCGGAAAATTAATTAGTCCTTAAAAAACAACGAACCTTAAGATGAGAATACCTAATAATAAAGAAGAAAGAAGTAAAAAAAGTTTTATCCAAAAAATGATTATTTTGAATAATAACCTATATTTTTTTACATTATTGCAATCGAAAGGTGGTGAATTCTAAGTAAGGAATTGAGATTTTAAAATTTAATTATTTTATTAACTTAAAGGAGGATTTCATTTTATGAAAAATATCAAAAAGATAGGAATAATATTGGTTATCGCTTTAACACTCGGTATTTTTTCTGTAGGTATGGCAGCAGAACCAGATTATACCATTGGGATTACAATTTGGGGTGGTAGCCATCCATGGTCTATCCAAGCTTGTAATTTTGCAAATTATATTGCGAATATACTGAATTGTAAGATAGTTGTAACCTATCATAACGTACGCCCGGAAGATGAAATAAACAATATGGAAAACTATATTTCAAGTAAGGCTGATGCTGTTATTTCCTGGGCTCCCTCTGGTACTATAACTCCAAAATGTGCAGAAATTTTAGGAAATGCAAAAATCTATTATGGAACCTACGATCAAGATATACCTCAGCAGATAAAAAATGAACTCTATAAAAATCCGTATTATATTGGAAATATTGCCGCAGATAATAAGGTTCCCGGATATCAAAATGCCGAAGTATTATTAAAAAAAGGGTGTAAAAATGCTGTTGTTCTAAGTGCAGAACATGGTACCGTCCACCAAGTAAGGGCAGAAGCATTTAAAGAAGCATTTGAAAAAGGTGGAGGAACAGTACTGGCAACTCAATGGGATTTGTATACTGCTGAAGAATCGGCAAAAGCTTTGGAGTCATTAATAGCAGCCCATCCAGAAGTTGATTGTGTTTACGGAACTGGTGGACCATATACTATGGGAGCTATTGAAGCAGTTAAGAGATTAAATAAAGTTGGTAAAATATTTGTTACTGGTACGGATTTTTCACTTAGTGTTCTTGACAACATAAAAGAGGGAAGTGCAGCTGCAGTTTCTGGTGGTCACTGGATTAGCTGTGGTCTCTCTCTAATAAGGGCTTATAACGTTTTAACTGGTAATCCTTTAGGTTCTAACACTGATGATGTTGAAGTTGATATGTTCCAAATCGATTCAGCGGATGCTGCACAAAAATATAGAGATTGGTTTATTGAAAGGCCAATTCTGACCGAAGATGAAATAAAAAGCTTGGTAGTAAAATTCAATCCGGAAATGAATATGGACAAGTTTAAAGAAATTGCAAAAAGCATTAGTATTGAATCTATTTATCAACAAAGAATGAAAGAAAAAGAAGAAGGCATAGCATTCCCGCCAAAATACATAGACATGGGAATTGATTTTCAATAATTGAAAAAGTTGAAATTTAGGTGGAAGGATTGATATCCTTCCACCTAAATTATAAGAAAAGATCAATTTATAAAATTAATTTCTGACTGATTAACTGAAGGAAATAATATGCTAAACAAAAAAATTGATTTTAATTTTATTATTTCAATCATTGGCCTACCAGTTTTGTTAGTTGTATTTTTTACAATATTTGGTGGAAATAGATTTTTTTCTTATATAAATTTTTTTAATATTGTTCAACAATCAGTTGCTCCTTCTTTTGTTGTGTGGGGAATTTGTTTTGTAATGATAATGGGAAGTTATGATATGACACCTGGGGTAACCATAATTTTAGCCTCTATGGTTAGCACTCTACTGGCGATAAAATTCGGATATATTGGACTTTTATTCGGAGGAATTTTAACTGGGCTCATCGTTGGAGCAATAAACGGATTTAGTTTTTTATTGTTTAAAGTACCCTCAGTTATTCTAACTATAGGATTAGTAATGATATATGAAATTTTATCGAGCGTTATGTCTAAGGGCAGAGGTTTATACCTTCCTGATGGATTAGGTCTCTTATCTCACGCACCCTATAATTTAATAATTTGGATCATTGGTGGGGTCATTGCCTATTTTCTATATAATCGAACCATTATTGGTTTGCATATTCAAACCATAGGAAGTTCGGAAAAAATCGCCAAAAATGCCGGAGTCAATGTTGAAAGGATGAAGTTGATAGGTTTTTTAATCTGTGCGATTTTTGGAGGAATTGGAGGGGTATTTTACCAAAGTTATGGGCGCTTTGTACAACCTCAAATTGGTCTGACCAGCTTATTATTAGTATTTCCTGCACTGACAGGTTTTTTTTATGCTTTAGCAATAAGTAAAAGGGTCAATATAATCATTGCAGTTGTGGTTGGGCAATTAACGATAAATTTATTAATGAATGGATTAATTATTATTAAGTTGCCAACGACAATCCAGCAAATGGTTATGGGCGCTTTATTAATTTGTGTGGTGGCATTTGGACCGCGCGGAAGCAGTAAAAATACTTTAATCGTTAAATAAATAAAAGAGGTAGTAATTGATTCTATGGATGAAAATATTTTATTTCAAACAATCAATGTGAGTAAAAGTTTTGGCCCGGTGAGGGCGTTAAATAATGTTGATTTTAGTTTGCAAAGGGGAGAAATAAGGGGATTAATTGGAGAAAATGGATCCGGAAAATCTACCTTGGCAATGATAATAGCAGGGATTGTTTTAAAAGATGGCGGGAAGATGCTCAAGGAAGGGAAAGAGTATAACCCAAAACAAATTCAGGATGCTTTCAAAAATAAAATTGCCATCGTGACTCAAGAAAGTGGATTGATTGAAGATTTATCGATAGCAAATAATTTATTGCTCGGAAGAGAAAAAGATTTTACTGTGAATGGTTTTATAAAGGTGAAAGAAATAAATGAAGCTGCCAATCAAATGATTTATAAAATACTAAAAGATAAGAAATTTAAAGTAGAAGAAAAAATTTTAAACTATTCATTTGAAGATAAAAAATTAATAGAAATAATAAAGGCCTTATATCAAAATCCTGAAATATTAATATTAGATGAAACAGCAGATGCTTTTTCTCGGGATAACAAAAATTTATTATGGGATGTAATTAGAAAAGTCAAAAACGAAGGTGTTTCAATTATATATATCTCTCATACCATTTCAGAAGTTGTAGAAGTTACCGATACAATTACCATCATGAGAGATGGAGAAATAATAGATAATATCGATTCGAATAACCGTACCGAAGATGATTTAAAGAAAATGATGGTGGGTCGGGAACTGAAATCTAATTATTATCGTGAGGATAATCAAGCAACCTTTAATAAAGAAAAAGTTGTGTTGAAGGTCGAAAATTTAAGTTCGAAAGATGCATTTCATGATATTTCGTTTTCATTGCATGAAGGTGAAATATTATGTTTAGGTGGATTAAGTGGATGTGGTATGTCCCAGTTAGGGAAAGCTATATTTGGATTATTAAAAACTGATACTGGAACAATCTATTTACCAGAAAAAAATAAGTATTTAAAAAATCACTCGCCAGTTGAATCTATAAATCAGGGAATAGCATACCTCCCTCGAGACCGGGACTCTGAAGGGGTTATGTTGCTGGCAAGCGTGAAAGATAATATTACTCTGGTTTCTTTAGATCGAATTAAGCGAAAAAGTTCATTTATTAGTCCCAAAGATGAAGTAACCTTTGCTGAAAAGGGAGTTAAAGAGTTAAGCATAAAAACCGCCAATATTAATCAGTTTTGCATTGGTCTCAGTGGTGGAAATAGACAAAAAGTCAGTTTAGTGAAATGGTTGATGCGAGAATGTGAGATTTTAATATTAGATTGCCCAACTCGAGGAGTTGATGTAGGAATAAAAGCTTATATTTACCAAAAATTACATCAATTAAAATTGCAAAAAAAATCGATAATTCTTATATCGGAGGAGCTTACTGAATTAATCGGGATGGGAGATCGAATATTAATTATGAAAGAAGGAAATTTGTGTCAAAAAATATTTATTAGAGACGAAGGGCCGCGAGAAGAAGAAATAATAAATTATATGATTTGATGAGTTAAATAATTTTAAAAAGAGAAAGGAAAGTAG
>Ga0334889_1003169_pt1 | contig 16809 bp, 16 predicted proteins | sample GraSluR1_MG_2_FD_207222 | JGI IMG/M metagenome (GOLD analysis project Ga0334889, IMG submission 207222) | Sludge microbial communities from methane-producing bioreactor in Wageningen University, Netherlands - Granular Sludge_8_08-R1 | ecosystem: Engineered > Bioreactor > Anaerobic > Unclassified... | reverse complement strand
GGGAACTCGATCGACTTCGCGATCTGGCCGAAGCCGGTGCCCTTGGTGGCGGCCGGCACCCATTCGGTCAGGGAGTGGACGAGGAAGCCGAGTCCCAACAGCACGACGATGCCGAGGATCGTCCAGATGATCGGGTGTTGTCCGGCCTGCGGCGCGGTGGGGGCAGTGGGGGCTGTCTCGGCGGAGGCGGCGGACGCGGAGTCGGTGGCTATCGAGGCGTCGGCAGCGGCGTTATTGTCGCTCACGGGAGCAGCCCCTCGGGGATGATGCCGGTCAGGCACAAGGCAAGCAGGATCAACCCGACGGCGAAAGCCAACCAGTCTTCGCTGATTGAGAACTTGCCATCGGCGTTCGGCGCTTGCGTCTGGGATGCACCAGGTTTGCTGGCCACGGAAACTCCTCAATCGCCGGATGGAATCTGCGACCATCCTAAGGGCCGGCTGCCGGCCGCACCGCCCATCAGCGCTTGCGGTCGCCGTATCGTCACCGGCTGTTCACTCGGTGCGTGTTCGCGCATCGCGCGCTGGTCGAGCCCTGCGCCCTCGTCCGCGAGCCCCTCGTCCCTCGTCGCCGTGACAGAATCGTCCATATGCCCGAGCAACCCAGCCTTTCCCTGCTTCTGGACGAATTGGGCCCCCGCCCCGCGCCGGACGACATCTACACGGCCTTCGAAGACTGGACCATGCGTCAGGGCATGACGCTCTATCCCCACCAGGCGGATGCGCTGCTGGCGACCGTGACCGGCGCGAACACGATCATCACCACCCCGACCGGGTCCGGAAAATCGCTGATCGCCACCGCGGCGCATGTCGCGACGCTGGCCAATCGCGGTCGCGTCTACTACACAGCGCCCATCAAGGCCCTTGTCAGCGAGAAGTTCTTCAGCTGGGTGGACGATTTCGGCCCCGATCTGGTCGGCATGGTCACCGGCGACGCCTCGGTGAATCCGGATGCGCCGATCATCTGCTGCACCGCCGAGATCCTGGCCAATATCGCGCTGCGCGAGGGCGACCAGGCCGACGTACAGATGGTGGTGGCCGACGAGTACCACTTCATCGCCGACCCCGACCGCGGCTGGGCGTGGCAGGTCGCCACCAGCGAATTGCCGCAGGCCCAGTTCATGCTCATGAGCGCCACCCTGGGCGATGTCAGCGACCTGGCGGCGAAGCTGACCGAGCGCACCGGACGTCCGACCGAGATCATCGCGCAGGCCGAGCGTCCGGTGCCGCTGGTCTTCACATGGTCGATGACCCCGCTGCCCGAGACCCTCACCGAACTCATTCACACCGGCAGTGCACCTATATATCTGGTGCATCCCAGCCAGGCCGCCGCGACCGAGCAGGCCCAGGGCCTGATGAGCATGAAGCTCGTCGACACGGCACAGCGCCATGCCATTGTGGAAGCGATCGGAGGCTTCCGGTTCGCCCGCGGTTTCGGCGCGACGCTGTCGCGGATGCTGCGGTCGGGGATCGGCGTCCATCACGCCGGCATGCTGCCGAAGTACCGGCGGCTGGTCGAGACACTCACTCAGCAGGGACTGCTGAAGGTGATCTGTGGCACCGACACGCTCGGCGTCGGCATCAATGTGCCGATCAGAACGGTGGTCTTCACCACACTCACCAAGTTCGATGGACGTCGCCAAAGGATCCTGCGAGCCCGCGAGTTTCACCAGATTGCCGGACGTGCCGGGCGTCCGGGCTTCGATCCGGTCGGCAATGTGGTCGTGCAGGCGCCCGAATACCAGATCGAGAACGCCCGGCTGCTGGCGAAATTCGCCGGCGACGAGAGGAAGCTCAAGTCGGTGCGCCGCAAGAAGCCGGCCGAGGGTCAGGTCAACTACACCGAGGCCAGCTTCGAGAAGCTGATCGCCTCGGCCCCCGAGACACTGCATGCCCGGCTGGAAGTCACCCATTCGATGCTGCTCAATCTGCTGCACCGCGATGAGGAGACCGGCGCGGCGCTGACCCGCATTATCGAAGAGGCAATTCCCGATCCCGGCCAGCAACGCAAGCAGTTGCGCCGGGCCGTGGCGTTGGGGCGCTCCTTGCTGGAGGCCGGGGTGGTCGTCCGGCGGGCGACCCCCACCCCGGGCGGGCGGCGTTATGATCTCGCACCCGGTCTGCAGGACGATTTCGCGCTCAACCAACCGCTCAGTGCCTTCGCGATGGCCGCGCTCGAGATGCTCGACGATCAAGCCGGGGACTACGCGCTCGACGTTGTCAGCGTGATCGAGGCGACGCTGGAGGATCCGATGGCGATCCTGATCGCGCAGGAGAAGAAGGCCCGCGGTGAGACGATCGCCGAGCTGAAGGCGGAGGGCTACGAGTACGAAGAGCGGCAGGCGATCCTGGAAGAGGTGAGCTGGCCCAAGCCCCTTGCCGACGAGCTGTCGGCGGTACATCTGGCGATGGCCAAGACCCACCCGTGGCTGGTCGAGCATCCGCTGCGGCCCAAGTCGATCGTCCGCGATATGACTCAACGGGCAATGACATTCAGCGAGTATGTGGCGTTCTACAAGCTGCAACGCAGCGAAGGCCTGCTGCTGCGCTACCTCTCGGACGCCTGGCGGGCGCTGCGCCAGACCGTTCCCGCGTCTTTCCACAGCGAGGAGCTAGACGATCTGATCGCCTGGCTGGGCGAACTGATCCGGGCCACCGACTCCAGCCTGGTGGACGAATGGGAGGCCCTGGCCAATCCCGCCGACACCCAGGCGCGCGAACAGGCGATGGCCGGGCGGCCGCGGCCGCTCACCGGCAATCTGCGGGCGTTCACCGCGCTGGTGCGCAATGCGATCTTCCGCCGGGTGCTGCTGGCCGCCGATGACGACGTCGATGGTCTCGCCGCGTTGGACGCCGACGACCCCGATGTCACGTTCACCGCCGACGACTGGGATTCCGCGCTGGGAGAGTACTGGGACGAGCACGACGAGCTCGGTACCGCGGCCGATGCCCGATCGCCGCAGCTGTTCATCATCGAGGGACGCGACACCCGCCGCTGGCAGGTGCGCCAGATCATCGATGACCCGGACGAGAACCACGACTGGCAGATCCGCGCCGAGGTGGACCTGGATGCCAGCGATGAGTCCGGTGAACTCGCGTTGCACGTGGTCAATTTCGGGCGCATCGACGGCCCAGGGCTCTAGCCAGGATCATTGGGTACTTCTATCCGGCGTATGGCACTACAGGAGTCCCCAATAACCGTCGAATGCCAGTCGGCAGCATGAACAGGGCGTGAAATCGCCCTGCCAACCCAGGCCACGGAGGACCCCGGCCACTTCGGCGGCGACTTCGCACGGGGAGTTGTAACACTGGTCCCATCCGTATCGCAGCGTCGCGATTCCTCGTCTGGCGTGGTAGTTGTCGCGATCCATGTCACGAAAGGCATCCGGCCCATCGTGGCCGGGCCGTCCGTCGAGTTCGACGACGAGGCCTTCCGGATAGTAGATGTCGCGCCGATATCGACCACCGCGCACCTGGCGTCTGCCAGGGGGTATGCCGTGAGGCCGTTCCACCTGGCGCAGATAGACGACCTCCAGAGGGCTTTCGGCTCCCTGGCCGACATCCGCGAGGACATCGGCGAGCTGGGCCCTTCTGGGATGCCGCGGCATTGTCTCCAGCACGTCGCGCAGACCCTGCACGCTTGCCTTCCTGCTGCCGATCGCCAGCGTCGCCCAGTGGATCGCGCGTTCGGGCTCCGAGGCGCACAGATCGATGATGGCCCGCTCCACCCGCAGCCGGGCTGGTTCACCCACCGCACGAAAGGGCACCCTGGTCCGGGAGAACTCCCACCAGCCCGAACTGGGCTGCCGCCTTGCTTCGTGTGGCAGCACGATCGAGATCGGCAGCTCCTCCTCACTGATCAGCCCCGCCAGCCTCAGGGCAGCACGCCCGCCAATGGCCGCGTCACAACCGCCGAGGAACTGCCCAGCCCAGGCCAATGACATCCACTCCGGCTGCAGATCATGGGTGAGATAGATGCCTCGCGAGAGCCGTGTCCACAGGCCCTTGTCCATGAGCGTGCGAACCGTTGACTGGGACACGCCGTGCCCGCAAATCTGCTCCCAGGTCAGCACGCCGGCCTGTGCGCGCGCCAGATCTCTCAGCGACTCGGGCAAAGCAGGCTGGGTGGGCATAGTCAAAGTCTGAGCTATCGAGACAGCCCCTCGCTGACCGTTGGATTCTCCTGTGGATAACTCCCTGCCATTGGTCAGATTGCGCTCGTTGAAGCCTCCAAACGCCGAGGTAGCCGGTGCAGAGCACCCGATGAGGGCATATTGGGTGCGCTTATATGCCGCATGGGACTACAGGAGTCCCCAATGTTCAGAATGCGACCCGCGTGGCCGATGAGTTCGCGGGCATCATCAGCTCCGCCGGCGGGTCAGCCGACCGCTGCGTAACGGCTCCGGCGGCCCTGCGGACCTGCGACCCGGTGCGGGCCGTCGCAGATACGACGACACCAGCGGCCACCAACCCGAGACCGACCGACCGCGTGAGTGACATCGGTTCGGCGAAATAGACGACACCGAGAATCACCTGGAAGACCGCCGAGATGTACTGCAGCATCCCGAGCGTCGCCAAGCGCAGCTGCCTGACCGAGGCGTTGAGCAAGAGCAGCGGAACGACGGTGACGAAGCCGGTGGAGGCGAGCAAGAGCAGGTGGGGGGAACCGGTCGTCCAGGTCGTGGCCTGGCCGGTCAGCCCGAGCCCGGCCAACAGCCCGAATCCGATCGGAGCCAGCAGCGAAAGCTCCGCGGTGAAGCTGACCAGAACCGGCGCCTCGATCGGGAACTTCTGCTTGACCAGCCCGTAGATCGCCCAGGACAACGGCAGTAGCAGCACTACCCACGGAACCGAGCCGTACCCGGCACCGATCACGAGCAGTGCAGCCCCGGCGAGCGCCACACCCAGCCACTGTTGCACCGACAGGCGTTGCCTGAGCACGATCGCGCCGAGAATCACCGATAGCAGCGGGGTGAGCAGATAGCCGATGCCGGCGTCCACGACCTGCCCGGTGAGGATAGCCACGATGTGGGTGCCCCAGTTGAGGCCGAGCAGTGCCGCGGAGGCGGCGGTGATCACCAGCGCCCGCGGATTGCGCAGGATGTCCAGGACTGCACGCGTTTGCCCATGAATCGCCACGATCGCCATGCAGAGTCCGAAGCCCCACACGATCCGACTCGCCACAAGCTCTGCCGCACCTGACGGAGCCAGCATGGCGTAGAGCAGCGGCAGCAAGCCCCAGATGACGTAGCACGCCATCACTGCTCTGGTCCACATGTTGCTCTCCTCATCCTGGATCAGCTGTTGACTTGTGCGGTGTGGGGGTGGTGGCGGGATTCCAGGTCGCAGCTGCGCCCGCTCGGCTCGTGGCTCGGCTGGAGGCGAAGCAATTCGGACAGCCGAAATCGTCGAACTGATAAAAAGGCAACCTCACGGCAGATATGGGGCGCAGCGCGACAATTGAGCGCGCTAAAGCGCTACCAGAGCGAGAATAGAAACGTCGAATTTGCGACGAATAAAAAGAGAGCGATCGAGCCGCTCAGCGCATGCAGGTGCGCTGACAGCGCATGACACGGCGCAGACATCGCGACGAGGCGGCCAACGGGCGTCCCTTGACAGTCACGACAGATACCTCTCAGAAGGCTTGCATTGGTTTCGTCTTCACCGACCACGCTAATCGAGCACGGCGCAGCGAGAATTCAACTTTCACCAAATACTAGCGAATGGTGCTGGGTAGTCAAGCCCAGCGTCAATTTTTCTCATCTATTCCCATTCGAAAGCCATGTGGTGCTTCGCACAGGTGTCGAGCTGGCTGCGTTGTTGCCTGGCACTGGCTGCCGCGGGCGGTGGCGGGACCGGAACGGGCCCACCTCCGGTTGTCGGTACTGCTGCGTGACACCGGCTGCCGCGCACCGTGGCCGGGCCGAAAAGGGGCTCGCCTCCGGATGCCGGCACTATTGCGTGACACCGGCTGTCGTGCACATTGCCGGACCGAAAGGGGCTCACCTTCTGAGGGCGGCACCATCGCCCGGGGCGAGGCACCGCGGACGCACGCCACGAGCCCGGCTCTTGAGTTGCCGATTCTCCGCAGACGTGTGCTAGGCTTCTCAAGCTGGTTCCGCAAGGGACCGTATGCGCGAGTGGCGGAATGGCAGACGCGCTGGCTTCAGGTGCCAGTGCCCTTTTTGGGCGTGGAGGTTCAACTCCTCTCTCGCGCACACCCGGTAGGGGTCGTCAACGATGACGAAACCCCTACTAAAACCCTTATTGAATGCCTGTGTGGGCGTCGCACGCTCACGCCCCATCGGTGCAGATGTACCCTGTAATCATCAAGAATGATCTTCGATGCTATGCATAGGCTATGCAGGTTTCGGGGGTCTGCATAGCATCTCGCACCCCTCTCCCCCCGAGGAGCTGCCTTGACTCGCCGCAGCTTTGGTCACACCCCTCGTACGCGCAACGGCCGCTACCAGGCCCGCTACACCGGACCGGACGCCGTCATGCACACCGCTGGCATGACCTTCGCCTCGAAGGTCCACGCCCAGGGCTGGCTGGCCAACGAGGACCGGCTGATCGCCCGCGGCGAATGGACGCCACCAGCTGACCGCCGTGCGGCAGCGGCCGCCGAGGCCCTGGCCAACGTGCTGACCCTGCGCGCGTACGCCATCAAGGTGCTGGACGAACGCGCGACCCGCAACCGCAGTCCGCTGCGTCCCAGCACTCGCGACTTCTACGACAAGTGCCTGCGACTGGTGATCCTGCCCGTGCTCGGGGACGTCCTGGTCGCTGACCTCACTCCGGCGATGATCCGCAAGTGGCACGCCACGTTGAACCCGGCCACACCCACCCAGAACGGCAACGCCTACAACCTGCTGTCGTCGATCCTCAAGGACGCCGTCGACGAGGGGCTGTTGGACTCCAACCCGTGCCGGTTGAAGGGTGCCGGGAAACCGGCTCCCGCCCGTTCAGGGGTGGCGTTGACCCTGGACGAGCTCGCCGCCTACCTGGACGCGCTCCCCCAGCGGCACAAGCTGCTGCTGTCCCTCGCGGCGCTGGGAGCGCTGCGCTCCGGAGAGGCCCGCGCTCTGCGCCGCTGCGACGTGGACCTCAAGACCGGCGTCATCCACATCCGCCAAGGCGTCACCAGGGTGCGCGAAGGTGAGGGCTGGCGCTGGCACATCGGCCCACCCAAGACCTCAGCCGCGATCCGCGACGTCTACCTGCCCACCGCACTGCTGCCGGACTTGCGTGTCCTGCTGGCGGCCATGCCTGCCGGCCGGCCGGACGCTCTGTTGTTCCAGGCCGGCCACGGCGACCCGCTGAACGGGTCAGTGATGCGAGAGGCCCACAAGAACGCCCTCGCAGCGGCAGGGTTGCCCGCGGACATCCAACTCCACGACCTGCGCCGCACCGCCTTGACGCTGGCCTCCGAAGGCGGAGCGACCACCGCCGAGTTGCAGCGGATGGCCGGCCACACCACCCCCAACATGGCCATGCACTACCAACGCCCCACCCTGATCCGCGACCAGGCACGCGCCGAACGCCTCGGCACCGCGCTCACCACCAAGCTCAGGACAGGCGAGTAGCCCCGCCAGCCAAGAGCGCACCCGACGCGGACTTCTGCACCCGTGACCATGAGCAGCACATGGAGACTTGGTGCTTGCATGAGCACCCAACAACGTGCAGCAGCCTCCCCCACCCGCGCCCTTCGTCTCGAATCCCTCCAGGACGCCGCCGACCGGCTCGGCGTCAGCGTCTCCACGATCCGTCGGCTCATCGCCGACGGCAAGCTCACCGGCTACCGGCTCGGCAACCGCATCCTGCGCGTCAACCCCGAAGAGGTCGACCAGACCCTCCAATCCACCACCGCCTGGGCACGGCCGGCCAAGCGAGGCAGCAGGCAGCCAGCCTGGGCAGGCTGAGTGCCTGGCGGACGATCGCACTCATCGAGATGAACCTGCAGCGCGACTGCGACGTCCATCCTTGCGAAGTCCCCCCATGGCTGGCGAGTTCGCCACTCCCCCATCCACCACCCACCCGTGACCGGCAAAGAGCCCACCCGCTAGTGCTTGTAGCGAAGTTCAGGCCTGCGTGCTGAGGAAGGGCAGGGAGTCTGCCCGGGTCGGTCGACGAACGGTCGGTGACAGGTCCTAGGTTGAGATCACCATCCCCGAAGGAGCGTCACCATGGCCGGTTACACCGTCATCGACTTCGAGACCACCGGACTCAGTCCACGCCACGGCGATCGGATCGTCGAAATCGGCGTGGTGAAGGTGAGCCACCAGGGCGAGGTGTACGACGCTTGGGGAACCCTGGTAAACCCGCGCCGAGACGTGGGAGCCTCAAACATCCACGGAATTACGGCAAGGGACGTTGCCAAGGCACCCACGTTCGACGAGGTAGCCCCCGCCCTGCTGGACGCGGTCGACGGGCGGATCATCGCGGCACACAACGCCGGCTTCGACACCCGTTTCCTGTCCGCCGAGCTCAGGCGCGCCGGATACCCGGTCGCCGACGTTCCTGTCCCCGCCGTGTGCACCATGGAGTGGTCAGGCGCGTTCCTGCGGTCCCCCAGCCGGCGGTTGTGCGACTGCTGCGAATCCGCCAACATCGAACTCGGAGACGCCCACAGCGCGCTGGGCGACGCCTTCGCCACCGCCCAATTGCTGGCCGAATACCTGGGCCGATCCGAATACCGGCCCGCCTGGGAGCGAACCCTCGCCGACGCACGCAACTTCCTATGGCCAGCCCACCCATGCGGCTCCCCAGTCTCGCTCCGGCATCGCTCGGATACTGCGGATGTCCGACCCGACGGATGGCTGGACCGCATCATCGCCCGACTACCGCGCTCCGCGGACCCGCAAGTGGACGCATACCTGGCCGTCCTGGACATGGCTATGCTCGACGGCCACCTGTCCTTCCATGAGGAGAACCAGTTGGTCGAAGCGGCCTGCGCCTACTCGCTCAGCCGTCCTCAGGTCCTGGCTATTCACGCCGACTTCCTCACCGCCATAGCGGCCATCGCCCTCAGCGACGGCATCCTGGCCCCCGAAGAACGTAGCCAGCTCGACCGCGCAGCCGCATGTCTGGGCCTGGCCACTCGGGATGTCGATGACGCACTCGAAGCCGTGGCCAACGGCAACACCACCGGCGACCTCGTCATCACCGGCATCCACCTCACAGCCGGTGATCGCGTCGCCTTCACTGGCGAGATGACCCTCGAACGTTCAGTCTGGGAGGCACGCGCCCGCGCCGCCGGCCTTCAACCCGCCGGACTCGCCAAGAGCACCAAAGTGCTCGTCGCAGCCGACCCCGATTCGCTCAGCGGTAAGGCAGCCAAGGCGCGTTCCTACGGCATCCCGATCGTCGACGAAGCCGCCCTCGAGAAGCTCATTCGAGCCCTCGAGAGTTGACACCCAGGCCGGGCTGGGTGCTGACCCTGCCCGCAGCGGAGCAGGCCGACGGTAGAGTGCGACGGCTCGCATTCCCCGACACAGCGTGGTCGAGGGCGACACGCTGAGCGAGATCGCACAGCAGCACCTCGACGACGCCGAGGCGTGGCCACGGATCTTCGAGGCCTCTCGGGGATTCCGCAGCCGGACGGCCGTCGCCTGACGGACCCTGACCTCATCCTCCCCGGCTGGCACCTGCTCCTCCCGTCCACTGCGGAGACAACACCCGAGCTGCAACCTCCCCGAAACCCGAACGAGCCGAGCCGACATCCCAGAACTCGCCGTCGTCGCCGGACGCCTCCGCTGCACCCGCAACCGCCACAGACCCCGGTGGCTGAGACGTCGCCTGCAACCGGCGGGGGCGTCCCTGTCCCCATCGCCCCGGTGAGCGCGCGGCCAGCGCCCTCCCCGTCTGCCTCGGCGACCGTGGTTCCGGACGTGAGCAGCGACGAGAAGCCTGTGAGCGAGGCGTCCGATCGGGACGCCGAGGCGCCGGCCCCGTGGTTGCTGGTCGGGCTCACCGGTGCGGGCGGGGTCCTCGCTGCTGGGCTGCTGGCCGCCCTGCGTCAGCGCCGGAGGGCTCAGTTCCGTGCCCGTCGGCCGGGGCGGACGATCCAGGCACCGCCGCCGGAACTGGTTCCGGTGGAGAAGACCCTGATGACGGAGGGGCAGGCCGCGACACCCAACCTGCTGGCGATCGACCAGGCGCTCAGGTTGCTTGCCCTCTCAGGCGAGGACCGCGTCGCCCCACCGCAGCTCCTGGCTGTCCAACTCCTGCCAAGCGAGGTGGCAGTCCAGCTGGTCGAGCCCGTCACGCTGGCACATCCGTGGCGCCCGGACCCGGCCGACGGTCGTCGATGGCTGCTGGCCGCCAGCTCGCACGAGCAGGAGTCGACCGCCCGATCCGCCTATCCGCAGCTCGTCTCCGTGGGACTGGACGACGACGACGCGACGTGGCTGGTTAACCTCGAACAACTCGGCACGATCAGCCTGGCCGGTGACCCGACCTACGCCGCCGACTTCGCTCGCTATCTGGCGGCCGAGATAGCGGTCAACCCGTGGGCGCGCCAGGTTCAACTCGACTGCATCGGGATCGCGCCGGAGGCCGTGCCGCTCGACCCGGCGCGCATCCGCCACCACCGTCTCGAGGACCCCGCACCGCTGGACGCCGCGATCGCTGCGGCCGGGGCGACCATCGACAAGTGCGCCGACCACGACGTGACCGCCACCGCCGGCCGCGTCGACGACCTGGGCGGCGACGTGTGGGAGAGCTGGCTCGTCCTGGTGAATGGGGCGCTGTCGAGTAGCTCGCTCGACCGGCTGCTCGCCCTAGTCGGGGATCATTCGGCGCGGACCGGCACGGCCGTCGTCATGGTCGCCGACACTGAGCCCATCCGAGGCTTGGGCGTTCGGCTGACCGGGCAGGGGCGGGTGCTCATCCCGTCGCTCGGCCTCGACCTGATCGCCAACGGACTCACCCCCGCCGAAGCCGAAGGGTGCGCGCGACTCCTCGGTCAGGCAGACCAGCTCGACGACGTCGACATGCCGACGGACGGGGACGACGGTTGGCGTGAGTACGTGGACGCGGCCGGAGCGATACGTGACGAACTCGTGCTGCCCCGCGACACTGACCACGACTCCGAGCCGAGGGCGACGGTGGTTCCAGCCCCGGACGCCGAGATCCTCGCCGTGGCTGCGACCACTGCGGACGACCTGCACCAACTCGCTCCGCACGTGCCCGACCTGGTAGGTGCAGCGGTCGAGGGCGCCGACCCGGGTCTGGACGCCGACCTGGCGGCGTGGGCGGCTGGGAGCCGCCCGCACCTGCGGCTACTCGGCCCCATCCAGGCGCGGACTGGAACCACAGGCACGCCCACGGTGGTCGCGAAACGCAAGGCTTTCTACACCGAGTTGCTGGCCTTCCTTGTGTTGCACCCCCAGGGCGTCATCATCGACCAGGTGGTCGATGCGTTTGGCTCTGACGCCACCCAGATGCGGGTGCACCTCTCGAAGGTGCGCAGCTAGCTGGGCGTCGACCCCACCACCGGCGGCAACTACCTGCCGGACGCCACGAAGTCCCCGGCCGGCATCGCCCGCGGCATGGGTGTCTACCAGTTGGTCGGCGTCTTGGCCGACATCGACCTCTTCCGCCGGCTCCGCGCGCGCGGCCAGGCGCGCGGTGCCGATGGCCTCACAGATCTGCAGACGGCGCTGGGTCTGGTCACTGGGGAGCCCTTCACCGGACAGCGTGGGCGCGGCTGGGCTTGGCTGGCCGACGGTGTCCGCATCGATCAGCACATGGTGTGCGCCGTGGTCGACGTAGCCCACACTGTCACCATCGCGGCCCTGCACGCCGGCGACCTGCAGGCGGCCCGCGCCGCCACCGAGACCGCGCTTCTCGCTGCCCCGTACGAGGACACCCCACGACTCGACCTCGCAGCCGTCGTGGCTGCAGAGGGCGACCAGCAGGCGGCCGAATGCATCCTGCGCGACGACGTAAGCAACCGCGCCGAGGGCGGTGACGCGCCCGAGGATCTACCTGCCCGCACGGCCGATCTGGTGTCCAACCCTCCGTGGCGGCGAAAGGAACGAGTGGCGTGATCTTGCGGCGGCGACTCGCCCGCGGCAGCTCATCAGGCGTCCACGAAGCCCTCCGCGCGGACTCTCCTATCTTGAACTCCTTCGAGCGGCCTAGAAGGGAGGATCGTCGGGATCGAGTTCGTAGTCTCGCGGCTCGTACCCGTCCAGGTCCCAGTCTGATTTGGGCTCATCGCCATCCTGTTCCTCGACAGGGATAGGGGAGGCCAGCCAAGCGCTGACGAGGGTGTCGACATCCCACGGCATTCCTAGTGTCCACGCCGTCTCGTATGCAGGGTCGGCGGAGTTCGGCCTGTATTCCAATGCGAGATCGCCGACCCGGAGCAAGACAGGAACCTCCGCGGCGGCGCCGATCAGAAGAGCGGCCTGGGAAGGCAATGAGGGGAGTTCGCTCAAGAGAGCTCCGACGCTGTCAGGAACCATCCGGCGAACGGCTTCCTGGTCTCTGCCATTGACGATCCGGTGCACTAGGAAGCTGTTGCACTGCGAGAGAACTGTTTCTGACAGTTCACTGGGGCGCTGCGAGGAGATGACGAGCGACACGCCGAACTTACGGCCTTCGCGCGCCACTCGCTCGAATGTCTCCCGACACAATTCCGCCATATCGACGCCAGCCTCATCAACCCCAAACTCGCCTCTGCGCCTCATGAGGCTATGGGCCTCTTCGACAACCAGGATGACGGGCGCCGCATCCGTGCCGGCGGCGCGCCGATACCGTTCGTGCGCTTCGAGCACAACGCGTCCAACGACTGACGCCAACACGTGCTGTGCGGTTGCGGGAACAAGACTCAAGTCGAGTACCGTGATCTGGCTCGTGCCCGATTCGCCGAGCATCGAAGTGAGCCAAGTTGCGAGATTCTCGTCCTTGTGGAACCCGCAGACGCTTGTCAACCTGGCGTCGTTCATCGCCACCGCCAGACGGTCCTGCATGGGCGCAATCCAAGACTGAGCGTCGCCCTGCATTCCAGCGGCAATGACACCGGTAAGGTCAACGAGGTTCCTCGCGTCGAAGGTGATCGGCGTGTCGACGCTCGACGTGTCACCCTCACCCATTGGGACTCGTAGTTCAGCGAGAGCTGCATCCATAGCATCGATGAGAGCCGCCTCCTCGGACATCGCCAGAGGGATCACGTCGAACTTGAATCGGTAATCTCCGCCGGGAGGATTCAGCCTGGTCTTCAGGGTGCGATCTAGTAAAGCCTGTAGGGCGGGAACAGCGGAGAGTTGCCCAGGTGACTCCACAGCGAGGTTCTCACAGGCATCCTTGACCGCCGCGAGCACCTCAAAGACCTGCTTACGTGATTCCTTGTCTTCACTCACCTTGTGCGCCCGGACACTCCGTCGGCCAGCAACAATGCGCACAGTCCCTCGGGGGAATGACTGCGTGTCGCTGCTCCGGAGCAGGTGGAGGGCCTGTCGGAGGACCGGCGCTTGGCTCTTCCCGCTGGCGCCACAGAAGGCGGCCCATTCCCGATAGTTCCAGAGCCAGAAGGGCACCCTCAGTTGCGTGACCCCGGTGGCCGCGGGGCTGCTGACGACGGAGAACCTCTTGATTGTGATGGATGGATCGAGCCCCTCAAACGCGTGCTGGTACTCGCCGTTCAGGTCCAGAACGATCGCGCGGAGAGTCCCCACATGCGAGTCAGTTGCGGCCGCGGCTCCGCGGATGAGTTGGGCGACGGTGCAGGACTTACCGCTGCCGGTGTTCCCGAGTACGGCCACGTGCCGACCGAAGAGCCTCTTACCGCTGACCACGACGGAGGCGTCGCCGGCGAGTGGGGCCGTACCGAGACGGAGGGCGTCGGGCTCCGAGACTCGAGGGACCACGACCTCTGCCTCTGACGCCTCGGGAAGGCGGACAGGGTCCCCCACCGTCGGGAATCCGAGCAGGCCGCGGTCAAGGCGGCGAACGACTTGCCCGTCTTGCCCTCTTGCCGTCCGGATTACCCCAAGCGGCATGGCCCGGAGTATGCGTTTCGGCGTCGGCAGACCGACATGATCGGGGCGACTGCGGAGGGACACGAGATCGTCCGTAACCCCGATCCAGGTCACCATTGCCAAGATCGAACCTGCTTCTGCTGGGAGGATCACGAAGCCGTTGAGGCGGGGGAAGTGGTTGACCCTTGCTTGATTGAAAGCGGTGCCATGGGGCGCCTCCCGGTCGATCTGAACGGTTACGTGTGACGGGCCCACCTCAATGACGTGACCCACAGCGCGCGAGTCGGATTCCCATGGGGGGATCACGCTGTCCCCGCTGACGCAGATGGGCTGGCAGCGGTCGTGGCCCGAAGGATCTCAATTTGTGCCCGCGCCAACGGCTCAGAGGCCGGCCATGGGAGCCATCGCTCCACCAGCGCTTGCAGATCAGCGTACTTAGGGCCGTAGAGCAGACTGACTTGTCCGGTGTGGCTGTGTTCGGCGTGAAATCGCGTGATCCGTCCGGTGGGATCGCCGTAGGCGATGATTACCAAGTGCGCGCTCGGGATAGTCAGCATGTCGCGGATGACTCGGTTGATGTGGTCGTCGCCGAACCCGTAACCGTAGGTCAGAAGGGCAGAATTCGGGCGGCATAGCGCTGCCGACAGATCGCGGAATAGGTCCGAATAAGGGTATTCGGAGGTTTCACGATCCTTGGAGGCGACGGGGTAAATCAGGACGTCACCCGGGTCCCTGGGCGCCGAACCGAACGGCGTTGGGACCCGCACGATATCGATGGCGTCCGACACCCAGTCGAGAGAGCCGTGTAGCTTGGTCAGGCGGATGACTCCATCGAGATGGTGGGGTTCCCTGACGCTCCCCGGGGGCGAATAGTGGTAGTCAATCTCCAGTCGGGACGAGCGGAACACGGGACGGAGTGTCCCCACGAACCGATCGACAACCCTGAGGCCACTCCGTTCGGCACCCCACTCCAAGACGCGGTCGTAATTGGTCGTGAAGACATGAAGACGGTCGCGGGTCGGCACGCGAGCGGCGAAGGAACGCAAGAACCCGCTCAGCAGGCTTCGTGCGTTCTCCGTAGTTGCCCCGTGCAGGATCCCGTGTTCCGATTCGGCGATCTGTCCAGCAAGAGCACGAAGGGCTGTCCCGATCGCCTCGTCGAGCTCATCGGCCCGACTGTCGCCAATGAGTCGCAGCCCAGGGAGAGTCGCGAGAGCAACTCGCAGCCGGTCCTCGATATTCCCGTCGCCCCTCAGCGCCCTTGAGGCGGATTCCTTCGCCGCGTCTTCCAACGCTTCATTGAGTGCACGGTCGGAGGTTGTGATCATCCCGGTCATTCCTGCGGAGCCAGTCTTCGCGCCAGCAGCGTGGGCCAAGGCGGACGTCAACCCTGCGCCCACGAGCAGGTTGAGGTGCTCACTCTGAATCACTGCAGAGAGGAATGCTTGGACTTGCTCGCTTCGCGGCTCGTCGTCCCCCGCCTCGTGGATCGGACCCAGAATGATCTGGTCTTCGTCGAGTGGCGGGCTGCCCGTTGAGGCCTTGGAGGGTGTTGCCATGGGCTCACGATATGGCAGCCGCCAGACACGAGCGAAGTCGGCTCTGCCGCCAGCTAACCTAACTGAGCCGCGGCCCACTTCCTGAGTCAGCGAGTCAGCGAGTCAGTGCACACGACTAGGCGGTCCAACCTGACCCGCCTCAAGGCAGGCCGACCGGTTACTCACTAATCGCGTCCAGCCCTGTTCCAAAAGTCGCCGTGGGACTCGTAGATGTTGTCTCTGGAGATACTGTTCTTGTGGCCGCACTCATCGCACTTCCACGTGTACCGGTGGTCATCGAAGCCAGGTTGGCCATTGAGGTGCGCTCCGCATCGGTCGCACCACCAATCGATCTCGGGGAATCGCTCGCTCATCGCGCTTCCTCAGCACCGGAATCTTCTGAGCGCTCGTCGACACCCCCGCTGGCTTGATCCGAGTCTTCCTGCTCGTCGAGCGCAGTTCTTAACTGTTCCTTCGCTGCCACGGCAGCGCTAGCACGCCCCTCGTACGTGGACCACAGCCTCCGCCCACCAAAGTAGATGCCGCACGCCGCCAACGTGGCCAAGGCGCCGATCCCGGCCCCTTTCACCAGTAGTACAGGGGCGGCCTTCGCAATGGCACCGGACTCGATCGTCCGGATCATGTTCTCCACACCGCCCATGCGGGCTGCATCTGTCACGAACTCCTGGTACGGGCCGAGGTTGCTCATGTTCCTGTTACTTCTTCACGATGGTGCCGCATGCCGTGCACCTGAGTTGATTGGTCGTGTACGGCTGCAGCGTGTACTTACCGCACGATGGGCACTTGTTTCCCTTGGCCATGTCTACCAACCTCCTGTGCCCGAGATGATCCCGGTATGTCGAGGATAGCCGTCCGTCGCACCGTGCGCAATCATTGAGCGCGTCACCCCTTGTCAGAACGGTGTTTTAGGCTCAATGCGGCTCTTCGTACCTGAGCGTGGGGTGAGCGGGGATCCGGGGGTGGGCGTGTCGGTGGGGTGAGGGGGGTCGAGGCCCTCAAGAATCGGGGTTACCACACCACTCGATTCCGAGGACCTCGACGATGCCCGATTCTACTTCCTGCTGCCATGCCACTGGCGGCTACTGCCAGCGCTGCGACCTTCTGGTCGGGCTGCCCGGGCTCCACGTGACCGGTGGGCGTCCGTCGGCAACCACGGCGTGCGCGGCGACCGGGGCAGCGCATCCGGCCTGCAGCCGTAGCAGCACGGCCCGCTCGGCCAGGGCCGCAGCCCGGGAGGCCGGATCGTCCACCTCGGCCAACGCG
>Ga0334889_1003162_pt1 | contig 16846 bp, 12 predicted proteins | sample GraSluR1_MG_2_FD_207222 | JGI IMG/M metagenome (GOLD analysis project Ga0334889, IMG submission 207222) | Sludge microbial communities from methane-producing bioreactor in Wageningen University, Netherlands - Granular Sludge_8_08-R1 | ecosystem: Engineered > Bioreactor > Anaerobic > Unclassified... | reverse complement strand
ATGATATTCAGATAAAGAATATAGAAGTTATTGTCTTAATTTTACAAGGAGGAAGATATGGATTATGGAATAATAAGTTTGATTCCTGTTTTAGTACTGTTAGTTGTTGCAGTACTAACAAAAAAAACAGCCTCATCATTACTTATTGGGTCAGCAGTTGCATTTATAATAATGAGTGGAACAGGATGTGTTTATTCGTTTTTAGACGCATCATATGTTGTCGGCATGGATGGTGATACTGTTTGGATGATGCTTGTATTGGTATTTGTGGGGACAATGATTGGATTGCTACAAGCAACAGGAGCAAGTAAGTGTTTTGTAAATATTTTAGAAAAACGTGTTCATTCAGAAAGAAGTTTGTTCCTTTGGTCCTGGTTATTAGTAATTGTTTTGTTTATTGATGACATGGTAAGAACACCTATGTTGGGGCAATTAATCCCACTGTATGACAAATATAAGGTTCCAAGAGCTTCTTTGGCATATTTGGCTGACTCAACCGGAACAACAGTTGCAACACTTATTCCCATTACAAATTGGGCAGTTTTTTATCAAGGAGTTTTCGGCGATTTTGATGAATTGAAAGATCGGGGAAGTAGTTGGGATTTATACATACAAGCAATTCCATTCATGTTTTATGCCATTGTAGCGACTGTAATTGTATTTCTTTTTACTATGGGTATTATTCCTAAGCTTGGCTCCATGAAGAAGACATATAGAATTGCCAAAGCAACAGGAGAACTTTATTCAGAAAGAAGTAAACAACATAATCAAATAATAGAAAACAATAACATTGAAGAAAAAATAGATAAAATTCCACTTAGACTACTTTGTTTTTTTGGAACTATAATTCTTTTAACAATATGTGTAATTAAATTTGAACTTCTTATCGGGTTGATGGTAGCCTCTGTTGCATTAGTTGTGGTAAGCTTCATAACAAGGATTTCAAATTGGAATAAACTTATGTCTGCTGCTTTTAGTGGGATACAAAATATATTGCCCATGTTGATAATACTTTTTTGTGCATATATGTTTAGAAATGCCGTAACAGACATGGGATTACCTGATTATATTATTTCTGTTGCAAAACCTTATCTTACACCTGAAATATTCCCATGTATCTCTTTTGTTATTTGTTGTTTCTTGACATTTTTTACAGGAAGCAATTGGGGCGTTACTGCAGTATATGCGGCAATAGGAATACCATTATGTGTTGCATTAGGAGCTAATCCTTCAATTGTTATTGCTGCAATAGTATCAGGAGCCACATTTGGTGCACACATTTGCTTTTACACAGATTATACGGTATATGCTTCAATGATGACGAAAATTGACAATATGGAACATGCGTTGACCCAACTTCCATATGGCTTAATCGGTGGAGCGATTTCAGCCATATTATTTCTTGTTTCCGGATTTATGTTTAGTTAGAAAATAGTAAAGCAAAAAGTGAAAGGAGAAGCGACACAAACACAAGTGCCGCAATATAAAAGAATGAGGAATTTCGATTTTTATGAAGGAGTTGAAAATTGTGCTGGAGAAATGAATGTAGCCTTTCCTATATATGAATACAAAAATAGGCTTTCCAAAATTAGAAAATTAATGGAAAGAGATGGCCTAGACACTTTGTATCTAACAGCTCCAGAAAGCATGTATTATGTCAGTGGATATAACTGCGTATGGCATAGAGTGAATCCTCCAAAGAGGTGGGCTCCTTCTGCAGCTGCCGGTGTGGCAATAAATGTTGATTGTGACAATTTTATATTATATGATTTGCCCGATGAAGAAGGTGTAATAAAAAACACATCCATAGCAGAAGATGTTAGACTTTTTTATACTGTTCCTTCGGAAATATTTGGAAAAACTTATACTACTACTACAAAAGAAGAAGACTATAAAGATCTTGTTTTAAAAGACTTAAAGCAACAAGGATGGCTTAAGGAAGGAAGGAAGATAGGGCTTGAACTAGGAAGCTATAGACCAACTTGTGCGATTTTTCTTGAGATAAAAGAAAAACTGGAATCCTTAGGATGTATAGTCAGTGATGCTACATATTTGGTACGTGAAGTTAGAAAAATCAAATCAGCATTGGAGCTACAGTATATTGAAACTGCAACAAGAATTTGTGATGAAGGGATGGCTGCTGTTTATAATGCGCTTCACCCAGGAATAACAGAATTGGAATTGGTAGGAGAATATACGAAAGCGCAAACTGCTGTTGGAGGAGAAGTTGCAGGCATAGCTAATATGGTAAGATCTGGGCCATACAGATGTAAATGTTTTCATATACCAGCCGGTAGGAGAAAAATAATGATTGGTGATCCTGTTGGAGTTGATTTGGCGGGAGTGTATAACAGATATCATTCTAATCAATGCAGGTATTTTTCAATTGAAGAACCTTCGAAGGAATATATGAAAGAGTATGAGGTAAATGAAACAATCATTTCTGCAGTCAAGGAACTGATAAAACCCAATTTACCAGTGAAAGATTTTTTAAAGGATCTTAAGAAATATTATGAAGAAAGTGGATTATGGGAGAAAAAATACTGGATTGGTGGATATGAAATGGGGATAGCATTTCCGCCAGATTGGGTCGGTGAATTTGATTACGATATCTGTAAAGACCTTGAAGATGATGAAAAAATATTTTTGCCTGGAATGGTAGTTAATATGGAGACTGGATTTGGTGTTATAGATACTATTATGTTCAAAGAAGAAGAAGCAGTAATGTTAGGAAAAACAACAAGAAAATTGATGATAAAAGAAAGAGAATAAAAAATAATTTGCTTTATATAAGAAAGACTAGGAAAAGGCCTTGCTGTTTTTAAGGATAATTCAAGAAAAAATTGTAGAAAGTATGTATATAGTTGGTTAAAAGAATATAACAACTACATACATAGAAAACTATAAAATTACTATGGAACCAAAAAACAGAAATGGTTACAATTGTAACCATTTCTGTTTTTTGGTTAAAGATTAAAAAGGGTAAGAAGGTAGTAGTACAAGTTATGAAGGTTAAAATATGGTATTTTGCAAAGTTTATATATTACTTTTTTATAAATAATATAGAAGTATGATTAAATTTTTTTGCTGTCTTTATTGCGATTCTAAAAGATAATTTGTCAAATTTCGAGCAACTATATCCTACAATTGTGAAAGGGTAAATAGTAAAATCATTTTAAATGAAACATATTGACAAAGGAACGAATTGGAGGTGTTGCATATGAGAAATGTAACTGTAGCATGCACACAGATGTCATGTAGCTGGGATCGTGAAGCAAACATAACAAAAGCGGAGAAGTTGATCCGAGATGCCGCAAGCAAAGGTGCGAATATCATTCAGATCCAAGAACTGTTTGAAACGCCTTACTTTGCACAGATCGAGGACTATGAATATATAGACCTGGCAAGGCCACGGGAGAACAATTCTATGCTTGAGAGGATGTGCGAAATTGCAAAAGAGCTAAAAGTCGTATTGCCTATAAGCTTTTACGAAGATGCTGAGATCGTAAGATATAACACAACTGCAGTAATCGATGCAGACGGAACAATTCTCGGTTATTATAGAAAAACTCATATTCCCGATGATATGGGCTATTACGAGAAGTTCTATTTCAGTCCCGGAGATACAGGCTTTAAGGTATGGGATACACGATATGCAAAAATTGGTGTAGGAATTTGCTGGGATCAGTGGTTCCCTGAAGCAGCAAGGATAATGTGTCTTAAGGGAGCAGAGCTTCTGTTCTATCCCACTGCCATAGGTTCATTTGCGACACCTCTTGCAGAACTTGATGATGCCGATATTGATTATCATCACTGGCAGAACACAATGCTTGGACATTCAGCAGCTAATATGGCTCCGGTAATCGCCTCAAACAGGATCGGTGACGAAGAAGAGCCAAAGGCCGGTACAGCCATCAGGTTTTGGGGAGCATCATTCATAAGCAACAACATTGGAGAAAAAATCGCTGAAATGGATGGCAAAACTGAAGGCACAATGGTTGCCACATTTGACATGGATGAAATGTTAGCTTATAGAAAAGAAGTTGTTGTTTTCAGAGACAGACGTCCTGAGATGTACAAGCACCTTTTGACAATGGGTGGCAAACTAGTTGAATGATCGTATAGATGAGATAGTAAAAAGATATTTATAAATCAGTTATTATTGAAAGGAGTGAACATAATGGGTCAAGAACCTCGTATAGGAGTAAAGAAACACAAAATGGGTGTCGGTACCCTTGTATTCATGATTTACTGCCTTTGTGCTGCCGGAGCTTTTGGCATCGAAGCCATGATCCCTTCTGCAGGTCCCGGGCTTACTATCGTAATGCTCATAGTGATTCCATTTGTGTGGGGACTTCCTATGGCTCTTGCCGCCACTGAGCTGGGTGCTGCAAGACCATGCGAAGGAGGATTCTACAAATGGATCCAAGAAGCTCTGGGAGAGTTTTGGGGATTCCAGGCAGGCTGGTGGAAGACGATCGCAAACTTTGTTGATTCTTCCGTATACGTTATACTGGCTGGTGGCTACTTCGGTGTAATGACAGGAGCAAGCAAAGGGACGACATATGTATTCCAAGTTTGCATAATAGCAATAGTCGTAATAATCAATCTTAGAGGAATCAAAGAATCAGGAAGATTCAGTACTATTATTGGATGGCTTGTTCTGGCAGTATTCGCACTAATTGCTGTTGTTGGATTCATTAACTTTAAGGATAATCCGATGGTACCGTTTATTCCACCAGGACAGGGCATAGCAGAAAGTATCGGTGGCGGTATTGCGATTGGAATATGGATGTATTCAGGGTATGAAGCAATGTCTGCGATCGGTGGAGAAGTTGAAGATACGCGGGTAATACCAAAGGCAACGATTCTTGCAGTACCACTTATTGCGGCAACTTACATTATCCCAACAGTAGCAGGTCTGGGTTCAGTAGGACAGTGGGACCAGTGGTCAGAAGGCATAAGTGGGGAAGTTGGATATGGTACAGTACTAACAACATTTCTTCCCGGAGGGATATGGATTGTGATATTTGGCGTAATAGCAATTCTTGCCAACTTGTCAATCTTCAATTCGTGGGTAACAGCAGCGCCTCGTGTTCTTTATGCAATGTCTGAGGACAATTTATTTGCCAAGTCGATCGGAAAGGTCAGCAAAAAGACAGGCGTACCTTATATACCCGTACTGATCATGGCAGCAGTAGACCTGGTACTTTGTTCATTTGATTTCTCAGTTGTTCTCTGTATAGAAGTTCTTCTTATAATTGCAACTCAGTGTCTGCTTTTCATATCCATGATGGTATTCAGAGCAAAGAAACCGGATATGGAACGACCGATAAGGGTTCCGGGGCCTAAGAGCTTTATATATGTATTCTTCAGTATTCCTGTATTAGTTGCAGTAGTAGCATACTTGCTGAATGGTACAGACTACTTCCTTGGCGGGCTCGCAGGGCTGGCCACTGGCCCAATTGCTTATTTTTTCTGTAAGCGCAAGTGGGGTGGCATGACAAAATTAGACCCAGTCTTATATCCGATGAACAAGATCACAAAGCTTGGCAAGGGTGACTTAAATAATATAGTTCTTATCTGTGTAATACTCTGTGGTCTTGCAACATTGGGTGCACTGTTTCTGCCCGGATATGAAGGAGCATGGGGGCCCGAATATTACCTTGAAGTTTACGGCGTAGATTGTTTCCAGGGACTGCTTGACGCAATACGATGGTTTGCTGTCGGTGCGGGCATACTGGCAGTACTATTCTTCTTTATAGGGAAAAAAGTAGAAGGCAAAAACGCCTAAAGATGCATCCGGTGGGGTAAAATGACAAGTTCATTTGCCCCACTTTTTATGTTAAAATGTTATTGAGGGGAAATGTGATGATGTCAATATTTGAAAAAATCGAATACAGGGATAATATACATGTCAATGTAAGGATCCAAGACATTGATGATTATCCATGGCGTTATCACAAAGATATTACAATTATATTTGTACTTGATGGTGAGGTGGGGCTGAAACTGTCTTACTCCAACTACAAGCTTGCAAAGGGTGACATACATATTATTCATCCTGAAGATGTTTATGGATTCAAAAAACTGTCTTCATCAAATAAAGTCCTTCTCATGCATTTTGATGTGGAATATTTCAAAAAGGAATATCCACATCTTGACATGCAGGTTTTTACTACGAAGCTTACAGCAAATCCAGCCAAGTATAATGAACAGAAGCTCTTAAGGCAAAAGCTACTATCGATTGTTTTCAATTATGCAAAAGCCGACAGCTTTTATGTAAAGGGAAAAGGTAGCATTGAAGAGGAAATTGACGGGGAAGCAACAAAGATCCTGCATATTTTGTATGAGCATTTTCATAGTTTCTCACTAAATCAGGATAGGCGAGAATTTGAGCACAAGAAATCCCATGATGCAATGCAATCTGACAGAATCAGCCAAATCGTTTCACACATATATGAGAACTATGATAGTAAGTTGAGTCTGGCTGAGATCGCAAGAGATTTAAATCTGAACAAGTATTACATGTCCCATCTTTTTAAGAAATATGCTGGTGAGAACTTTAGGGTTTTTGTAAGTATGGTTCGTGTTGAAATTTCTGAATCCATGCTTCTGGAAACAGATGATTACATATCAGAGATTGCCGCAAATGTTGGATTTTCTAATACTAAATATTTCATAGATAATTTCAGAATATGGTTTGGATGTTCGCCAAAGGAATACCGGGCAATATTCCGTGATGAAACAATAATCAAGAAAGAAACGAGAGCAAAAGAGTATGATTCTAGAAAATACGGCGAAATCATAGAAAAATATGCATATGAACTTGGAGCGGATCAGAGGCAACCCAAAGAATTAAAGAAAATCCTTGAAGATATAGGAGACATTCTGGAAATCGAAGTCATTCTTAAAGCTGGCGATTGCACATATAAATTGAAGGTGGACACAGAAAACATCTCAAATATAAGCATTATTCCTCATAATATAACATAGACCAAATGACAATGTCTCAACAATTGGATTATAATAAAGTAAAAAAGCTATAAAAACATTGAAAAGATGATGATTGAAGTTGTTCATAATTTTTTTTACATTCATTGAAACTTTTAAAACACAAAATATATCTACAGGTTTTATAACTTACGTGGGCAATGGGAAAAAAGAATGAGGATATAATTGTTAATAGAATTTCATATCACCATGTATTTGACATGCTACTATGAATAACATAATATGCTAATATAAAGTTTACTTTACAAGTGACTTTACTGGACTAGAATATAAGTTATATAAAAAGGTATTTGATTATATCTAACAAAATCTTATGTTATGGAAAAAACATAACTTTAATATTAAAGAGAATATACAGTTTTAGATTTATATATAAACGAAAAAACAAACAAGAATTTATAATAGTATAGGAAAATTATACAAAAAAATGAACAAAATTTTAATGGTTGATGATGACAAACGTTTTTTGGAAGTATACTCCGAAATTCTAGAAACAAAGGGCTATAAAACCACAACTGCCACATCAGGGGAACAAGCACTTGAATTGATCAAGAAGCATTATTTTAATATTGTTATTATTGATGTACTGATGCCCCGAATGAATGGGATTGAATTACTAGAAAGAATCAAACAGAAGTATCCTTCAATTATAGTATTAATTCTTACGGGCGAAGGATCTATTCCTGGTGCTGTCGAGGCAATGGAAAAAGGAGCTCTTACGTATATGCTAAAGCCTGTAGACACCACTGAACTGATTCATAATATCAAAAGAGCGGAGCAGATATATATTTTACAGGCAGAAAATATTAGTCTAAAAGAAAAACTCTCTTCAAAGAATAAAGATTTAATAGGGAAAAGCGACTGCATAGAGGAAATAAAAAAACAAATAGAAATTGTTTCAGTTTCAGATTCCACTGTTTTAATTACAGGGGAAAGTGGAACTGGAAAAGAAATAATCGCTAATATGTTGCATAATAAAAGTAACAGATCGAAAGGAGCATTTATTGCAGTTAACTGTGGTGCTCTTCCCGACAACTTGTTAGAAAGCGAATTGTTCGGGTATGAGAAGGGAGCCTTTACCGGGGCAATTGAAAGAAAGATAGGGCGTTTTGAACTTAGCAATGGAGGGACGATTTTTTTAGATGAAATTGGAGACACTTCACCAGATTTGCAAAAAAAATTATTGCGAATAATTCAAGAAAAAAGATTTGAACGATTAGGTGGAGCAGACACAATATACAGTGATTTTAGATTAATATGTGCTACTAATAAGGAACTTCCTCAAGAAATTGCAAAAGGGAATTTTAGAGAAGACTTATATTATAGAATAAATATTATTCCTATTCATATTGATCCAGTAAGAAAACGAAGAGAAGATATAATAATACTATTTAAGTATTTTTATAATGAGTTTTGTAAGGAAATTAACAAGCCAGCATCTTATATTACTGAGGAAGGTGAAAAAGCATTAATCGGCCATGAATGGAGAGGGAATGTAAGGGAAATAAAGAATCTTGCTGAGCGCTTGGCAGTTTTTTCAGATGGGTCGCATATAACATGTGAGAAAATCAATTTGAATATAACCGGACATAATCAAGTCAAAGAAAATTTGCCAGAAACTGATTATAAAACTGCCGAAAAGAGGTTTCAGCTTGAATATATAAGTAAGCATTTAGAGAAAAATGAATGGAATATATCAAGAACTGCCAAGAAAATAGGAATATCAAGAAAAACACTATACTCTAAAATAAAAGAATTGAACATTTGTGAAAAATCCGAGACATAATGTGTAACTAAGAAACAAAATTAACCTGCATAATACATTGTTATTTTCTTTTTTCCATTAAATCCTTTGAAATCAAAGGATTTTTTTAATTGGCACAGTAATTGCTTTTATTGTTTCAAGTAAAAAAAGGAAGGAGGAAAAGTAAGTTATTACTGTTAGGTTTTGGAGGTATAAATTATGAATGAACCTAGAATAAGAGAAGTAAAACCCTTAAAGAATTTGACATTTGTAATGATATGGGCGATTGGTGTAGGCTCTGTAATCGGAGATGGAATATTTTTGATGCTAGGTCAAGGCTTTTCAGTCGCAGGACCTGGAGCAGTGGGGGCTTTCTTAGTAGCAGGTGTTATACAAATGTGTATAATGATAGGATTAGGAGAACTTGCGGTAGGAATGCCAAATGCCGGAGCAATGTCTGTTTGGGTAGAAAGATTTTTAGGAAAGAAATGGGGGTTTTTTTCTGGTTTTGCATTTGCTGCCGGCTGGGTAATAGCAGGAGGATCTGTTTCAATTGCTTTGGGAAGAGTTACATGCTGGTTTTTCCCATCATTAAACCAAGACACATGGGCTATAGTTTTTGCAATTATGTTTTTAACACTATTTGCAATATTTAATTTACTGGGTGGCTTGTTTACAGCTAAATTGCAGTTTGGACTTGTTCTACTTCTAATAGTCATAATGATCGGATTTGCAATAGTGGGGTGCTTCAAAATTGATATTAGCAATTTGTCCCCAATGTTACCAAATGGGTGGCAAGGATTTATTGCAGCACTACCAATGGGGACCTATGCTTATATAGGAGCTGTTACTTTGACTACCTGTGGTGCTGAATGCAAAGATCCTCGTGATTTAGGGAAAGGTTTAGTTGCAGCTAGTGTTACTTTTTTAGTGCTCTATACTATAGACATGTTGATTGTGGCAGGAATTGTTCCTTGGAACAAACTTGGAATTGATACATCGCCTTTTACCTATGCTGCTAATATTGCCATGGGACCGATTGGTGGAGCGATACTAAATGTTGGGGCATGGGTTGCAGCAGCGACCTGTATTCTCGTAGGTACTTTCTATGCAGCTTCAAGAATATTTTATCAGCTTTCAAAAGATGGATACTTGCCCAGTTTCTTGGGAGATTTGACTCAGAAAACAAGGACTCCGGCTAAAGGTATAGTGTTCATATTGGTTTGTTCTGTACTACTTGTTCTTCTAAGTATTCTTAGCCCTGATTTTGTGTACATTACATTAGCAAATCAAATGATATTTGCATGGATAATTTCTTGGGGTATGGCATTGATTGCTGGGATTGTATATAGGAAAAAAGCTCCTGGTGAAATAGAAAAAGCAGGCTGGAAGCAACCTTTATTCCCTCTATTTCCAGTTCTGGGGCTTGTAGGTTGTTTATATGTTATGTACATTACTATTGCAGGTGACTACTCTCAATTTATACCAATGGCAGTATGGATAGCATTACTGTTTATTTTTTATCAGGTGTATTCAAAAAACAAGTCAAAACACTTGCAAGTCGAAAGAGAAGAAAAAGAGGTAGAATAATGAACAAGACAGAATCAATTTTAAAACGTGACGATAAGATAATATCAGATGTTCTAAAACTGAGATTTTTTCCAACAAGCATTCATAAAGCCAAAAAATCAATGCTATACGATGATGATGGAAAAGAGTATCTTGATTTCAATAGTGGATGGGGAGTTGCAAATATTGGATATTGTGATGAACGTTTTGTTGAGACTGTTAATAATCAAATGAAAGAATTGACATCAAATTGTCTTATTTCAACCAGCACAAAAAGAGCAGTTGAGCTGGCAGAGAAATTGACTACTCTTGTTCCTGATGGTGAAAAAAGGAAAGTTTGGTTTGGACATTCGGGTTCCGATGCAAATGAATTTATCGCAAAGGTTGTACCAATTGCTACAAATAGACCAAGAATATTATCTTTTATAGGATCATATCATGGGCAGACAATGGGAGCATATTCAATGTCTGGCCATCCATCGCAGGGACAGTTCATTTCTGGAGGGAATATAATAAAAGTACCATACCCATATTGCTATAGGTGCCCATTTGGCAAGATTCGTAATGAATGCAATTTGTTTTGTGCGTCGTATATTGAAAAATATGTGCTAGGAATGAGTTATGATCCTTCTCAAATAGGCGCAATGATTTTTGAGGCTGTAATAAGTGATGGTGGCGATATAACCCCTCCTAAAGAATTTTTCAAGGCAATGGAAGATATAGGAAAAAAGCATGGCATATGGTTAATTGCTGACGAAGTGAAAATAGGATTTGGTCGAACTGGAAAAATGTTTGGGTTTGAACATTTCGGAATTAATCCAGATGCGGTAGTAGTAGGTAAACCTATTGCTGGTGGCTTACCACTTAGTGCAGTAATAGGTCGAAAAGAGTTAATGGATGCAGGATATGGTATGCATATGTTTACTACTGCTGGAGATCCCATATCTTGTTCGGCGGCCTTGGCAACTATCAAGATAATCGAAGATGATGGGTTGGTTGAAAACGCAGCATATATCGGAGAATATTTATTGAATAAGTTCTTGAAATTAAAAGAGAAGTATGATTGCATAGGTGACGTAAGAGGTAAAGGCTTGATTTTAGGTGTTGAATTTGTTAAAAACAGACAAACAAAGGAACCAGATAGCGATATGGCATCAATGGTGGTCTATAGTTCTTATAAACAAGGCCTTTTATATTACTACACAGGGATACTAGGAAATGTATTAGAATTAACACCACCATTAATACTAACAATTGAAGAAGCTAAAAGAGCAGTTGACATAATTGATAAAAGTATTGACAATGTTATTGAAGGCAAAATAACAAAAGATATGCTGGAAGGATTTTCTGGATGGGGCTGATTAGATGAATGAGCAATTCAATGCGCCAAAAAAGTCATTAGTATTTCGATTTTTTATAATGTTTATAGTGCTGAACATTTTATCTGTTGTGCTTTTCAGCTACTATTTATACTACACAGACAGAGCACACAGAATTGAAAACCTTGAAGATACGTTAGATAAAATAGTAGTTGAGAAGGCGCAAAGAATTTCTCTCACAATGCAGCATATTGGAAATGAAGCCGAAAATTTGGCTAATTGGACAGAAGAATATATAGTTGCAGCATATGATAAAGAACAATTATCGGACGCATATGCTTTTACAGAAAAAGGTGTTTTATACAGGAAAGCTAGTAAAGAGATGCCCTATAAAAACTATGTTAAAAACAGTTCATCCGTATTCTATCCAGCAAATCAACCTTTCAATCAAAATGTCGAGAGCCTTGTAATGAAAACGGAGAGGTTAGACCCTTTATTTAAAAGGATCTTTGAAAACAATCCTTATTTAACATGGGTCGCCATTCCTATGGGAAATGGATTTTTGCGTATTTACCCTTATACAAAGATGGATATGTTTGAGGCAAACCATATGCAAAGTGGAGATCCATTTTATATAGCAAGTACAAAAAATAACCCAAGCAATAAAACGATTTGGTCAGAGCCTTATTTGGATTTAATGGGAAGCGGATGGGTACTTACATGTACTCATCCGATAACCTTAAATGAAAAAAATGTTGGGGTGGCTTGTTTGGATGTAAGTCTAAAAACAATGCAAGAAGATTTTTTAAAGGATTTTCGTCTTGGATATTCCGGGTTTGCTTATATGTTAGACGAATCCGGAAATGTCATATATCATCCATTGGTAGAACCTAAATCAAAAGAGAGAGGTGAAATTTTTAAAAGAAATGTAATCGATGATACAAATTTCAGTGACAATTACAAAAAGGCCATAAAAAAGGTCATTAAACGGAAAAAAGGAATAGTGAGATACAAAGAAGGCGTGGATACCATAGCAATGGCATATAGCAAAGTTGAAGGGGTTCCTTGGAAAATAGTAGTTGAGATAAATCAAGACGAGTTCATTTCATCAAAAAAATTCCATGGAAGCACATTGGCCATATTAGTATTTTATTCAATTTTTGTAATGGCATTTTTCTTTTTATTCCTACGAAAGCATTACTCAAAACCGTTGATCAATCTTGTGAATAGAGCGAAGGAGATATCAAAAGGAAATTATGAAGAAGGCAATGAAAGGTTTGTTTATAATGAAATGGCAGAATTATCTTTGGCATTTAATAACATGAGTCGTAGTATACGAAATAATACCTCTCGTTTAATAGAAAAGAATTTAGAGATAGAAACAATATTAAATGGCATAGGTGGTTTGTTGATGATTATTGATAGCCGCTATAGAATAGTCACAGTAAATGCAAACGGAGCGGATTGTTTTGATATTAATCAGAGTTCATGCATTGGCAAAAGGTGTTATGAGATAATTGCTAGAAACGAAGTTCCTTGTTCTGGTTGCAAAGTTGCAGACGTTATAAAAAATATGGGACATAAAACAGCCACTGTTTCAATGGAGAATAGAATTTTTGATGTATCATGGTACCCTATAACAGATGATAAAAACTGTTTGAAAGAAATTGTAGTTTATAATCAGGATATCACAGAGAAAGTTTTGTTAGAAAGAGAATTGTTTCAAAAAGAAAAACTTGCAGGGATTGGGCAAATGTCCTCTTCTATTGCACACGAATTAAAAACACCTTTATCTACAATAAAAGGGTCCTTATACTTATTAGAACAATACAATAAAGCAGACTCAAAAATCGGAAAACAACTGAAAATAATGAAAGAGACAATAAAAGATACGGAGAACATAGTATATAACTTGTTGGATTATTCAAGAATTTCGCGTGCTGAAACAGTTAAGATTGATGTTGAAAAAACGATAAATCAGATAATAATGATATCTAGACAAGAGAGCAACCGAATAAATGTGACAATAAGTGTTCATTTTGCACATTCTCCATTTATAATTTTTAGTAAATTGGAACCATTTAAACAAATACTGGTAAATGTTTTTTCAAACGCTTTGACAGCATTAAGAACAGGTGGGAAATTAAAAATTGAAGGCAGTATCATCAAAAAGCATTCTAAAAACTACATGAAACTATGTGTAAAAGATAATGGACCTGGAATAGATGAGAGCATCAAAGATAGACTGTTTACTCCTTTTGTAACATCTCCCGACAATGAAAATGGGAGTGGGCTAGGATTATGGATAACAAAACTGCTAATCGAGAAGATAAATGGTGAAATTAAAATCGAAAGTGAAACTGGTTTAGGGACAAAAGTAATAATTTATTTACCAAGTGAGGAGGAAAAAAATGAAACCTAATGAAAAGTATTTATCATTTTATTACGAGACAATGGAAGAGTTTCCAGAATTTATTGTGGATCCAAAAAAAACCGCATTGTTAATAGTTGATATGCAAAAGGAATTTATTTCCAGAGAAATAGGTGATGCAATTAAGTATAAAAAATCAGGCGAATGGGAAAGATGGATACCGTTTCATGATCGTTTGGATAATATTGTAATACCAAATAATGTTAAGATACTCAACTACTTTAGAGACAATAATATGAAGGTAACATTTGGAAGAATCGCATGTTTAGTACCTGATGGAGCAGATAGATCTCTTGTTCAAAAGTCTGAAGGTTGGAACGGCATATTTGTGTACGTCAACACAATTGAAGCGGAAATGATTGATGAACTTAAACCACTTCCGGAAGAAATAGTTGTTAATAAAACGACAGACAGTGTTAGTGCGGGTACAAACTATTCCAAACTAATCAGAAACATGGGGATAGAAACGGTAGTGGTTACTGGTATTGTTACTGATCAATGTGTTGCAGGAACTGTAAGAAGTTTAGCCGACGATGGATTCAAAGTAATATGCATAGAAGATGCATGTGCTGCGCCAGATATGGATTTACACAATGCAGAACTAAAGATAATGAATCAAATCTATTGTCAAGTATTATCTACGGAAGACACTATTAAAGCGTTAGAAGGTAAAATAAAATAGAACACATGGAGTTCCGACTGAATTACCCCAATCCTTGTACTACTGGCAAGCTAACGGAAGGAATCAGCAATTTTAAGAAGCTATTCACCAAGGCGCAGTGACTGACGGTAATGGTAATGACGCTTACATATTTCCTGCCTATGCTGGTAGGATTATCCGCAGTAGGCAATTGGGAAGTATGGGGTACCGCAGGAGCAGATGCAATCACGGTAGTTGAACTTTGTAAAGCTGTAGGTGGTAATGCATTGGGAATGGCCATGCTTATCTCTGCAATGTGTTCCAACATTATCATGGTCAACGACACCATGGCAGCTACAACTAGGATTCCGGCTATTATGGCAGAGGACAAGCTGTTGCCACCGATATTCGCAAAGCTGCACAAAAAATATAAGACACCTACGTTCTCGATTATCTTTAAATGTGCACTGGCATATATAACGATTATAATAGGCAATTTTGCGATGCTGATCGAATTTCAAACATTTGTATTCTTTGCCACATACATAATGCTGATCGCAGCGGCAATCGCACTGAGAATCAAGCAGCCGAATTTGGAAAGACCGTACAGAATACCGCTCAACACTGCAGGTCTCGTTATCTATTCTATCCCCGTACTTCTGATTTGTTGCTACTGCATCATAGGGTGCGGATTTGAGGCTGCGATAGGAGCTGCGATATTCGGACTGGGTGCACCCATAACATATTTCATATTCAAGAAAATGTACGGCGCACCGAATGCGAAGAAAATTGAAACGGAAAAAGTTGAATAAGTAATAACTATAAAAGATTTTGAGGTAAGCGAATATATTATTATATAAAGAGGTGCCGGCACATAATTACTGTGAACTGGTGCCTTTTTTGTACTGATATAATTAAACTTCACTTGCTCTAGTTAATCTCTCGTTAATCCTGTAATGTTCATCTTTTTGATCTTATTTCATCCCGAATCGTTCTGATTATACTACTATAATTTTAATAAGATACAGTAATATTTATATCAATATTCCTTTACACAAAATATTACTATATTTTCATTTTACTATTTTGGGGGGCGAAAATAGTTTTTAAAAAAGGTATAATTACTCCAGGTGATAATTATGTATAGAAAAGTAGATTGGATAAAAATTAAAGCTGAATATATTACAACAGACAAAGGGCTGAGGCAACTTGCGGAAAAATATAATATTGCCATGTCTCTTATTTGTCGCAGATCCAAACAAGAAAAATGGGTGCAGGAAAGAAAAAAGCATAAAAATCGCGTGGTTAAAGATGTGGTGCGGAAAGTCCAAAAATCCCAGGCTAATGAATTAGCAAAGAAAATGAAAACAGTCATCGGCCTCCGGGGTGTAATTGATAAAGCCTTAGAGGATGCAGATCAGTTTTCCAGGTGGATCATTAGTGAGGGCTTAGGGGATGGAGCTTCAGCGACCACGGAAAAAGTCTTCAGTAAGATTGATATGAAGGCCATCCGGGATGCTGCTTATGCGTTGAAGGTGCTGCAGGAAATTGAAGATAGAGTAAAAGGTACTATTGATGCCAAGGATCTCAAGCAGATTGATATTGCTTTGCAGAAACTTGAGCTTGACCGGGAGAGACTGGAGCTTGAGAAAAAGAAATCATCGATTGCTGCAGCAGAGACAGATGTAACGGTAACCATTGAAGGCAAATTGAAAGAGTGGGCGGAGTAATAAACAAATTTGAATTTCTGCAGCAGAGCGATAGAGGTGTTCAATAGAGCAAGAGGTAGAATGACACCTAAAACAGAAAAAAGTCGCTCTGCCGCTCCAAGACAGGCTGATTCTGGCTTCTAAAGGCAAAGAAAGAACACTGAAGAACATACCACAACGAAGAAAAAAGCCAGACATTAGGAGTGAGTCTCGGGGTACAATTCCCCGACAGTTTCACTAACTCTGACTTCGATTATATAATATCACAGAAAAAGAGTTTTGTCAGATTACCTATATAGGCATTTTTTGAATATAATTACTATATTAATTTGTATAATATTTGTATAATATCAAAGTTGTATTATCTAAAACTAACTGAAACTAAATGAAACCATTTAATGAATTTATCTGTTGTATACG
>Ga0334889_1003156_pt1:5000-16870 | contig 16870 bp, 14 predicted proteins | sample GraSluR1_MG_2_FD_207222 | JGI IMG/M metagenome (GOLD analysis project Ga0334889, IMG submission 207222) | Sludge microbial communities from methane-producing bioreactor in Wageningen University, Netherlands - Granular Sludge_8_08-R1 | ecosystem: Engineered > Bioreactor > Anaerobic >... | reverse complement strand
TTTCTCTACGTGTCACATCTTCCTCCACACAGCTAAGTGCCAGTCTACTTAAAACTGGACCATAGTCTGCCTGACGGAGAGATGCCCATACTTGATTTTCTGCCTGGTACCATCGTCCTTGGATGATATGTTCCACGGCAGCTGCATTTAAATGGGCAATATTCAGGAGTTGATGCTTTGGAGCGGTGTTTAGACGTTTCAGAAGAACTTCAAGATTTCTATGTCCTGGTATGTTACCCTGTTGAATTTCTTCTTCTAATATCTGGACTGTGGAATCAGGGAGAAGTTTCACCACATTTCCCGGTATTTGTAGATTGTTTTCTATGATTTCTCTGCGTATTTGTCTACCTGAGATCTTCTCTCCATTAACTTTACCTTCAGGTATGAAATGAAATTCCATCTTCCGTTTAAAACGCTGGTAAAGAAACTCGTTTACAGCATACCACCGGATAACATTCCGGTTCGGGAGGCTGCGGGGAATACCACTGAAAATACCACGCTTAATGAAACCAGCAGCGTATTTTTTAATTCTAGCCGGGTCTACCTCAGCCGCATCCACATAATCTGTAACCCCATCCTGGATCATCAGGGCTATCCTAATAGGGACTGTGTAGGCCATGGTCAACCGATGATGCAAACCTTCAATGGGCACAATACGATCAGCCCCTGCTTCAAGAGCCATCCTGCTCCGTGCTTCAAAACTAACGAAAAATGGGGCGTGATTGGCACTGTAACCCTTGTTAAGGTATATTAATACTTCTTCTCCTTTCTTATCAGCCACTTCACGGGCTTTCTGTATGAGATCCACGTGTCCAAGGTGGACCGGGTCAAAATCAGCGCTTATTCCTATCATTAGAATACCATAGGGGTACTTTTTTTACTCAATAGTTTAATTTAACGATATTTAAGGATATGGTGTTATAATAACACCTATTTTGATAATTCTAAATAAAAAAAGGATTAATAAAATTGCAAATAGAACAAGAATAATCAAAAATATCTCCTTTCTTTCTATTTTAATCACTCCATTCCTATTAACAATATCATAATAAAATCCTGTTATAAATCACATAAATGAATTGGTTCAATCTAACAATTTATTTGTAATGTCACTTTTAATGATTCTTTGGATTCTTCTTTTAATTTAATGTTTTCTTCATTCTTTAAAACTTCGTCTAAGGCAAAATTAAACATTTCAAAGATAATCCTATTTAATCTGCGTCCTTTTTCAGTTAAATAGTACTCCGTCTGACCTGAAGATGAGTTTAACACTATTTTCTCAACTACGCCGTTTTCTTCTAATTCTTTAAGTCTTTCAGATAGAACCTTACTGCTTAATCCTGGATTAAGTTCTAGAAAACCTTTAAAATTTTTACAACCACAGAATAATCCTTTAATTATAGGAATATTCCATTTCTTCCGGAGGTAGCTAAAAGTATCATCAACTGTTTGGTAAAGTTCATTTAGATAATCGTTACCCATTCTAATCCCTCACTTACCAATTGGTAATTACCCAATGGTTAGAAAAACTACTTTAAGTTAGTTTAACACAATTTAGATTGTGATTTGTTTATTTATGATCTTGTTTATTCTTCATTAATAAATAATTCATTTGTAAATAAATCCTTGAGAAAAATAATGGTGGTAAAAATGCCAGTAATTCATGTGAATATATGGAAAGGTTTTGAACAAGAAAAAATCGATTACTTAATTGAGAATTTAACCAAAGTCTTCTCAGATGTTGGAATTTCAGCTGAAGCTGTCGAGGTTATAATCCATGAAATTCCACAATCTCATTGGGGATTAGGTGGAATACCCTGCACTGAAAAATTCAAGGACATGGATCCGGATTCATGGCAGAAAATGCCCAAATAAAACTTTCACATTATTTTTCTTTTAATCTTATTTATAAAAAATAAATTTCCAAAATCCCCAAGTTTGGGGAGTGCCTATTTGGAAAATTCTTCCAAAGGTTTTAGAGTTTAAACATACCTTTCAATCTGTTCCAGGAAGTTCATGGATTCAATAATTAACTTAGAGGCATATTCAATGTTTTTTTATTATAGGAGTAATTTGTATGTTATATCGAGATTTTGGAAAAACCAAAGAAAAAGTTTCTGCATTGGGATTTGGCTGCATGCGGCTTCCCGTAAAAAACGATAACCCTACAGATATTGATGAGGAAAACGCTATAAAAATGATTCGTCATGCCATTGATCAGGGTGTGAACTATATTGACACCGCCTACCCATACCATGGCCTTAGTATGGATCAGGGAGGTGCCAGCGAGCCCTTTTTAGCAAAGGCACTAAGGCACGGCTACAGGGAGAAGGTGAAAATAGCCACCAAGCTCCCCAGCTGGGCTGTAGAAACCAGGGAAGACATGGATAAATTCTTGAATGAACAGCTGAAACGTCTGGAAACAGATTGCATTGATTTTTACATGATGCATGGTATTAGTAAAAACAACTGGGAAAACCTGAAAGAATTGGGATTTGGAGAATTTCTGGATGAAGCAATTGCTGATGGCAGAATAAAGCATGCTGGTTTCTCATTCCATGACAGGATAGAACTCTTTAAGGATGTAGTGGATCACTATGACTGGTCATTTTGTACGATCCAGTTCAATTATCTGGATGATGAATATCAGGCTGGAAAAGAAGGCATGAAATATGCATCCGCCAAGGGTTTAGGTGTGGCAGTAATGGAACCTTTAAAGGGCGGCCAATTGGCTACCAATATCCCAACAGAAGTCCAAGAAGTATTTAATGGGGCAGAGACTAAAATGTCCCCTGCCGAGTGGGCTTTCAGGTGGTTGTGGAACCATCCGGAAGTATCAGTAGTTTTAAGTGGTATGAACACTCCTGAACAGGTTGAAGCTAATATAAAAATTGCCCAGGAAGCCCATCCTCATATGTTAACTGACCATGAATTAAATATCACCAAACAGGCCAAGTCTATTTTCGAAAAAAAGGTTAAAACAAACTGTACTAATTGTGGGTACTGTTTACCATGCCCTTCCGGTGTCAATATCCCGGAAAACTTTGCCAAATATAATGACTACTTCCTTTTTGGCACTCCAGAAATGAAGGATTTTTACAAATTTAATTACTATTCTTTCGTGCCAGAAGATGAACAGGCAGCAGTGTGTAGTGCGTGTGGTGTTTGTGAAGAACACTGTCCCCAGAATATCAATATAATTCAGGAATTGAAGGAGGTTAAAGAGTTTTTTGAATGAATCTGCAATTTTAACTATATAAAAAAATATTTGCAGGAGCACACGATATTCTTTGAATAAGTTTAATACCTCATGATTCTTTATAAAGTAATAATAAAATAAGGTGGGAAAAGATTTGGGTAAAGAGATTGAAAATTTTGATGAAAATTCCTTAAATACAGAGGAAAGAATTCTGCAAGCAGCTATCGAAATTTTTGCTCTAAAAGGTTATGATGCTACAGGGGTAGATGAAATAGCCAAAAAAGCAAAGGTATCCAAGCCACTCATCTATTATTATTTTAAAAGTAAAAAAAATATCCTTGAAAAACTGATAGAAAGGTATATAAAAAGTTATTTTCCGGAAAAAGAAGACTACATTCAAGAGATTACCAGCATTAACAAAGAAGATCTTTATGAACGCTTGCAAGAGAGGATGGATTTCTTCAGTAAGAATGAGAAAGCATTAAAAGTCATTGCCATGGAGTTACTTAAGAGTAATCCTGAAAGTGAATCTATAGTGGGTATGATTAATCCCCTATTTGATGCTGCTATTCCAAAAATAGCAGAAATGGGTGTGGATATTGATGATCGGATGGACTTAATTGTATCTACTTTTTTCTTTGGAACCGCTCCGATATTGATGTTATTTTTATATGGGGATAAATTCTGTGAATTCTACAAGATGGACAGAGAAGAATTGGATAAACGATTTTTCAACGTTATGAAATCAATATACATTGATTTTTTTGTAGATCAGTTTGAAGCGCAGAAAAAATAATATTTTTAAAATAGTATTTACTGACCGGTCAGTAAAATATATAAATGAATTATCAACATAACAAAAGCAAGTGTTTCAATAGTGATATGCCCATTAATAAGGCGGATATAATATGCACCAAAATAATGAGCCTAATCCGGGGAGGATACGCATACTGGTGGGGGATGAAAGAAAATTTCTTTGGAATCCTTTATCCAATGTGATTGTTGTTTGCAGAATAAAAGGTCCCATATCTGAGAAAAGGCTAAGAAATGCCATAAATAAAGCAAAAGAAATACATCCACTTTTATCATCAAGAGTAGTGTATGATGAAGACAATAAAGCATATTTCTACAACGACCATGTTCCCGAGATACCTCTTCGTGTTGTAGAGTGGAAATCTGACAATCAATGGCAGGAAGAGTTAAATTATGAAAACAGAATCCCCTTTAAAATATTTAAAGGGCCTTTAATCCGTTTTGTTTTAATAAAATCTTCTGAAGTTTCTGATTTCATGGTTTATGGTCAGCACGCAATCTGTGATGGTCGGGCGCTGGTGTATCTAATCCGGGATATGCTATACCACACGGCAGAACCTGACAGGGAAGTTAAAAGATTACCGCTACCACCTAACCTATCGTCTGAAGGTCTCTCCCCTTATAGTCTAAAAAAAAGCTCCCTGAAAGAATCTCTCAGAACGTCATTGAAGAAATTTATGATAAACAGAATGAATAAAAAGTGGCGAAATGACCTGGTACTCTTTGACCAGAATGACTTTGAAAATATTCACAAGGCTTACTGGAATGAAAATGAGTACCGAATTGAATTATTGGAACTATCTGAAGGCCAAACAAGCAATCTAATATCAAGATGCAGAGAACAGGGCGTCACTGTTAATTCAGCGTTAAGCACGGCATTTTTAGCAGCACACCACCACATATCCGGACCATTTAAGGGTAAAAATAGAAATGTAGCATTACCCATTGATTTAAGAGGTCGAATGAAAGTCCCTGATGTATTCTGTCTTTATATAAGCAGAGTGATATTCCAATTCGATTATAATCCTAAAAGAAATTTCTGGCAGAACGTTAAAAGATTCCATGACACAGCAACCAATAATATTAATTCTGCATTTCTTTTTGAACCCCTATTAACCATAGAACAAATGGATCCTACACTTATTGATGCGATAGCGAGTTTCGGTATCCTGGCAGAAACAGTGCCTCCCGGATTTACCAGATATGACAAATTATCAACTTTTGCCAGTGATAAGAATAATGAAGCTATTAAATTAGCCCATAGATTTTTAAAACTTAGTCCTGGAACTGTGATGACCAATCTTGGCAATCCTGATGTCCCTGATGTGTATGGGGATATTAAGGTGGAGAAAATGTATTTCGCACCATCTACAGATGAGCGTTTTCCATTAGTAATAGGGGCGCTCACCGCTGGAGGCAAATTAGTGGTTACCCTTAATTATGTGGAAGAATCCAGAATTGATGAAATGAAAAAAATCCGAGATATGGCTTTCGATTTATTGGAAGTGTAATTATATTTGTTTTCTCGCAAGATTAAAAATGAACCTATTAATTAATTTAACCTTTTTATACAAAAAATCCTAACTATTGGAATAGAGTCTTCCTATAAATCCATTATCACTCCAGAATAAGTGCCATTCAAGTGAAGGGTAAATGCCACATAGTCCTTATGATAGCTAGAAGTGTCCCCATAGGTGAGTAAAGATGTAGTAAGTGGGTAGAGCAAAACCTCTTCATCCTATTTCTTCTCTTAAAGGGCCACGAACTAAGCATCCATGTGATTATGAAGGTTAGCAAAAAAACAGCATTTAACTGGTTATTTTTGGAATTGAACTGAATATACGTCCTTCTAAATTAAATACCTTTCTAAAATCGCCAAATGGTATTCATCTAACCAAAATTAAACATCTCAAAGATAATTTTATTTAATCTCTGTCACTTTTTAAGTTAAATGGTACTCAGTGTGACCGGAATATGACTTTTAAACAATTTTTTCAATATGTTGTTTTCTTCTAATTCTTTAAGTCCTTCCGATACTCGTTACTAATTCTAATTACCCACTTAACACCACTTCTAGATTAACCAATGAATTTTCGCAAATGCGCAGCTCTTAAAATCATTTCATGAGCATTATTCATTTTATCTTTCCTTATAATCTCTATTAAATCGCTTGTGATTTTTTGGTGTTCTTCATGGACCTCGTAATCAATGAAATTTAGCCCATTTTTTACAGATTGTGGTAAAAACGGTGAATCCTCATTCAAATATCTTAAAGCATCTTTTAAATCTTTTTCAAAGTTTAGATAATGTTCACTTAGGAATGAGAGATCGTCTTCATTCAAAGCATTTAAAGCTAGGATCTCGGGTGGTAATCCAATCGAATATAATGCACAAGTAAATGAGATTGCCCGGGGTAATGAAACGCCTTTTAAATCTCTTGAATAGCCAAACAAACCAATATGAAGTTTTCTTTTTCTTCTGAGGGGTGTATATTTTGCTACTTTGTTGATGGTAGGTGCTAAGGATAATATTTGTTTCTCATATTCTGAGCTGTATTTGTTTATTATTTCCATAAATCTGTCTTCATCCACTTCATGAGGTTTAGAAGGTTTTATTGACTTTAATTTTTCAATACCATCAAAAACTTCATTGGTAGGATGATCATATTTAAAAGAAGATTGAATGGTAAAGGTATGAGCACTGGGATATTCTAAAGCTAATTTGTTCACATTTTGCGGGGTTAAGTTACCCCTGAAAGGCGCGGAACCAACACCAATAATTGGATGAATATCAACACCTATATCTTCGGATAATAAATTACAATTATATAGGGCTAATTTATTCATTAAAACTGCACTTATTAAACCATAATTCATGGCAGGGTCTGATCTGGCGAGAAATATTCTCTGGAAATCCACATTTTTATCATTTAGGTATTTCCGGGTCATTTCTGAAGCATTCAACATGCCATTCAAATCTTCAAACAAGGGGATAACATTTATTTCATCAGGTTTAAACTCACCTATCCACTCAGCAATTGTAATATCTCCTGCTTTAAATGATTCGTTTTGTTTTCCGATAACGAAGTTAGAGTAATATCTGTATATTCGGTCAATACATTTGTATGATCCGGTCATGGGCAAAATTACTTCGAAAACTGGAGCTATGTCTTCTCCATAAAATAATTTAGCTGCGTCAAATGATCGAGGTATGCTTTCTAGAGTTTCTAACAGAATTTTAGCTTCAGCTTTCTCTACAGTTGGGTTAGGAACTCTTAATGTAAGAAATAAATCTTTTCCTAATATTTTTTCATTAAAGAATTCACCATATCGGCTTAACAATTTTTTAACTACATAACTATCTACTTCTTTACCCTCACAATCCCACATTTGTTCATCACAGCCCAGGTGTGAAAAAACATAAAAAGCCTCAGCTATTTCTTCTTCACCACCTATTTCACTGGAAGATGAAAAAAAGGGACTGTTAACATTATCAGGATGTTGAGTACTCATACACTGGGGAATCATCTTCATTTACTCCTCCGATTATGCATATTTTTTCAACTTCAAAATATTCAGAAACCCACAGTCCTGTAATTTCACTAGAGCGGGTGTAGTTTTTTATTCTCTGAACTGCTTTTTTAATCTGTTCTTTATGCACATCTTCGTCAACTGGGTTTGCTGCACAATCATAGTGCCCCACAATAAATATGTTGTTAGAATCATGGTTTCCAATGGAGATAGCTAACTTACGAAGAATATGGGCTGGATTAAAACTGTTATCAGCTAATAAACCATCCATTCCAGCTTCGGTAACCATGTCTACGTAATCAATTTCATAATTATTGGTTATCCAATTTATAACTGGTATTTGAACTCTGCCATCAATACAGTTTAAACATGTAGCAAATTTTGATTCCATTATTTACCTCCTAGGTATCGACTAATTTTTTTAAACATTTCAGCGTCATTTTTTAGCTTAATCATTAGATTAGAAATATTAAAAGAGGCTTAAAACTTTTACTCCAATTGATGTTAATATAAATAGGATTATTACCCCTAAATCAGAAATGAAGGTTTCTCTTTTGATTTTATACATTATCTGTACTTTTTCGGTTATTATTAGATTTCTCCCACCTTGGAATTTTTTCACCTAACTATCATGTTTAATTATTATAATATATAAGTTTATATCTATGTTTGTTGCTATATTGCAATCAAAAAAGTTAAATAGTTTTGTTGCAGTTACAATAGTAGTGATAGTATGCCCAATCAAAAAACTCTCAATGTTAGGATACCCATGGAACTCATGGATGAATTTAGAGAAAAATCATACAAGAAATTCCATTTTGAAAAAGGTGCCATAAAAAAGGCATGTATTGAAGCACTCAAAGACTGGTGTGAAAAAAACTAATGAATTTAAGGATAAGTATATAAACACATCAAACAGTATCTTGCCTTACAAATGATACTAAACGAGACTTTAATTAAAAAAATATTTCTCTTTGCAACGCTTTTAGGTGAATAAGATTTTTTATAGGTATCTTATTGAATAGACTTCATGAACTAGCTTTACTATAAATTGTATAGGATGGGGAAAATGGTAAATTATGATCCTTTTGAAAATTATTCACAAAAATACGATGAATGGTTCGATAAAAATCGATTTATCTATGAATCAGAACTTCAGGCAGTTAAAGATGTGCTGCCAAAAAGCAAAAATGGTATTGAAGTTGGTGTTGGTAGCGGACGTTTTGCAGCACCACTTGGAATTAAATTAGGGATTGACCCCTCCAAGAAGATGGGGAAAATCTCAGAAAAAAGAGGTATAAAATTCATTGAAGGAGTTGCTGAATCACTTCCCTTTGAAGATTCACAATTTGATTTTGTTTTAATGGTGACTACAATATGCTTTTTAGATGATGTTGAAAAAGCGTTTAAAGAAGCTTATAGGGTTTTAAAACCCAAGGGATGTTTAATAATCGGTTTTATAGATGCTGAAAGTCCATTGGGAAAATTATATGAAAAGCATAAAGATGAAAGTACTTTTTACAAGGATGCAACATTCTACTCAGTAAAAGAGGTTGCTTCATATATGAAAAAGGCTCATTTCAGAGATTTCAGTTTCAGACAAACAATATTTCAAGCTGGAGAAAGATTAAACGATATTGAACCTGTAAAAAAAGGATATGGTGAAGGTTCATTCATCGTAATTAAGGGGAACAAATTTATTTAGGGATTATTTTATAATTTCATCTCCGAATTCACCAGTCTTAATTTTTATTTTCTCTAAAAAAGGTTTTATCTTATTAGCAATATCAAAAAGCTCATTTCTAGTGGTGTTGGGTGTGTTTTGGAGTTTTACATCTAAAACTGTACGGTTTCTAAACTGCTGAAGGGTGTACAAGTCGCAATTTATTTCTTTGGCTATTTTTTCTATATCTGCAGGGTTCATTAGGGATGGTACGTAGGTGGTTCTACACTCCAGGAAAGAATCTGATTCAAAACCAAGTTCCATACTTTTTTTAACTAAATCGCCCACATCATCACCAATAACTTCTTTATATTTGTTGAATGGTGCTTTAACATCTAATGCGATGTAATCCACCAATTCTATAATTTCTTCAAGCTTTTTTGGATAACATCCATTTGTATCAAGTTTGGTTTTTAAATTACATTCATGGCAGTAGTCAAAAAGCTTCTTTGTATCATTAATCTGGAGGAGGGGTTCACCACCAGTAATAACCACTGCATCGATAAAATCACTTGAATCATGAATTATTTTATATAACTTTTCTAATGGGATATCCTCCCCACCATTCATATCTATAAGTTCTGGATTGTGGCAGTATGGGCACATTAGATTACATCCGGCTGTGAAAACAACAATGGACATGTGACTTGGGAATTCCAGAGTTGATGTGATATGGCCTCCAATTCGCATTTTATCAAATATCCTATCTTTTTTAAATTTTCTTAATATACTGTCTAACACTGGATTATAGTTAATCTATGGGGGTTTTAATTAGTAAAACATCAATGTCATTTATTAAGGATTGAATTATTTAGTAATTAATATATATTCATAATTTGTTTTCAAATTATAAAAATCTAACATCAACTGTGGTTTTAATAATGGTTAAAGATGATGAAGAAGCTCTGGAAAAGAAATATGCTGAAGAAGCTTTAAACAGGAAAGCAAAAGCAGGGATCCATGCTGATGCTTGCACTACTCCTCTTAAACTGTTCAAAAATTATGTTAGAAAGAAACCTCTGGTCAAGCAGGTTACGTGTAAAAAATGTGGGAAGATTTTCAAAACAAATCGTGACACTCAATTATGTTATAGTTGCGAAAGAAAGAAGAATTGATTATTTGTCGAATAGAACTGATTTGATTTATTATTTTGGTCGGAAGGCATTCACCAGACATTTATCAGTATCCATGTCACCAGGGATTTCTTGCCCGAAACAGTTTCCTTTCTCATTGTCAATGGGTTTATAGAATTTGCATTCTTTACATTGGGGCATACTTGTTCACATCACTAATTATTTTTATTCTATAATCTTATTTTCAATGGTTTTTTAAGATGTTAGTGGTTGATCTGGTCACATCCGAAAATTCGACATCTGCTTCCCATTTAACTTTACATTCGCATTCAAATTCTTCGGGAATGGTTTGTTTGATATTAGATTTAATTATTGCATCCTTTAATTTGGAATTGCATTTTTTACAGTTGAAAGGTCCTCTTCGGGTTCCGAATCCTGCCGTGTCCATTATCACCGGAATTTTAACTAAATTTCTGACCCTGCGCATGATTTCAATGGCACTCCATATCCATGGGGGCTGGTATGAACCCCTTCGCCATAAAACTTCCATTAATGTTCCCTTGTGGATGGTTGAAGGACAGTATGCTATGCGGTCAACTCCTACCCCCTCAGCATATTCTGCTGATATAACCGCATCCTCAATTGCTTCACTTTCCGAAGTTAAAACCGGTTTCACCAGCAAATAAACCTTAGCACGTACATTAAAATCAGTTTTAAGCTTTTTGATAATGTTCATGGATTTTTGGAAATCTTCCGTGGTGAATCCTTTGTTTATTCTATGCAGTCGGATATCATCATTGGCACTCTCCAAACCCATGGCCACTTCGAAGATCTTATTTGGAATCAGCTGGCAACAATCCTTTAACACTTCTTCGTGAACGTATTCCGGTCTGGATTCAACTACAACTTCTTCCACATCATCATATTCATTGATTATCTTGAATATTGCCCTCCTAGCTTCTACAGGTATTTCTTCTTCATTGAGAAAGCTGCCAGATACAAAGATCTTAATGGCAGTAGGGCCAGTTATTTCACATTTTTGGATCTGTCTTTGAAATTCTCTTTTGAATATATCCACCAGTGCATCTGAAGAAACTTCTTCCAGGGGTGAATCAGCAATGTAACTGCACATACTACAACCTCCAGAACCTGCCAGTGCCCAGGCACATCCTGGGGTGGGCAGAACAATGAAGATAGACCTGCCCGGTCCAGAGTACATGAGATCATCTCCTGACCAGCTGGCAGCCAGTTCGTGTGGAGGTCTATTATCTACCCTTTTAAGGGCTTTTCTTCGTATTTCGGGAAGCAGATTATCAAGAGGTTGCTTGGTGTTCATGTGGTTAAAGTTATAGAATCCAAGTAATATATTATTGTAGCAAAGTCTGGGAATCTAAAAGATAATTTGGTCCTAAAGGTGAGAGAACTGGTCCAGAAAATTAAAGTCAAATCAGTCTTAAACAAACAGAAATATGCTGATGATTGGTTTCTGTCAAATTATTCTATAAATCCCTATTCTGGTTGTTCTTTTAATT
>Ga0334889_1003153_pt1 | contig 16878 bp, 16 predicted proteins | sample GraSluR1_MG_2_FD_207222 | JGI IMG/M metagenome (GOLD analysis project Ga0334889, IMG submission 207222) | Sludge microbial communities from methane-producing bioreactor in Wageningen University, Netherlands - Granular Sludge_8_08-R1 | ecosystem: Engineered > Bioreactor > Anaerobic > Unclassified... | reverse complement strand
TTCGTGGTAAAATGGCCGGTATAGACGCAGGTTTTCGAGACGGAATCAAGACTCGACCAGTCGAGGGGGAGCGAAGAATGGACAGGTTGCGACCTTTGCAGTGGTTCGGCGCTGTGGCTGCGGCGCTGTTGGCGGCCTTGCTCGTAAGCACGGCGGCGCTGGCGGAATCGACAGAGGCGGGCGTGCTCGTGCGCTCCGTCGCCACGGACAGCCCGGCGGCCGAGGCGGGCATCGTGCGCGGCGACATCATCGTGGCGTTCGACGGCGAGACGCTGGAAGACGCGGCCGCGTTGGTCGAACGCATGGAGGAGACGGAGCCGGGCGACACGGTGGCGTTGACAGTGCGCCACGGCGACGAGGAGTTCACCGTGGCGGTGACGTTGGGCGAAAGCGGCGGCCGCGCCTATCTCGGCATTCTCCCCGACTACGGTGCGGGCGGCTGGCGTTGGGATGATCGCGAAGAGGCGTGGGGACGGCATGGCGCGCATCTCTTCGGCATGATGCCCTTCACCAATACCGCGTCCGGCGCGCTTGTGTCCGAGGTGGTGGAGGACAGCCCGGCGGAGGAAGCCGGCCTTGTCGCGGGCGACGTCATCCTCGGCGCGGATGGCGAGAAGCTGACCGCGGCCGCTGACTTGGCGGATCGCGTAGCGGGCTATGCGCCCGGCGACGAGATCGTGCTGGAGGTGCTGCGCGCCGACAGCGGCGAGATCGAGGATGTGCTGGTGACGCTGGCAGCCAACCCGGACGACGAAACGAAGGCCTACCTGGGCATCCGCTATCTGCCGACGCCGCGGCGCATGTTCTTGGGCCGGACGCTGGACGGCAAACAGGTTGTGCCGGCCCCGCCGTATCATGGCTTTGGGCGGCGCCCCTACCGCCATCCGTTCTGGCGCATGCCCGCGCCGCATGCCGGCCCTCAGCCGCATTTTGGGCCGCACCGCGGCTGGTGAATCGAGTTAATGAGTGCGTTGAGCAGGGTTCCGCTGGCCTAACAAGCCGGTAGACCCTGCTCGCCCCTGCGCCTACCCCTTGATGACGGCGAGCGGCTCCAGCCGCGCCACCGCGCGGGCGATGCCCGCCCCTTGCACCACGGCGATCACTTCCTCGACTTCCTTATAGGCGAACGGCGCTTCTTCGGCGAGGCCGGACATGCTGCCGGCGCGGATGCGAATGCCGCGGCGGGTGAGGTCTTGTTGCAGCGTCTCGCCGCGCACCTGCTTCTTGGCCGCGGTGCGGCTGAGGTTGCGCCCTGCGCCGTGGCAGGCCGAGCCGAAGGTCTGCTCCATAGCCCCGGGCATGCCGGCGAGCACATAGCTGGCGGTCCCCATCGAGCCGGGCACCAGGACCGGCTGACCGACCGGCCGGTAGCCGGCGGGGACGTCGTCGTGGCCGGGCGGGAAGGCGCGCGTCGCCCCTTTGCGATGGACGCAGACCTGCATGCGCTTGCCGTCGACGACGTGCTGCTCGAACTTGCCGATGTTATGCGCCACGTCGTAGACCTGGCGAAGCTGGAAAGGGAGGCCCGCCGGGGCGAGGATCTGCTCGAAGGCTTCACGCGCCAGGTGCGCCAATACCTGCCGGTTGGCGAAGGCGAAGTTGGCCGCGGCCTGCATGGCCCCGACATAGGCCTCGCCTTCGGGCGAGTTGAGCGGGGCGCAGACCAGTTCGCGGTCGGGGAGTTGGATGCGGAAGCGCGCCAATGCCTGTTGGAAGTCGCGCACGTAGTCGGTGCAGACCTGATGGCCCAGCCCGCGCGAGCCGCAGTGAATGAGCAGGACCACCTGTCCGGGGTGCAGGCCAAAGGCGTCGGCCGCGGCTTCGTCGTAGGTCTCCGCCACGCGGTCGACCTCGAGGAAGTGGTTGCCGCTGCCCAGCGTGCCGATCTGGTCGCGGCCGCGGTCGCGCGCGCGGCGGCTGACTTTGCCCGGCGCGGCCTTTTGCAGGCGGCCCCCTTCCTCGGTGTGGATCACGTCGTGCTGCGTGGCGAGTCCGCGCTTGAGGCACCAGTGCGCGCCCTGTGCCAGCACGCTGTCAATTTCGCCGTCGTCGAGGCGGAAGCGGCCGCCTTTGCCCAGGCCGCTGGGGCAGTTGTGGTAGAGCGCAGCGGCGAGGTCGTCGAGATGCGGCTCGACCTCGCCGGCGTACAGGTCCGAGGCGAGCAGACGCACGCCGCAGTTGATGTCGTAGCCGATGCTGCCCGGCGAGATCACGCCGTCGGGCAGGCGCGTGGCGGCGACGCCGCCGACGGGGAAACCGTAGCCCTGGTGCACGTCGGGCATGGCGATGGCGTAGCCGACGATGCCGGGCAGTGTGGCGGCGTTGACCAACTGCTCGACGCTTTTGTCGGTCAGCGCTTTCTCCAGCAGCGTCTTGCTGGCGTAGACGCGGGCGGGCACGCGCATGTCGGCGCGGAAAGACTTGGGGATTTCCCAGATATAGGGGCTGATGCGTTCCAGGTTTTTGAGCTTGATCATGGCTGCCTCCTGCCGGGACAGGCGAATCGCGGCGCTAGGGTTGTGAGGTGGACGGTGGTGTGGCCGCGTGCTAGATGTCGAAAAAGACCTCGCCGGTCCAGAGATCCGCGCGTTGGTCGATGCGAAGCTGGTGGTAGGTCGCCGCTTTGATGTGCACCTGCGGCGCGCCGAGGGGCGGGCGACCGGCGACGTCGGCTTCCAGATGCGTGGGCGACCATTGCCTCATGCGGCAGTCCGTGAAGAGCGCGCCGGCGGTTTCGTGGAGATAGAGCAACTCGTTGAGCCAGTCCACCATCAATGCCTCGATGTCGGCCGCGTCGATGGCGACCCGGCGCGTCGCCACGGGAGCGGCGGCGTCCGGTTCAGCGCACAGCAGCGCGAACATGGCGCGGGCCGCGCCGGCGAAGAGCGCGGCGGGTTCGCGCGCCTGCACGCGCACGCCGATGTCGGCGGTGTGCTCGAGTTCCTCGAAGACGAATTCCTGCATGGCGTAACCCGCGGCCGGCGTGTAAGAATGCGTAGGCGTGTACTATACTTGCAGTATAGGGGAGGGGACGGGCGAAGTCAACGAAAACGGCGAAAGGGCGAGCAACTATCGTGAAACCGAGGACTTGGTTGGTTGTGGCGGGCGTTGCGCTGCTGATCGGCGCAGCAAGTTGGGCGGTCATGGCAGAGGGTAGGACGTTGCCGCGCGCGGCCCCCGCAATGCCTGCCGTTGAAGCGCCGGCGATAGACGCGCCGGATACGGACGCAGCGGCGGAGCAGACTGCCCCGACGCCCATTCCGTCGCCCACTGCGTCTCCGGTTCCGTCACCGGCGCAGTTGGCCGGGGATAGCCCGCTGGCGTCGCCGGGCGATGCGCTCGTCAGCCCGCTGGCTACGGCGACGGCGGCCCCGCTGCCGGTCTACACCTATGAGATCGTCGCCATCCACCCGCATGACCCGGAGGCCTTTACCCAGGGGTTGATCTATGTGGACGGCGTGCTGTATGAGGGTACGGGGCAGTACGGCCGTTCGTGGTTGCGCCGCGTGGACCTGGAGAGCGGCGAGACGTTGCAGCAGGTCGACCTGCCCGCGCAATATTTCGGCGAGGGCATCACGCTCTTCGGCGGCAAGATCTACCAGTTGACGTGGCAGTCGCGCACGGGCTTTATCTACGACGCGGAGAGCTTCGAGAGATTGGGGACATTCCAGTATCCGACACAGGGATGGGGACTGACGCACGACGGACAAGAACTGATCATGAGCGACGGCTCGCCTACGCTCTACTGGCGTGATGCGGAGACGCTGGACGAGACGCGGCGCGTGGAGGTGCGCGACAGTCGCGGGCCGGTGGCGGCGCTCAACGAGCTAGAGTATGTCGACGGCGAAGTGTGGGCGAACGTGTGGCACACGGACCGCATCGCCCGCATCGATCCGGAGACGGGCGCGGTCACCGGCTGGATCGATCTGACCGACCTGATCGCGCGGGAAGAACGTCGCGGGCCTGACAGCGTGCTCAACGGCATCGCCTATGATGCGGAATCCGACCGGCTGTTTGTGACGGGCAAGCTGTGGCCCAAGCTTTTCGAGATCCGCTTGAAGCTCAAGGAGTAAGCAAGAAACAAAGCGGCCCGCAGTTTTGTCTGCGGACCGCCTGAGTGTGTGCGCCGGGGGAATGGCCGCGGCTAGGCCGGCGCCGTCTCCACAATGTGATACTCGGTGGCGACGTTCATGCCGGCGCGCTTGAGCATGATGCTGGCCGAACAATACTTGGTCAGAGACAGGTCGATGGCTCGCTCCACGTCGGCTTGGGGGATGTCCTCGCCGCTCACCGTGTAGACAAAGGTGGCGTCGGTGAAGACGTTGGGCGCCTCTTCGGCCTGGACGGCTTTGACCTCTACGCTCAGGCCGGTCACGTTTAGGCGACGGCGTTGCAAGATGTGGATCACGTCCATCGCCGAGCAGCCGATGGCGCCGGCGATCAGGAACTCGACCGGGCTGCCGCCTTCAGGCGTAGCCGGACCGTTCATCTCAAATTCGTACCCCGAACCCAAAGTTGCGTGGAAACTGCGATTAACGCCTTTCCATTCAACTTTGGCGGTCTTTTCGGCAGGCATTGAATACTCCTTCGGAAATTTACCGTACTTTGACAAGCATCTTCATCACGTCGTCGATCAGCGCATCGCGGTCCGGACCGCCGCTTTGATCTGCGCGCGCCAGGCATTCCTTGGCGTAAGTGCGCAGAAACACTTCCGAGGCGTTTTGCACCGCGGCGCGGATGGCAGTTAGCTGCTGCAATATCTCGCGACAGTCGCGGTCATCGTCGACCATCTTCTGCACACCGCGCACCTGGCCCTCAATGCGGCGGAGGCGCACTTTGAGCGCATCTTTGGCGGCGTCGGATTCGAGCTTCATGCGAACCGTCTCCTTGAGCAAACGAACCGTTTGCTTAACAAGAACCCGCTCAGGTAAAGGGGCTGGAGGCCGGGCGCGCTACAGGCCCTGCGGTGTTGCGCGCTGCGCCGCCGCCCATGGCGAACGTCGAAACTTTACGATGGGTGTGATGGCCGCCACACGTCGGGCAGGTCTGCGGCTGGTCGGCCTGGGAAAAGCCGACGAGCAGCTCGAAGCCGGTCTGGCACTCATCACAGACGAACTCATATAGCGGCATAATCAACGCTCCTATCAATCTGTGTATATACTAGGGGGGAGTATACAACAGGGGAAACGAAGCGTCAAATTCGCGCGGCTACGCGTTGCCAATCGGCGCGGCAGCGAAGCCGGTGCGCAACTTGTCGAGCCTGTGCAGGAGGTTGGCGCGCAGGTCGGCGGCCCACTCCGGCTCAGACGCCGGCGGAGACGCGCCGAGGCTGCGCGAGATGCGCGCGAACAAGACAAGGTTATGTAGCCGCAGGAGCGGAGCAAGGTGTTGAAGTTCGGCATCCGCGATGGGGAAGGCTGTCCGATACCCGTGGATGAAGGCTTGCAGGTAAGGATGGGCGAGATCGATCTGGGCGATGTCATCGTCGAACAGATCCCGCAAGGCATAGGCGATGTCGGCCGCATACCAGTAGTAGGCGCAGTCGTCGAAGTCGAGCGCGCCGATTCCGTCATCGTGCCAGGTTAGGTTATCGAGTTCGAAGTCGTAGTGGATGAGGCCAAAATTGGCGGAGTTGACAGGAAGCCGGCGCAGGCGGCGTTCGGCGGCGATGATCTCTGCGTGTGCAAGCGACTCGTGTTTGGGGATGAGCCGGGCGGCGAGGTCGATGTGGTCGGTCCATGCCGGCCGGTCAGGGGCCGGGTCTACGCGGGCGCGTGCATGGAGACGGCCCAAGGCGCGCCCCCACGCCTCGAAGTCGGGCAGAGAAAGCGTGTCGAACTCCCTGTGTACGCCGGGCAGAGCGCGGAACAGAACGGCATGGCAGAGGCCGAGAGAGGTGGGAACGCTCTCGACGAGTGCGCCTGTGTACGACCGCTTTGGCGCGGCGACGAGGCATCCGGCCTGTGCAAGGTGTTCGACCCAGGCCAACTCGGCGGCGATGGCTGCGGGACTCCGTTCATCGCTGTGATTGAAGCGCAAGTAGAAGCGGTCGTCTCCGTCAGTGATCAAGCAGACGAAGTTGGCGCTGGCTCGCCATACGCGGACGTCCGCCTTGTCGCTCACCCAGCGCTCTGCGATTTGCCGAGCGATTGGGCTTGTCCAGTCTTCTGCGACGCCGGCGAAGAAGCGCGTCATCAACTCAAGCTGCATCATGCGTGGGAATGGTCTCCTGGGGGCGGGGTGGGGGTAGTGAAGAAAAAAGGCGAGAAGCCTGTAATTTGGCTGTCTCGCCTTCTGTAACTTACTCAATCAATCTTTACGGCTGCGCGTGGCTAGGGTTCCGTCGCGGCTGGTTCGGCTTCGGTGAGGACGCCGGTTTCGGTGATCTCGGTTGTTTCCGTCAAGCCCGTTTCGGCGGTGACGCTCTCCGTGGCGGTGACGGGTTCGGCGTCCGTGACTTCTTCGGCGGCAGTCAGCGCTTCTGTGGCCGTGATCTCATCGGTCGCGCTGACGGCTTCATCCGCGGGCTGCGCCGCTTGTAGCTGCCGCTCCTGGCGGGCGGCCTGCTTAATTTCTTCCTGCGTGTGGCGCAACTGGTTCACGCCGAGGTTGATCGTCCAGAGCAGAAGGAGCGCTCCAAGCACGGGGCCGAGGATCGTAAGTAGCGGCTTGCGGGTGTCGTCCATGGCAGTCCAAGTGACCGGCGCGGCGACCGGCGTGTTGGCGCGAGCATCGCGCAATCGGCGGATAATCAAGGCGGCTGTCGGACCGGCGTCAACGCGATTGTCCCCGGCGATCGCAGCCGAGGGCAGTATAGCACACAGGAGGGGATCGCCAAACCGCTGCGGAGGCGGGCGGCATATTGAGGCGTTCTCGCCAAGCGCAAGTGCGGAGAGCGCGACGAGTAGCGGAGGAATCGCATTGTGTCGTGAAGATTGCCATGTAAGCGCGTATCTCTATCGCCCTATGCGCTAAAGCGGCCCGGCGATGGCGCGCGTTTAGCTGGTTGCCCTGGATTTGCGGTAAACTTGGCGTGGCGCGGGCCGCGTCGCATGGGCCGGTGACGGGAAGGATCGCCCCGAACGCAAGGCGGGGCCAATTGCTGGGGAGAGGGAATCATGCGCGTGTTGTTGGTAGGCGGCGGCGGGCGTGAACATGCGCTGGCGTGGAAGCTGAGCCAATCGCCGCAGGTGAGCGAGATCTATGTTGCGCCGGGCAACGGCGGGACCGCGACGCTCGTCAAGACGCAGAATGTGGCGACGGCGGCTGAGGACGTCGACGGGCTGGCGGAGTTCGCTGCGAGGCAGCGCATCGACCTGACGGTCGTCGGGCCGGAGGCGCCGCTTGTCGCCGGCTTGGTCGACGCGCTGCACGCCGCGGGGTTGGCCGCTTTTGGCCCCACCCAAGCCGCTGCGCAGATCGAGGGGTCGAAGGTCTTTGCCAAGCGCTTCATGCAGGAGACGGGCATCCCGACGGGGCGAGCGGAGATCTTTCGCGATGCGGACGCGGCTGCGGCGTATGTGGAGTCGCTGGAAGACCTGCCCGTGATCAAGGCGAGCGGGCTGGCCGCGGGCAAGGGCGTGATCCTGCCGGAGAGCAAGGCGGAGGCGCTGGCCGCGCTGCGGGCGATTCTGGTCGATCGCCAGTTTGGCGAGGCCGGCGACGCCGTGCTGATCGAGGAGCGCTTGTCCGGGCCGGAGGTGTCTGTGCTGGCCTTTTGCGACGGCGAGTCGGTGCGCATCATGCCGGCGGCGCAGGACCACAAGCGCGTGATGGACGGCGACCGCGGGCCGAATACGGGCGGTATGGGCGCGTTTGCGCCGTCGTCTTTGGCGACGCCTGCGCTGCTCGAACAGGCGGAGCGCGAGGTGCTGCTGCCGGCGGTGCGCGGGCTGGCCGCGCGCGGCGCGCCGTATGTGGGCGTGCTCTATGCCGGGCTGATGTTGACCGCGGACGGGCCGAAGACGCTGGAGTTCAATTGCCGCTTTGGCGACCCGGAAACGCAGGCGATCTTGCCGCTGTTGGAAAGCGATCTGCTGGAGGTGATGTCGGCTTGCGTCGAAGGGCGGCTGGCCGGCGTGCAACTCCGTTGGAGCGACGTTGCCGCCCTGGCGATCGTGCTGGCGTCGGGCGGGTATCCGGGCAAGTATGCGACCGGCCTGCCCATACGCGGCGTCGAGCGGGCGGAGGCGCGGGGCTGCGCCGTATTCCATGCCGGCACGGCTGTGCGCGAGGGGGTGTTACAGACTGCGGGCGGTCGCGTGCTGGCGGTATCGGCGACGGGCGCGGACTTGGCCGAAGCGGCCGAGCGCGCCTATGCCGGCGCGGCAGAGATTGATTTTGAGGGATGCCACTACCGGCGCGATATCGGGCGGACTGCGCTGCACAATGCCGGCGCGCTGTAACACGGCGAAGATTGGCTTCAGGGTGCGGAGAACTGGGCGAATATGCCGAAACGAACTGACATCTCATCGATTCTGATTATCGGGTCTGGGCCGATTGTGATCGGCCAGGCCTGCGAATTTGACTATTCGGGCGCACAGGCGTGCAAGGCGCTGCGCCAAGAAGGCTACCGGGTAGTCCTCGTCAACTCGAATCCGGCGACGATCATGACCGACCCGGAGATGGCGGATGCGACGTATGTCGAGCCGCTGACCGTAGAGGTGGTCGAGAAGATCATCGAGAAGGAGCGGCCCGACGCGCTGCTGCCCACGGTGGGCGGGCAGACGGGCTTGAACCTGGCCGTGGCGTTGGCCGAAGCGGGCGTGCTCGACAAGTATGGCGTGGAACTGATCGGGGCGAACTTGCGGGCCATGCAGGTAGCCGAGGATCGCGACCGCTTCAAGCGCGCTATGGAAGAGGCCGGCCTGGAGTCGCCGCGCAGCGGCATTGCCCACAGCCTGGAGGAGGCGCGGCGCATCGCACAGGAGGTGATCGGACGCTATCCGATCTTCGTGCGCCCAAGCTTTACGTTGGGCGGGAGCGGCGCAGGCACGGTCTTCACGCCGCAGGAGTTCGACGAGAAGGTGGCTTGGGGGCTGCGCGAAAGCCCGGTGCATACCGTCTTGATCGAAGAATCGCTGATCGGATGGAAGGAATTCGAGTTGGAGGTGATGCGCGACCGCGCCGACAATTTCGTGGTGGTCTGCACCATCGAAAACCTGGACGCGATGGGCGTGCATACCGGTGACAGCATCACCGTAGCCCCCGCCCAAACGCTGACCGACAAAGAATACCAGCGGCTGCGCGACCAGGCGCGGCTGGTGATGAGCGCGGTCGGCGTTGAGACCGGCGGCAGCAACGTCCAGTTTGCCGTCGATCCGGAGTCGGGCCGGGTGGTGGTGATCGAAATGAACCCGCGCGTATCGCGCTCAAGCGCGCTGGCGTCGAAGGCAACCGGCTTCGCGATCGCCAAACTGGCGGCGAAAGTGGCCGTGGGTTATACGCTGGACGAACTCAAGAACGACATTACGCAACAGACGGTAGCGGCCTTTGAGCCGTCCATTGACTACGTGGTGGTCAAGATCCCGCGCTGGGCCTTTGAGAAGTTTCCCGGCGTAGACCGCGAACTGGGGCCGCAGATGAAGTCGGTGGGCGAGGTGATGTCGATGGGCCGCACCTTTAAGGAAGCGCTGCAAAAAGGCGTGCGCAGCCTGGAGATCGACCGCGACGGGCTGGGGATGGTGGCGCGCGACGAGAACGGACACTTCCGCGGCTATGAGCCGGATGTCGCGCTGCACGACCTGCTGCGCGTGCCCAACCGCGACCGGCTGTTCGCCGTGTACGAGGCGCTGTTGCGCGGGGACAGCCCTGCTATGGTGTGCCAGCTTACGGCCTACGACCCCTGGTTTGTGGCGCAGATGGCCGAGATCGCAGGGATGGAGCGGTCGATCCGATCGCTGGACGCGGAGACTGTGCGCTGCGCCAAGCGAATGGGCTTCAGCGACAGCCAACTCGCGCGCATCGTGCGCGACAAGCAGGCCGTCGAGGACGGCTCTGAGACGGCGGCGCTGACTGAGCGGGATGTGCGCAAGTTGCGCACGAAACTGGGCGTGCTGCCGTCCTATCATCAGGTGGATACGTGCGCGGCGGAGTTCGAGGCGTATACGCCCTATCTGTACAGCAGCTATGAAAGCGCGGACGAGGCCGGGCCGACGGGCCGCAAGAAGGTCATCATCCTGGGCGGCGGGCCAAACCGCATCGGGCAGGGCATCGAGTTCGACTATTGCTGCTGCCATGCCAGCTACGCGCTGCAAGAGCTTGGCTATGAGACGATCATGGTCAACTGCAACCCGGAGACGGTGAGCACGGACTATGACACCAGCGACCGGCTCTACTTCGAGCCGCTGACGCTGGAAGATGTGCTCAACATCGTGGAGCGTGAGCGGGCCGGCGGCGAGTTGCTCGGCCTGGTGGTGCAGTTCGGCGGGCAGACGCCGCTTAACTTGGCGACGAGCTTACAGGCGGCGGGCGCGCCGATCTTGGGGACGCCGCCCGACGCCATCGACTTAGCCGAGGATCGCGACCGCTTTGGCGAGCTGTTGGAGAAACTGGAGATTCCCGCTCCGGCGCACGGTACGGCGCGCACGACCGAGGAAGCGGTAGAGGCGGCGCGGCGCATCGGTTATCCGGTGGTGGTGCGCCCTTCTTATGTGCTGGGCGGGCGGGCGATGGCCGTGGTCGACGATGAGGAGGCGCTGCGCCGCTATATGGTGGAAGCCGTGGCCGTTTCGTCGCAGAAATCGATCCTGATCGACCAGTTCCTGGAAGACGCCTTCGAGATCGATGTGGATGCGCTGTGCGACGGGGAGCGCGTGGTCGTGGGCGGCATCATGCAGCACATCGAGGAAGCGGGCATTCACAGCGGCGACAGTGCCTGCGTGTTGCCGCCGTACAAGATCAGCAGCTACCACCTCAACATCATCCGCGAGTATACGACCAAGATGGGGTTGGCGCTGGGCGTGCGCGGGCTGATGAACATGCAGTACGCCATCAAGGAGGACGTCGTTTATGTGTTGGAGGTGAACCCGCGCGCCAGCCGCACGGTCCCGTTCGTGAGCAAAGCCACTGGCCTGCCGCTGGCGAAGGTGGCGGCTAAGGTGATGGCGGGCAAGACGTTAGCCGAACTGGGCGTCACAGATGAGCCGGAACTGGACGGCTTTTTCGTCAAGGAGGCGGTGCTTCCCTGGAAGAAGTTCACGGGGATCGACACCTTGTTGGGGCCGGAGATGCGCTCCACGGGCGAGGTGATGGGGTCGGCGGATATGTTTGGGCACGCCTTTGCCAAGAGCCAACTTGGCGCGGGCATGCGGCTGCCGCATGAGGGCGGCGTGCTGATCACAGTCAACGATTTCGACAAGGGCGGCGCGCTCAAGATCGCGCGCGACCTGCACCGCCTGGGCTTTGCCATCTACGCGACGGCGGGCACCGGCGCGTTTATCGGCCATGCCGGCATTCCGGTGACGCTGCTGGAGAAGGCGATCACCGGGGCCGAGAGCAACACCACGCTCGACGCCATGCGCGACGGCAAGGTGCATCTGATTATAAACACGCCGCTGGGCCGTGTTAGCCGCGAGGATGGCGTGAAGATTCGCAACCTGGCGACGCGCCTGGAAATACCGTTGATCACGACGCTGTCGGCGGCGCAAGCCGCGGTCAACGGCATTCGCGCGCTGCGGCAGCACGAACTGGCGGTGCGCAGCTTGCAAGAGCACTACGAGCGCCAGCGCGCACGGTGATGGCAGGGCGCCTCAGGCGCGTTTGCATGCGATCTCTGGCGTAGTAGAATGTAGAGGGGCGGCCTATCGGCTGCGCGGCGCTATGATGCGTTGTTCGCAGCTTGCCGAGGGGATAAGGCCAAGCACGAAATAGATTGACGAACTGACGAGCGGCAGAGCGGTTCCGCCGCGATGGACGCGGGCGGAACATCTGTAGAGGACAAAAGGAGAGTGGTTGCAATGAGCGGCAACGGCGATTTTGGCAACGGCGGTCAGGAGGGGCGGACAGGTACATTTGCCGTCAAGGCCGGTCTGGCCCAGATGCTCAAGGGCGGGGTGATCATGGATGTGGTGACCGCGGAGCAGGCTCGCATCGCCGAGGAGGCGGGAGCGTGCGCGGTGATGGCGCTGGAACGGGTGCCCGCGGATATCCGCAAGGACGGCGGTGTGGCGCGCATGAGCGACCCGCAGAAGATCCGCGAGATTATCGAAGCGGTGACAATTCCCGTCATGGCCAAGGCGCGCATCGGCCATTTCGTAGAGGCGCAGATTCTGGAAGCGTTGGGCGTGGATTACATCGACGAGAGCGAGGTGCTGACGCCCGCGGACGAAGAGCACCACATCAACAAGCACGCGTTCAAGGTTCCATTTGTGTGCGGCTGCCGCAACCTGGGCGAAGCCCTGCGCCGGATCGCCGAGGGCGCGGCCATGATCCGCACCAAGGGCGAGGCCGGAACCGGCAATGTGGTCGAAGCGGTGCGCCATGCCCGGGCCGTCATGGGCGAAATACGGCGCATCCACGGTATGAACGAGGACGAGCTATACGCCTATGCCAAGGAAATCCGTGCGCCGATCGAACTGGTGAAGCAGACCGCGGAACTGGGCCGGCTGCCGGTGGTCAACTTCGCGGCGGGCGGCGTGGCGACGCCGGCGGACGCGGCGCTAATGATGCAACTTGGGTTGGATGGCGTGTTCGTGGGTTCCGGCATTTTCAAGAGCGGCAACCCGGCCAAACGCGCTCAGGCAATTGTGCAAGCGGTGACGCACTACAACGACCCGCAGGTGTTGGCCGAAGTCAGCGCGGACCTGGGCGAGCCGATGGTGGGCATTAACCTGGATACGCTGTCTGAAGCCGAGCGGATGGCCGGTCGCGGCTGGTAGGCGGATGGACAGCCGGGCGGGAGAGGATGGGCGATCTCTGACGATCGGCGTGCTGGCGTTGCAGGGCGCGTTCGCAGAACATGCGCAGATGGTGCGATTGGCCGGCGCGCGGGCCGTAGAAGTGCGTAAACCTGAGCAGTTGGCCGGTCTGGACGGGCTGATTATCCCCGGCGGGGAAAGCACGACGATGGGGTTGACGGCGGCGCGGTGGGGCTTGGTGGAGCCGCTGCGCCGCTGGGTGCAGCAGGGGCGGCCGACCTGGGGCACCTGCGCGGGCATGATCCTGTTGGCGGATCGCGCCGCCGGCCAGAAGCAGGGCGGCCAACCGTTGATCGGCGGGTTGGACGTGACGGTGAACCGTAATTATTTTGGCCGCCAGGCGGACAGCTTTGAGACGTTGTTGTCTGCGCCGCGGCTCAGCGCTGACCTCTTGCCCGCGATCTTTATCCGCGCGCCCGCCATCACGCAGGCCGGTTCGGGTGTGGAGACGCTGGCGGAACTGCCGGGGCCGCCGCCTGTCTGCGTGGCGGTGAAGCAGGGGGCGCTGTTGGCCACGGCTTTTCATCCCGAACTGACCGGCGACCTGCACTGGCATAATTTCTTTCTGGTAATGGTCCGTACGGCGCGCCAAGAGGCGTCCCCGGCATAGGCCGGCAACGCAACGCTGAAACGAGGAAACGTGAGATATTCTTCGCTGGCGGCTGGTATAATCGCGCTGGCATTGATGGCCGCTCTGCTGTCGGCTTCTCGGGTCATGGCAGCGACAGCGCAGGAGACCTCCGGCGCATTGCCCCGTCCTGCACCGCCGTCGAATCGGTTTGCCTTGTTGAATCCGCATTCATTTCTGGCCTCGGCTGTCGAGACTGCGCCGGCTGCGAACGGCGAACCGGCGATCGCGCCGCGCGGGTCGATCACCGAACGCATGACCAGTCTGGCGCAGGTTGCAGGCGCGGAGTCGCCCTTTTTCGAGCAGACCTGGCTTACCTATTACGGGCGGCCCGGTATTCCGGTGATGGGCATTCTGGGGGAATACGAAATCGCAGACCTAACGCCGCTCCTGCGCAAACAAGCGAGAGAGTATGATATAGCGAATGGCCAGGGACTAGGGGTGATGCCGGCGTTTCACCTAGTCTACGGCATGGCGACGGTGGCCCCTGGCGAAGATGGAAACCATCTGGCTTATCTTGAGGAAACGGCGGTAATGGCCTACGTCGAGGCGGCGGCGGAAGAAGGGTTCGCGGTCATTCTAGACGTGCAGATTGGCGCGCTGTCGCCGACCGAAGCCATCAGCCCGGCGCTGCCCTATCTGGCGTATGAGCATGTCCATCTCGCCATCGACCCGGAATTTGCCATGGTGCACCCGGGGCAGTTGTGGCCGGGCGATCCGATTGGGTATGTGACCGCGGAACAGGTGAACGAGGTGCAGGTGGAGGTCCAGCGCTATTTACGGCGCAACCGGCTGGCGGGCAACCGCGTGTTGCTGGTGCACCAGTTCCAGGGCAACATGATCGTCGACGCCGAACGAATTGACCCCAGTTACGAGCGCGTCGCCGTGACGATCTCGGTCGACGGCTGGGGCGGGCCTTGGGCCAAGATCACCAAATATAACGTGTTCGTTACGCCGGAAAGCCCCTATGCGGCTTTCAAGCTTTTCTACCAGTGGGATGATCCGATCTTAAGCCCTGCCGAGGCGTTGGGAACGAAGGCGTATGCCGAGGAATTATTCATCGACGTGACGCCGAACATGGTGATCTATCAGTAGCGCGGTTGTACGGGTGAGATGTTTCGCGCCGCGGTAATGGCAAGGGTATCAATAAGAACAGGCCGGCTGGAGATTCAGCATCCAGCCGGCCTGTTAATTGGTTATGGATCGTTGAAGCGGGCGGGCGCCTAAGCTTGCGCTGCGGGCGGCTGCTCAGTTTCGTCGCTTTCCGGCGCGCTTTCCGCCGTAGCGTCGCTGGAGGGTTCTTGCGACTCCGGTGCGGCAGGCGTCTCAGGCTGGAACGGCATTTCAGGCTCGGCGGGCGTCACGGCCAGATCGGTGGCGTCAGGCGTCCAGTCTGTGGGCGGCACGACCGGAACTCGGTCGCCGCCGTTATACGGGAACGCGTAGGCAAGTTGCCCGTAGATGTGATACTGATAGAGTGCGGTAATCAGTATGGCGAGCGGCAGGGTGACGACCAAGCCGACGAGGCACAGCAGGGCGCCGGCGATGCTGCCCACGAGGGAGATGGCGATAGTGGCGACGACGACCACGATGACGGCGATGACGACTTGGCCGATGTTCTGCTGCGTCCAGTTCCAGATCTTGGTGAACTGGAGACCGCTGCCAATGCGCTCGTCGGTGGCAAAGCCGATGGTGAAGCCGGGCGAAACAAGGGCGACGAACAGGCTATAGAGCGACACAAGGCATGTGGCGCAGAAGACGATGATGCCGCCGACTGCCTCCGCCGATCCGCCGCTTTCGGTGAGCATGCCGCCGATGGTAGAGGGGATCGTGAAGATGATGGCGGGCAGAGACCATACCAGGCTGACGACGAGGAACTTGAAGCCGCGTATGAGGTCATCGCCCCAAGCGTCCCATTCGGGCAACGGGTGCGTTTTGCCGTCGCGCACGTTTTGCAATAGCCGCACGCCGTAACCGGACAAAATCAGAAAGCCGATGACGCCGATCAGGATGAACGACAGGAGCATGCTGACCAGCACGACGCCGCCGCCAATCGCGATCTTTTCTTTCCAGCGAGGGTCTTCCGTGATAAAAGTTAGGGCCTTTGCGTAATCCATTGATCCCTCCTATGAGGATACGACCGTTTTGATCAGTCCAGCCGGATTGTATCACATGGCGATGCGCCCAACAATTTAACCTGGCCGGAACCTATGCACTGTTTCGGGCAGGAAACACTACGGAAAATGCGCGAATAGGTTTCGGAAACGTGTGCGGTCAAGGCGCGGGCCGCAGCGAGACGTCTGCCGCACTAAAGACGTGACGCCGGCCGCAGGCATCCTCGACGATGAGATCGCCGGACGGGGTGACGTCTTCGGCGATTCCGGCGATCTCGCCGGCTGTGTCGCCCTGCGTCCGCACGACCACAGGCCGGCCCAGCGTAGCGAGGAGGTCGCGCCAGTCGTGCAGGATGTCCTCTGGGGCGCGGGGGGCGGCAAACTGCGCAACTAGGCTTTGGCAGAGCGCGGCGAGCAGCGCGGTGCGATCGACGGGGCGGCCTAGAAACTGGCGCAGACTGGCGGGCGACAGCGCAAAAACGTCCGCTGCGGGGAGTTCGGCCTGCGTCTGGTTGACATTTATGCCGATGCCCAGTATGGCGTGGTCGAGCGCATCTCCGGCGAAGGCGGCTTCGACGAGAATGCCGGCTACTTTACCGGCTGCGGCCGGGTCTGCGCCGAGAAGGACGTCGTTGGGCCATTTAAGCCAGACATGACCGGCTAGCGCGGGGACGGATTCGACCAGAGCGTGAACGACGGCGATGCCCGCTGCCATCGGGATCTGCGCCGGGTTGCGCGGGATGAGCGGCGGTTTGAGGATGTAGGCGGCCAGTAGCGAGGAGGCGTAGGCTGCGTGCCATTGACGCGCGGCGCGCCCGCGGCCTGCGGTCTGTTCTTCGCAGATGACGAGGGTCCCGGCGCGTGTGGCGGGAAGGTCTGCCAACTCGTAGGCGCGGGGCATGACGCTGGCAATGGTTCGATGGTAGTCCAGTGTGTGGCCTACGGCGCATTCGCCAAGCAGCGCGGCCAGCCGGTCGATGTCCAGTTCGGGGGCGCGGTCGGGGGTCATACGCCAGACGTCCTCCGTGAGGGGCGAGGCCCTTCGGGCCGGATGCACGAACTGCGAAGGCTTGGATGGGCCTTGCGCATCGTGTAGAATTGGCGCACGATGGGCGTTGCGCCCGCCGATCTGCTGCAAGAGATGAAGGCCATCTTGACCTCGGACCGGTATTCCGACGATCTGTTCAAAGAGATAGAAGACGATCTGCTGCGGGCGAGT